>MCHG01000027.1_pt1 | contig 151952 bp, 150 predicted proteins | sample 787351 | NCBI WGS metagenome assembly MCHG01 (sample SAMN05430296, study PRJNA330682) | permafrost metagenome | biome: Cold desert; feature: permafrost; material: soil; isolation source: enrichment culture inoculated with soil incubated with H2/CO2 at 20 degrees... ... | reverse complement strand
CTTTCAATCTCATACACAATTGCCCCCTACACTATACATTATAACACAGTGCGACAAAGTGCGATATTAAAAAACCTAAAATAAACAAAAAAATATAGGCTTTTCAAGGCCTATCGCGATCTTTATTTTATACAACTGTCAAATACCCGAGTATGAGGCTCTTTTGGGACTCAACGGATAAAATATTTACTGTTATAAATATGACAGAAAAGTGAGCACAGGAATAGAAAGTTTAGTTTGCTTCTGAGCAGTCGCTCTGCTATACTGACCGTGTGCTTGTTAAGACATGGGGCTAACTAAAATTGGAATCCATGATTCTGACCTTATTTGGTGAACGGATGAAAATTAATGAAGGATCCCACGCGTACAAGGAACACCCAATAAGGAGGAGTTATAATGGCTCAGGACAAAAATTTATCATGCCGCGATTGTAGTCAGGAATTTGTATTCACGGCTAGCGAACAAGATTTCTATGCGGAAAAAGGTTTCGAAAACGATCCTACGCGTTGCCCAGCTTGTCGCCAAGCTCGCAAGCAACAAAATGGTGGAGGTCGAAATAATTATGGCGGCGGTAGTTTCGGTAGTAGTGGTAGTCGCCCACAACGTGAAATGTTCCCTGCAGTCTGCGCAAGTTGCGGTGTTCAAACAGAAGTTCCTTTTCAACCTTCTGGTGAAAAACCTGTGTATTGCCGCGATTGCTTCCAATCCATGCGCCGTTACTAAAAGAAAATTAACAAAAGGCCAAGGGGATAACCTTTGGTCTTTTTTTATTACATTAAAATAAGTTGTGTCGTAATATTCTATTGACAGCGTTAGGAAAGAATAGTATTCTATAAATGAGATGAATTCTCAGTTATTTTTTTCGGAATTTGAGTGAGAATGGATATCATTTTTACAGGGGGTATGAATGATGGAACGCTGTCTAAAGGATTTAAAATCTGGAGAACGCGCGTGTGTTGAGTGTATTCTGGGTGGCGGAGCAATTCGTCGCCGGATGATGGATATGGGTATAGTTCCTGGTGTTGAATTAGAAGTTGTACGTCGTGCACCCTTGGGAGGTCCACTTCAAGTTCGCTTGAAAGGTTATTATTTAGCGATGCGCCAAGGTGAATGTGCAAATATTGTGGTTAAGGAAACTCATCAAGAAGACATAGTTCCTTTTCCCCATCTAGACTATCGACGAAACATAGAGCACCCATTAGCTAGTCGATAGATTTTCGAAGTTTGAAATTTAATTTATACATGTTTATAACACCCACTTTGTAAGTGGGTGTTCCATGTTCAACTTCAGTGGGGGAGAGTGCTTTCTCCGGGAAGTTTTAACGTCACTGGAGGCTTTTGTCGAAGAAGTCTAAATGTTCGGCTTTAGCTGAACTCGTTCATTGTTTTGCCGCTTAAGACAGGGTGAACATGCATTAAGAGGGAGGCGGCTAGTCCATGAAAATTGCTCTTGTTGGTAACCCTAATGTGGGAAAGAGTACGGTTTTTAATGTCTTAACGGGTTCAAACCAACAGGTTGGAAACTGGGCAGGTAAAACCGTTGAACGAAAGTCTGGGATAATCCAGAGGGCTACTCAGACAATAGAAATAATTGATCTTCCGGGAACTTACAGTTTGACAGCTTACTCCCAAGAGGAAATTATTACACGCGAATATATTCTGCGAGAAAACCCAGATGTCGTAATGGCGATGGTTGACGCTTCAAATATTGAAAGAAACCTCTATCTTGTTCTACAGATTCTTGAACTTGCTCCTCGCGTTGTAATCGGCTTAAATATGATGGACTTAGCACAGTCTTCAGGAATAACGATCCATTCTTCAGAGTTGGCAAAGGCCTTGAATGTTCCAGTAGTTGAAATCATTGCGGCCAAAGGAAAAGGGATCGAGGAGTTCTTAAACGAAGCCATTCGGGTGGGAATGCTCGCAGAAGATCCAATGCCTGGCAAGGTTCCTTATCCTCAAGAACTTGAACAAAGAGTTCAGGCCATGGAAGGACTCTTGGAAAGTCACTCTTGGGCCACAAAGTATCCATTACGTTGGTTAGCCCTTAAACGTCTTGAAAGAGATCCTGAAATCGGGCAAGAGTGGAAGACAAACGTGCCTATAATCACGCAAGGTCAGGATAAAGATTCATGTTGTGAGTTTGGAGATGGAGTAAGCTACGAACTCCAAAAAACGACAGTACTCCCAGGTGAGGAGCTGCTGAAAAAATATGAAGCAGAAGGGTGGAGCAAGGATCATTTTGAGATGGCCTTTGCGGATGCCAAGTATCAGTATATTTCTCAAATACTACCGAAATTCAGAACACATCTTAATCCCACTAAGCCTACATGGACGGACTTAATCGATGTTTGGGCACTTTCTCCAATCTGGGGTTATCCGATTATGTTTGCGGTATTAGCCTTCGTGTTCTGGGGTTCTTTTGTTGCTAGCGCGCCTATAGGTGGGGCAATTTCTCAAGGGATGGCATTGGCCGCAGAGAAAATTGTTATTATACTGCAATGGGGTCAGGTTCCGGACTTTGTCCAGAGTTTGGTGAGGGACGGAATTTTTGCAGGAGTTGGTGCTGTTTTAGCCTTTGTACCTCAAATAGCTATTTTTTTTGCTTTTTTTTCCCTTATGCAAGATAGTGGTTATTTAGCGCGTGCAGCTTTTTTGGGAGATCGTTTCATGCAAGTAATGGGGTTGCATGGGAAATCTTTTTTCTCCTTGGTTTCTGGTTTCGGATGTAACGTTCCTGGAATTATGGCTACGAGAACCCTTGAAGATCCTAAAGACCGGTTGATAACCATGCTTATAAATCCATTGATTCCCTGTGTACCGCGGTTAGGGGTTATGAGTGCTGTCGTGGCAGCATTCTTTCCAGGTTCTCGTGGGTCAGTGGTTATGCTAAGCCTTTTGATGTTGAGTATGCTCCTAGTAATGTTTTCGGCACTTTTCTTGAGGAAAGTGGTCAAGCAAACAGAACGATCTGCCTTTGTGATGGAATTACCTCTGTACCATGTCCCGACATTCCGTAATATCTTGTTACCTACCTGGCAGAAAACCTACTCCTTTCTCAAAAGGGCTTGGACGTTCATTCTAGTTGCCTCAATCATAGTCTGGGTTCTGAGCTCATATCCACAAGGAGTTTCCATGGATGCGACGTGGGCAGGGAAAATGGGAGGTTGGTTAACATTTATAGGAGAACCTTTAGGATTTGACTGGCGGATCATGGTCGCCATTGTTTTTGGGTTTGCAGCGAAAGAAACGACTTTGTCTACCCTAGGAATTTTATATGGTGTCGCTGCGGATGCCTCTCAGTCCATCGCCCAGGCTATGACAGGAGCGATGACGCCCTTGAACGCCTACACTTTTCTAGTAGTTTATATGCTCTATATTCCTTGTCTGGCTTCGGTTGTAACCACCTATAAGGAATCAGGAAGTCTAGGTTGGACTAGTTTTGGTGTGGCTTATAACCTAATCCTTAGTTTTATCATGGGGTGGATAGTTTTTCATGGAGGACAAGTCCTAGGTTTTCATTAGATTAAACCTTATGGGAGTGAATATCTATGCTAACAAGTATTATGAAAATACTAGCTCGTAAGGAATCATTATCAATGACTCAGTTGGCTCAGGAGATAGGGTGTACGATCAAGGAAATTGAAAGTGCTTTGGATCAAATGGAACACATGGGCTATATTCATCGCCAACTATTGGGGCAATCATGTAGTAGTTCAAGCTGTGGAAATGAACACTGTGAGGGATGTGGATTTGCATCGTCAGAATCTTTCACTGTTTGGGAGCTTACAGAGCGGGGCCGAGCAATCGTGGGTTCAGACCTAATGTGAGGTGTTTTTAAATTATTACTTTTGTGATATGATGTTCAAATATATATTAGAGTTATGCTGGGAGAAGGGAGCCCGTGTATTGAATGAGTAAGCCCCGTGAAGAAAAATATCAATCAATTTTAGATGCTGCCACGGAGGCATTTGCAGAATATGGCTATTTCTCCTGCCAAGTATCGAAAATCGCCAAATTAGCCGGAGTTGCTGATGGTACTATCTATCTTTATTTTAAGAATAAGGAGGATATCTTGGTCAGCCTTTTTTCGGAGAGGATGGGCCAATTTATTCAAAGGATTCGTCACGATGTTGTTCTGTGTCAAACGACATCAGAACGACTATCGACCATTGTACGGACTCACTTAAAATATATGCAGGAAAATCGTTCACTCGCCGTTGTAACTCAGATTGAACTGAGACAGTCCGACCCTCAAATCCGGGAAGCAATTTCTGGCCCTCTTAAAGAGTATTTTCAGTTGATAGAACAAGTGCTCGCTGAGGGAATTGAAAAAGAGGAAATAGTTTTACGTAACACAAAGGTTGGCCGGCAGTTGTTCTTCGGGACGTTAGATGCAGTAATTAGCGATTGGGTGATTTCGAAGAAGCCACGTTCGTTAGACGGAGTGGATGATACTGTTATTGATTTGATGCGTGGTGCATTTAAAATTAAAGATTAACTGCAAAAAGGAAAGAACCACTTGTGTAATTCCTTCATTCACTTTCTTTGTGAGCCCTATCACCTCAACTAGACAATGTATCTGTTATTGCGTAATATTTAAGGAAATATCAAATACTATGGCATGAAGAACTTAATGGTAGGGAGATAAGTTATGGACTTTGGTGGTAGAGATAAAGCAACGTATGTTAAAGAAACGTTTAATTCGATTGCAGGACATTATGATTTAATGAATAGCTTAATGAGCCTGGGAATGGATAAACGTTGGCGACGGTTTGCAGTTAAAAGAGTCGGTGCAAAGCCTGGGATGCACATTCTTGACGTTTGCTGCGGGACGGGACAACTCTCTCTGGAACTAGGGAAAGTCGTTGGATCAGAAGGTAATGTTACCGGTTTAGACTTCTCACAAAAGATGCTAGATGTTGCTAAATATTCCTTGATCCAGTCTTCAAATCCGGGGAATATACGATTTATCCAAGGGAATGCGATGGAGCTTCCGTTTCCAGATCAATCGTTTGATGGAGCAACAGTGGGCTGGGGATTGCGCAATTTACCAGATTTGCGTCAGGGAATTCGAGAAATGATTCGCACAGTCAAACCTGGGGGCAAGGTCGTATCTCTAGATATGGCTAAACCAAGCTTTCCTGTGTTTAAACAAGCTTATTGGGTATATTTTGAAAAACTTGTTCCCTTGATGGGCAAGCTATGGGCGAAGAAGGCCAGTGCTTATCAATATTTACATGACTCTGCCCGTGAATTTCCGCCTCAGGACGAATTGGTTCAAATCTTTACTGAGTGTGGATTAATTGACTCACATTTTGATAACCTAGCAGGTGGAGTTGTTGCTATTGTAACTGGTACGAAACCTGTTGGGCTATAGTGAATAAACGTTTAAAAAAGCATGCAAGAATATCTTGTATGCTTTTTATTATAGTTGTTAATACTATCAATGGAAAAAAGATCATCGGAGGAGTTGAGGTTATGAAAGTTCGAGATATTATGACAAGCTCAGTTGATTGGGCTACTCCAGATACCACGGTTGTTGAAATCGCCCAGTTAATGAAGAAAGATGATGTAGGTTCTATACCAATATGTCAAGATAATAACTTAATCGGGATTGTTACAGACCGGGACATCGTTATGAAAGTCATTGCAGATGGGCGTAATACTAATAACATATCTTGCAAGGATATTATGAGTACTGATATTATTTCAGCTACACCTGACCAAGATGTTCATGAGGCTGCAAATATGATGTCGAAGTATCAAATCAGAAGATTGCCTGTCTTAGAAAATGGGAAAATAGTAGGAATTGTTGCGATTGGTGATCTTGCAGTGGAAAAGATTCACATTAATGAAGCGGGAGATGCACTTAGTGATATATCACAAGGTGCTCACCATTAATTCAAAAATGAAAGGGTGAAAAGAATGGAAGAATTGCGAGATCGTGTAGACTTAGGAACTTGGGCTGCATTTCGTACAGGATGGTGGGTCCTTCATGTTGTAGGTATTGTCGTTGTAGGTTATATTGGCTATTGGATTGCCAGGATGTAGCAATCATAAAATGTAAGAATTAAAACATACAATAGCGTTGTGAAAATTTCACAACGCTATTGTATGTTTTATGATAAAATTAGATAAAAGTATAATTATAAGGAGTGCTCGCATTGAATATGCAACCTGGAGTAAGAGGTAAGGCTCAAACTACTGTAACTTCCTATAATACGGCTAAGGCCATGGGCAGTGGCTTATTGGACGTCTTCGCAACGCCAGCAATGGTGGCACTTATGGAACAAGCCGCTGTAAATTGTATTGATTTGCCAGAAGGGCAATCGAGTGTTGGTACCTCTCTCAGTATTACTCACACTGCTGCCACTCCGTTGGGCGCTGTTGTTTCCGCAACTGCTGAACTCGTCGAAATTGATCGGCGACGTTTGGTTTTTAAGGTTAGTGTATGTGACGAAGCAGGTCAGGTTGGTGAAGGAATGCATGAACGTTTTATTATCGATGTTGAGCCTTTTCTTGCCAAGGCTCAGGGTCGCAAACTGGTATTATAATAGTGGAAGATTTTTATACCTTAGCCCACGTAACAACCTGGGAACAAATGATTGATAAATCTCGTTTTATAGCGATAGCAGTTCCACTAATGTCACTAGGTGAAATCGAAAAAGCTATGCAGGAGATCCGCGAAAGTTATCCTAACGCACGACACTACGTCTACGCCTATCGATTGCACAATGGATTACTTGAGAAGTCGTCTGACGATGGTGAACCGCAAGGGACTGGCGGTCGCCCCTTACTCGATCTGCTCCAACATCGGAATGTCTGGAATGTCTTATTAGTTGTAGTAAGGTATTTTGGAGGGGTGCTCCTTGGGACAGGAGGATTATCTAGGGCATATGGTGGAACAGCGCGGCAAGTTGTCATTGAGACTGATTTAATAAAATTGACCCTTCATTGTGTTTTGGGATTGCGTATACCTTATGAATGGTTTGAGTCCTTAAAGTATCAGTTTGAACAACACAAATGGATTATAAAAAAAGAAGAATTTTCTGAAGTTGTTAATCTTCATATTCATATCCCTGAACAAGAGGTTGAGGTGTTTACGAAGTGGATTGATGATTTTACTGGTAAGAAAGTAACTTGCGAGGACTTGGGGATTGTTTGGGGGTAAGAGTGACCTCAGCCAACGCACTTGGAGACGTGAAAGTGCTCGCGTTTGGATAAATATTATAATTGTGAAAAATTTATTTTAAGAAAGTGAAAGAAATCACTTTCTTTTATTTTTAATTAGTGTATAATCATAGTCAAAGGAGGCATATGTTATATCAAATACAAATGGTGAAAAAAGAAACAGGAAACTAAATCAAAATTGAAAGGGGCGGTTTGTATGTTAGCTTGGATTCCAGTGCTAATAGTTGTGGGATTTCTTGGGGGATGCGCTACGGTCATTACAACGTCTAGTTATGCCCTAATCAAGGATTTTCAAGAAAGCGAGGATCTGTTTTAAGTATGATAAGTTACCCAAATTTGAAAGTATAAAAAACACCACTACTCTTGGAAGATGTGGTGTTTTTTATGCGTTTAATGGGAAGTGCTAGTTGGACTTTTTTATCTTTAGTTGCTGGCTGGGACTAGTATTCTCCTTCAATTTGAATAATCCTTTACATATTAATTTATTACTTAAGATTATGCACAGGAAAAAGATGAGATGAGACTATTAGATTATACAAATTTTATTATTTAAGCGAATCGATGTGAAAGAAGAAGGAGAAACAAAACTTCTGTCGAATCATACTTAATGATTGTACAGAATGAAGGGGGGAACCCGTATTCTGGCATATGAGATTACAGTTTTTTTGGGATGTATTCCATTTATAGCTTTTTTAACGTGGTGAGCTAAACTCTGGGGGTTAAACAAAAGGACCACCTTCTTTATAACGGTCTATTTGTGCGTAGAGGTTATGCTTTTTCCGTGGGCTCTTCGCTTAGGATGGATAAGTTGGTGGATTTTGTCCATAATAGTTCTGTTTATCTCGATAGTATTATGGCCTAAAGCACTTATTAACAAGTCAGAGGACAATGTATTGAATTCCCAAATTAACGTATGTGCAGAAAACGAAAGTCAAGAACTAATTGAACAAATTAATAATAACGTAGTTAGCGCGATTGACCCACAAAATGATGTTATTTTGGAAGAAAAAATCTTCATGTTACCTATTGAAGAACCCTTTGATTTAAAATTCACAGAAATATATTCAAAGAACATTGAAAATGTGTATGATGAAATCAACAGTAACGAAGGAATTAGTGAACTCGACCATCTAAAGTTGAACATCGAGACGTCGGTGGGGGAGTCTACCCCCAGCGACCCAGGTTACGGGGTACCACTCCCACTTGTAGAAGTGGGAGTTTCACGATTTGATGAACAAACTGAAGTCAACGTGGTTGACTTAGTAATTCAAGATGATGTGGAAAAGATGCCCTTCATGTTACCTATTGATGAGCTCATTGAGTTGGCATTCCAAGAAAAACATTTACAGAACTTTGAACTGTCAGTATCCTATTTTTCCCAAGCCTTAGCTCAAGATCCCTGACCCGATTTAGCGTTTTCATTAATCATTGATTGCTATTGGCTTTGGAATAATATGGGGGAGCGTGATTATGCTCTAACTCAATTACAGATTCATATGCAACAGTATGTACCTTTGTTTAATACCGGGCTTCGTCTTCAGTTTGATACGTGGATTGTGAAAGAAGATCTCCAAATAATTTAATAATAATAGGGGGCTAGATTACTAATGACGCCAACAAAGGAAATCATAGGATTACGAATCATCAGTATTTTGGATGGAACTCAAGTAGGAGTTGTAAAAGACTTTGTTCTTAACCCGCAGGGAAAAACATTAGATTTTGTGATTGTTGATCAACCAACGGACATATTTGGGGCAAAGGTCATTGCCTTTGCTGATATATTAGGGCTTGGAGAGTTCGCAATTACGATTCCTCACCCTGGAGTCATTCAAGATGTCACTCAGAATATTGATGCACAGAATTTGTTAAAGCAAGATACCCGTGTACTAGGAACGAAGGTTTTGACGAAAAAGGGTCAACTCATCGGAGTGGTGACTGAAATACTCATTGATGAGGAAACCGGTAGAATCGCTGCATGCCTTTTTGAATCTCAGGGTGAAATGCATCAAGTTGAGGTAGAACAAATCATTACTTTAGGCAAAGAATTACTGATTGTTGAGTCCCCTGCTGTGCCAACCCAACAAATATTGCAAACCAAGGGCGAAAATCAGATTCCAACACCTGACGAATCGATTCTAATAGAAGAAACGAGCGCACCTGAAGAAGTAAATGCTTTTGAAGAAGTAAATGCTTTTGAAGAAGTAAATGCTATCGAAGAGGTAAACGTTATCAAAGAAATAAACATTAGCGAAGAAGTACAGCCAATTGAAGAAGTAGTTTCCTTTGCAAAGGAGACAGGGTTTAACCTTTTCGAACAACGCCAACTGCAATATTTCATCGGTAAAAAGGTGGAAAAAGATATAGTTCTTGATAATGCAGAAGTATTACGTGCAGGAGAACGCATTACTCCAGAAATCGTGACTCACATAACAACTAGGAGTACATTGATGGAAGTAACCTCTCATCTACAGAAAAATTAAGAAAATTGAGAAACAAGAATGAAAAAAATAAGGCCTCTAATGTTGGCATTACTATTGCAATTATGTGTTACCCTAGGATTAGGGAGTGTCGTAGCATACGGTAAAACGCATGATCGTGCGCCAACAGGTTTGATTGTTTGGGGACAGGACTATTCTGGAATGAGTAGAACTCAGGTATCCTCTCAAATAAAAGAGAGAATCCCAAATTCGGTAGTATTCCAAGAACAAGATTATCCGTTAATGATGGATCGCTCATATGCTGAAATCGAGAAATGGTTAGATCAAGTGTTTCAGGTGCCTACCGGTTTTTGGATCACTGATATGATCCAGACTTTATCACTTCCCTCTAAAGTCATCCCTGCTAGTGACTTTGGTCTGGATAGAGAGGATGTAATTGCTCAGCTGCAATCGTTAGTTACGATTATTAAACAACCAATGGTTTCACCCATGGTTGTTTATTCGAAGGGACAATTAGTTAAGACCGACGGACAAGCTGGGCAGGAATTGGATATTGAGAGAACTTGGCTTAAGATTGCAAGTGAGCACGGACAAAAACAAGTTGCGTTAGTTGTAAACAGTCTTCCTGCTCAGCCAGATGCTACGGACATAGCTAGAGTCAAAAATATCATTGGAGATTACACGATGTATTTTAATTCTCAGGATGAGCAGAGCAAGGAGTACGACTCTCACTTGTAGAATAGGGAGTTTCACAATTGGATCAATGGTACGGTTACAACAGTTAATTAAGTGGAAAGTTATTAGGGCGCTTTAAGAAGACTCCCTAAAAGGAGGCTTCTAAACCTCTTTTTAGGGAGTCTTCCCAATTTAGGGTAATGAACAGGGCGTTTATCAAGAATGCACATTAAATGGTACTATAAATACTGATAAATGAGTTTTACGGCTACTAATAAAGACATTGTGATAAAAATGGGCTTGACGAGTTCTGCTCCGCGTTGAATGGCAAGCTTCGTTCCGATGTAGGAGCCTAAAATCATGAATAAGGCCATGGGTATACCATAGTACAGGAGTATCTTCCCATGCCAAGCAAAGATCAGGAGAGATGCGAAATTGCTTGTGAAATTTAAAACTTTTGAATTCGCTGAGGCAACGACAAAATCAAAGCCAAAGAGAGCAATAAAAGCAAAGATGAGGAAAGATCCCGTACCAGGACCAAAAAATCCGTCATAAAACCCTAAAGCTAGGGCAAAAAGACACCCCAGAACAATATTACTTGAATTTAATCCCTTGAAATTATTCTTCATGCCTAAGGTTTTATGGACCATTGTATAAATTCCAACAAACAAAATTAAGACTAGGACAGCTTTACTTAAAAACTCGGAGCTGACCAATAGAACACTCCAAGCCCCAAGAAAGGCTCCGATTAAAGTAAAGGGGATTTGCCACTTTACCAGAGGGAAATGCACTTTCCCGGAGCGCGCAAACGTTATGGAACTGTTTAGAGAGGCCATGGATGCTGCAAATTTATTGGTGCCAAGGGCAAGATGGGGGGGCACACCGACCAAAAGTAAGGCGGGTAGACTAATGAGCCCTCCACCTCCAGCAATTGCGTCTACTACTGCAGCCAAAAAACCGAGTGTACAGATAATAAAAAGATCAAGCACAATGTTAACCCTCACTTATAACCACTTACTAGATTAGAGTATTATACTCCTCAATAGCATATCCGTCATCTTTCAGGCATTGGGGCTGGGAAAAAAACAAGAAATGGTGTACGATTGAAACGTAATTTGAAACTGAGATTATGCTTCAATAAGAAAGGAGCAAAACAAGAGGTGCGGCAAGTAAGTGTTAATTCCTTGACGGTTGGAGATGTTTTAGGTAAAACCATTTTCTCCAGTTCAGGTAGAATTCTGTTAGGGAAAGGGGTTAAACTAACGTCCTTATTCATAGCAAAATTAAGGGACATGGGGATTTCCATTCTCTATATAGAAGATGACCGTTTTGATGATGTCCTTGTAGAGGATGTCATCAGTGAAGAGCATCGGCGCGACGCCCTAGAAATTCTTGAGAAAAGTACTCGTTCCGTTCGGTTAGGAAAAAATCTTGAGGGCTTTGAGTTGAAAAAAGTAATCAATAATATTGTTGAAGAAATATTGTTCAAGAAAGATATCTTAGTCAATATGATGGATATGCGTAGTAAAGACAACCAGATGTTCGCTCATTCAGTCAATGTCTGTGTTCTTTCAACTGTATTAGGAAAAGCATTGTTTTTAGATCGCGAAAAGCTAGAGACTTTGGCCACTGGTGCGATACTGCACGATATAGGCAAGGTGCATCTTGATCCTAAATTGTTGAATTTAGTCGGTGCCTTGACCCCAGAAGAAGGAGTACTTCTCAAAACACATACGACTCTCGGTTTTGAGGAACTTAAGAAACGTAAAGATCTTAACTTAATTATTGCCCACATTGCTTTTCAGCATCATGAGCATATGAATGGCACAGGTTATCCTCGGAACCTCAAAGAAGGGGAAATCCACCCTTTGGCCCAGATTGTGGCGATTGCTGATTTCTATGATAAGTATACCTCAGATCACAGTGTCGAAAAAAGGATTATGCCTCATGAGGCGTGTGAAATATTAATGGGTCTCGCAGGGACACTTTATCCATTAGAAATGGTTCGCCTATTTCTCAAGAATATTGCTGCATATCCGACAGGGGTCACAGTGAGACTCAATAACGGTGAAATCGGGGTTGTTGTCGATCAAAATTTAAGTATGCCAGCACGACCCGTTGTTCGAGTATTTAACGAATTAGAATTTGGAAAAAATGTAACTAAAGAATACGACATGGTCGAAAACCGCACTATTTTTATTGATAAAGTATTATGCTAACCACGGAGGGCCATCGGATGATGACACAAATTAATGCTGATGAATCTCACGCTAACTACATCTTTAAAGTCTTGAAAAAGGAATTTCCAGACGCACGCTGCGAGCTAGAGTTTCACTCGCCGTTTGAACTACTGATTGCCACCATCTTGTCCGCGCAATGCACAGATAAAAAAGTGAACATTGTCACGGCTTCTCTTTTTGCTGAAGCAAATACCCCTGACGCTATTATAGCTTTAGGGCAGATAGAATTGGAAAACAAAATTCACTCTCTCGGGTTATTCCATAATAAAGCAAAAAATATTATAGCTACTTGTCGTGTTCTCGTTAAAGATTTCCAAGGACAGGTACCAGAAGAACTTGAGTTATTGAGACAGCTTCCCGGTGTGGGACGGAAAACAGCCAACGTAGTCGTTAGTAACGCCTTTGGTATTCCAGCGCTTGCGGTTGATACACATGTTTTTCGAGTTGCACTTCGTCTAGGCCTCGCTCATGGGAAAACCCCTGAAAAGGTCGAAGAAGAACTTATGAAGATTTTTTCTCGAGAAAATTGGTCGCTAGTCCATCATCTCTTGATTTTTCAAGGACGACGAATCTGTCTAGCGCGGAAACCTCATTGTGAAGAATGTCCGGTCGCACGCCAATGCATGACATACCAAGGTGAACGTGTTTAAGATGCCAATTTGCGCTTCTTTTTCGCATAATTTCGTGTTAAAATATATTTCGTAACGCGAAGAGGTGTCAAATTGTCATATCGTGAATTTTTCAAAGACTGTCCATCTAATATTAAGGTTTTTTTGCTGATCTCGTTTATTACTACTCTGAGTACAGGTGCCTTTAACATGCTTTTTGGCATCGTTGTCTTGCAATTAGGACGAAGCGAGGCTTTTCTAGGACAGATATTAGCGATTGGGTTGCTCGCCACCGGCGTGCTTTCTCTACCCGTAGGAATTTTAGCTGATCTGTGGGGGAAAAAGCGCACGTTGCTTTTAGCACTTGCTTTAACAGGAACGGGGTTATCGGGACAAGCCGCTTTGCCGCTGGGGAATCTCACCTTGGCATTCTCTATTCTTTTTGGAATCGGCCAAGCGATGCTAGGCGTTGCCACCCTGCCGATTCTTATGGAAATTAGTATTCCAGAAAATCGTGCGCAATTGTTTAGCCTGAATTTTTCAGTCACCATGGCGGCTTTAGTCTTCGGAAGTTTAATTGCTGGAAAGGCACCGGACTTCTTTTCTCCTCAGCGGGTTTTGATCGGCTTTGCCTTACTCCAGGTAGTAGCTTTTGGAATTTCTTTGCGACTCATCGAGGGAAAAACCATACCTAGGGACAACACGCAGACAATCGTCAAGTTTCAAAATTTGAGCAAACTTCTGCTAAAATCTGCGCTCATAAAAGATGTATTTGTCTATAACACTCTGATTGGCTTTGGGGCGGGTTTAGTGATTCCGTTTTTTAATATTTTTCTTACTCAACGCCTTAAGGCCCCTACCTATATGGTTGGTGTCGTTCTATCTACCTCACAGGTGGGAATGGCCATAGCGGGTCTTCTGGCGCCTTATTTGATCTTGAAGATGGGTAAGGTTAAATCCGTTGTGGTCTCCCAGCTTGTCTCCATTCCTTTTTTATTAATGATTGCTCTTCCGCAGTCGCTGGGGATTGTTGTTCTTTCCTTCTTGCTGCGAAGCGCCTTCATGAACATGAGTAATCCCATCAGCTCATGTTTTACCATGGAAATTACTCCGCCTGAGCAGCGTGCGTCAGTTGCCAGTCTCGTTGGAATGGCACAGAATATTAGTAGAGCTGCAAGTGCAATATTCGGAGGATGGTTGATGGAAAAGACAAATTATAGCGTCCCGTACTTTATCACGGCTATACTATATCTTATCGCAAGTTTCTATTTTTGGAAGGCGTTTTCTCCTCGAGAAAAGGAATTGGGTAACGTAAAGAGAATAGGATAAGCATACAGTACAATCAGAAAATAGAAGGGGGCTGATCCTGTTGAAATACGTTCGTTTTGTGAACAATAAAAATGAGATTGGATATGGAGTTATCCAAGGGGAAAAGATACAGGTACTAGACAAAAATTTCCTGGATCCGTTAAGTAAATCAATCGATACTTGGTTAACCTTAGATGAGGTGACTTTGTTAGCCCCCGTATTGCCGAGCAAAGTAATCTGCGTGGGGCTTAATTATGCCTTGCATATCAAAGAGATGAACCATTCAGTGCCTATTGACCCCGTTATTTTCATGAAGCCGCCATCCTGTGTTATCGGTCCAGATGCGGAGATTACCTACCCCAAAATCAGTCAGCGCGTAGACTATGAAGCAGAACTTGCCGTGGTTATTGGGAAAACCATCAAAGACGTTACAGAATTGGAAGCTGCTAAGGGCATTTTTGGGTATACGTGCGCCAACGACGTAACGGCGAGGGATTTACAAAAAATAGATGGTCAATGGACCCGTGGAAAATCATTTGATACATTTTGCCCGATTGGTCCGTGGATCGTTACAGATATTGATCCCAGCCAGTTAGACGTTCAGCTTCTGCTCAATGGTGTGGTTAAGCAGTCTTCCAATACCCGAAATTTCATAACTTCAGTGCCCAAGCTCGTGAGTTTTATCTCTCAAGTCATGACGCTTTTTCCTGGTGATGTAGTGCTGACAGGTACGCCAGAAGGGGTTGGGCCTATGCAACCGGGGGACGAGGTTATAGTCCGAATTCAAACTATCGGACAATTGCGCAATACACTAAAGTGAAGTTCCCGCTTGAACTTATCGAAGCTCCATTCTTGCATCTTTCGCTAAAGTAACCTACATGGTTTGGGGGTACACGAATGATTCGCATTGGACATAACCCGAATACCAATATGTTGCCAATGTTTCACTTTTTGCCAAAAGAACATCCTTTACTGGAGTCTATCACTGCAGAACCTACGGGGCATAACGCTATGTTGTCGGATGGCCGAATTGATATGGCCCCGATTAGTGCCTTTTCCTATGGAGAACATTGGAAAGATTATGCGATTTTGCCGAACCTTTCTGTATCCACAAAAGGACGGGTAGGGTCGATTCTCTTATTCTCTAAAGTGCCCTTAAAAAATCTGGACGGCATGACCGTTGCGTTGACAGACACCTCTGCAACCTCAGTAAATCTAACTAAAATTTTGCTCCATCAGTACTACGGAGTTGTTCCTCGTTATTTGACGATGAGTTCTGATCTTCAGGGAATGTTTGCAAAGGCAGACGCAGCGCTGTTAATTGCCGATGCAGCCATTCAAGCAGCCCTTCTTCAGCTAGAATGTTATATCTATGATCTGGGTGAAGAATGGTTTAATTACACAGGATGCTCCATGACTTATGCGGTTTGGGCCTTCCCCAAGAGGCTGATAATAGAACGGAGGGAAGAAGTATTCACCGTTTATCAAATGCTAATTGAGGCTAAAACCAAGGCATTAGGCAACATGGAGGATATTGTTAAGACTTGCCAAACTATGCTGGGGGGATCGCTACAATTTTGGAGAGATTATTTTATCCAGTTTAATTATGGCTTAGATCAAATGACCGTGGCAGGGCTGGAGAAATACTTGAATTTGTGTTTTGAGCAGAAGCTGTTGTCAAGTCGTCCTGTGTTACAGTTTTGGCCGGAGGGGTAAAGTATGGGATACTGGGTGTACCTTGCTAGGTGTGGTAATAATTCAATCTATACGGGAGCTACGACTGATCTTATACGGAGAGAGCGAGAACATAACAGCGGGTCGTCAAAAGGGAACGGAGCAAAGTATACAGCCTCGCACCTTCCAGTTTCTTTGGCACAAGCCTGGGAGGTAAGCTCCTGGAGTGATGCGCTTCGTCTGGAATATGCCATAAAAAAATGCCTGCGACCAGAGAAGGATCAATTGATTAAGGAGCCAGATCGAATTTATGGACTGGCAGAGCGGCGTAATCTGACCTTCTCTATAACTGAGACTTCTCAAGAATTACTGAAAAAGACGGAGGACCTGAATGGAGGTGGAAAAAGTGCCAATCGTACAAGTTGACTTGTTAGAAGGCCACAATCTCGCGAAGAAAAGATTACTCGTGGAGAAAGTTACTCAGGCTATCGTTGAGTCCCTTGGTGTTCCTGCAGATAAGGTGACTATTATCATTCGAGATATGTCTAAGGAGAATTTCTCCAAAGCAGGAAAACTTGCCTGTGATCAATAATTGGGTGCGCTAGTGACTCTAAGCAAAGGGGCCGTAACGAAACTTAGTTTCAATACGTCCCCTTTGCTTAGAGTTTCATCTTTAGTTGGACGAGTTCACTGCAGCCCCATTAGATTCAAGAAAGTAAAAGACAGTCTATACTTCATAGGCGCTCCCACCCAAGAATTCTCGTAAAATTGAGTTGAACGGAACTGTGGAGCTGTCCATAGGATTAAAAAAAGACAGTAGGGTTAAGAGATTAAGGGCTAATTGATAATTTGGGGACTCAGGTGTAACGGTGAGCAATAATTGTTCGGCAAAGGGACGGAGTGCATTGAGTTCATATAAAAGGCTAGAGTTAAACATCACATCAGCTTCTTCTTGAAAAGGGAAGATATTGCTATTTTCTCCTCGCCGAACACTTTCCCATTGCGCTAGTGTTCGTTCAGGCTCAATCCCACGAAATTTATCGTCACGAACAAGCCGGCGGATAAGTCGAACTTCGGTCGTGGGAACTCGAGTATGAGCATTAATATTGAGCTGAAAAAGGTCGCTAACGTAAATCTTGAACATTTGGGTTCTATCAAGTGAAGGGAGTAAACAAGGGTTTAGAGCATGTATCCCTTCCACAACAAGAATTTCGTCAGAACTCAATTGCATAGGTTTACAGACGGAGCCTCGCCCGCCGCAAACAAAATCAAAGATCGGAGTTTCAACTTCGAATCCTCCAACGAGTGTTTTTAAATGGGCTGCGAGCAGGGGTAAATCAAGGGCTTCGAGGCACTCAAAATCGTATAGACCACAGGCGTCTAGGGGGGTCTCTGCCCGGGGCAGGAAGTAATTATCGAGAGAGAGGGCAACTGTACGTAGACCATTAACACGTAGTTGGGTTGACAGGCGTTGGGCGAAGGTTGTTTTGCCGGATGAAGTAGGCCCAGATATCAGGATAACTCGGACGTTTCGTCGCTTTTCAAAAATCTGATCGGCTATAGAGGAGATCTTCTTCTCATGTAAGGCTTCTGCTAAACAAATTAAGTCCTGAGAAGAGTTTGCAGTTATAATGGCATTAACATCTTGAACGGTCGAAAGGTGTAGGTTTTCTAACCAACGTTGTAATTCGGAGAACGTAGCAGAGAGCTTTTCTGGGGAAATAAATGGAGAAATCGATTCAGGGTGATCGGTATTAGGAAAGAGAAGGATAAATCCAGGTAGGAAATGGATCAGTTTAAAGTGCTTCAAGGATCCTGCTTTATCGAATGGTGGATAGATCGTGGTTATCTTCTCATTGCCTATAAGGCAGTGATATAAATTATCTTGTCCAATCTCATAGGGGATAGCAGGGTCAGAGAGAACCCAGCTTCGCAAATCATCCTCAATTTTCTGGACTTCTCGTATCGATAGTGTGGAATTGACAAGCTCACAATAGACACCGTCGAGGATCGAGTGAGAAATTTTAAGTTGTTCACCTGGAAATAGCTCTTTAACGACCCCTATGAGTCCAAGAATCAGACTCTGACGATATCTTCGTAGTTCGAAAGCTGTCATTCTTGGTCCCCCTTTCAAATTTGTTGTGTTGATTAAAGTTATTCAACAGATCCGTATAATTTCCTTTATAATATGCATAGTAAGGCTGAATTCGCAAATCAATTAAGAGAGTTGTCCGTATAGGGAGGAAATTTGTCTATAATGGAGAATATACAGCGAATAGGTTATAAATAATTTTAGCAAGTTAAAGATCAAGGAGGGAAACGAAATGTACGAAAGCACACGGGGTAATCTTTCTGAACAAACGGCATCGCAAGCAATTACATTAGGCATGGTACCAAGCGGGGGACTCTTTGTTCCCTCAACCTTTCCCATCTTGAATTGGCAGGACCTGCAGGGGTTAACGTATCGAGACGTCGCCCAACAAGTCATGAGTCCTTATTTACCTGAGTTCTCTCAGGACGTCCTTTCCGAGATTGTAAACGTCTATGCCGATGGAACGTTTGATGGGCCTAACCCGGCACCTCTGATTACAGTTGGGAATTTTGGGGTACTGGAGCTTTGGCACGGGCCTACAGCAGCGTTTAAAGATATGGCCTTGCAAGTGTTGCCAAACTTAATGAAAGTTAGTCTTAAAGGTTTAGGGTTGAACACAGATGTTTTGATTCTTGTGGCAACATCAGGTGATACAGGAAAGGCCGCGCTGGAAGGCTTTAAAAACAGAGAAGGCATGCATATTGTTGTCTTTTACCCAGAGGGGGGTGTAAGTGCTGTTCAAGAACGTCAGATGACGACAACTGAAGGGACTAATACCCATGTAGTTGCAGTTAAGGGGAACTTTGACGAGTGTCAAGCCGCAGTGAAGCGTATCTTTGCCATGGACACTTTGAAGGCTCAGTTACAGGAAAAGCATCTTATCTTTTCTTCTGCTAATTCCATTAACTGGGGAAGGCTTTTGCCACAAATCGTGTATTACTATTGGGCGTATTTACAAGCGGTTGAGCAAGGGAAAGTTACTCCAGGGAGTATGCTGAATGTGGTTGTCCCAACTGGCAATTTCGGTAATCTACTGGCTGCGTATTATGCTAAACGCATGGGATTGCCTATTGGTCAGATTATTAGTGCTTCGAATAAAAATAATGTCTTAGTTGATTTCTTTTCTACTGGGGTGTATCAAAGCCAGCGAGCCTTTTTCCAAACGATCTCACCGTCTATGGATATTTTGGTATCGAGTAATTTCGAACGTTTTCTATATGAGATGAGTGGGCGAGATGCGCAGAAGATTCATAGTTGGTATGATTCAAGTAACCAAGGGACGTTTACAATAGATTCAGTCACCTTAAAACAATGTCAGGATACAGTCTATGCAGGATGGTCCGATGAAGACGAAACTTTAGAGACTATATCCAGAAGTTATAAAGCCTATCAGTATGTTTTTGATCCTCATACAGCAGTTGGAATGAAAGTCTATGAGGATTATCTTGCCGCGACAAATGATCAAACATACACAGTTATTGCCTCAACGGCAAGTCCCTTTAAATTTTCTTCGAACGTTTTAATGGCTCTTGAAGGGAAGGAAGAGGGGAGCTTGAGGGATGAATGGGTTGCCCTTGATGCCCTCAGTAAATTGACCGGATGGAAGATACCGCTGGGGTTACAAGGGTTAGATGAGAAACTGACGAAAACGGTCGAGGTATGTGAGCCAGAAGGTATCGTGGAAGTACTTCAGAGGATGTTCATTTAAGAAAAGGGAATCTCTTAGTACTTTCTTAGCATTCCACGGAGTATGTGTTCGTTTATGGGTCAGCGCCTTGCGATAGTTCGAACGGCAGGGTGGCTTCTTGGGTGGGCGATATGCATTATTGTCGCAAAAGCGTGACATCGAACAGCTACTTGCAATTTTTCGGTTAAAGATCTTTTGTCGCGCAGTGGTATTGCGTATGAACGTTAAGCCCCTCGTCAATAACGAGGGGCTTAACGTTCATTGGTTATGGGACCAATAAACTAAAACGCTATTCGAGCATTTCAATCCTTTATGAGTTAGGCAGATGCTTGTAAGAAAGCCAGCAGACTATACCGAGTAGAGTATTAGATAATATCTTCGTAAGAACTGGCGTAGTCTTATCACTAAGTATATAATGAATTAATGTTTAGTTAAGGGAGGCGCTCTAGTGCAAATAGGTATGATTTAACTAAAATCTATGGTTTTACTTCACCCTATCATTTGTTATTACCGATTTTTGCAGCTTTAACAACATACCTGCAAAGCAAAATAACAAATCCAAATACTTCCGATCCAACACAAAAGACGATGTTATATGTTATGCCGGTGTTTTTTGCTTACATTAGTGCCACAGTACCAGCTGGTTTAGCTTTATATTGGGTAACCATGAATGTTGTTTCTATTTTTCAACAACTATATATTAATAGGAGATTGGCAAGCCAAAGTAAGAGCGCTGTATAAGTAACAATACATGGGTTCACGTGCTCTATAGAACATAGCACCAGCGTCTTAAATTGCTAGTGCTATGTTATCCCTTATAATTATTACTCCTAAATGCAATTAAAGGCGAATTATGTATTGCAGACTAACTGTTTTAAAGGTGCCTGAATGAAAGGAGAGCGGATAAATCATAAATCCTCTCTCCTTAAAATATTGATTCATCGGGTTGCGCTTTGGGATAGGAACCTAATAGTTTGACGGAGATGTTAGCTTCTTTGAGTGCCCATAAGACATCTTGGATGGGTGGAGCGAATACATAACCGTCCACATCGAAGAAGAAAACGTATTCACCCAGTTTACGTTTCGAGGGACGAGATTCAATCCGCGTTAAATTAATTTGGCGTTTGCTGAATTCACCCAAAATTCGGTATAAAGAACCCGGTGTATTGTCTGCGATCACTAGAAGAGAGGTTTTATCTTCGCCACCTGACATTTCGGCGAGGGTATGGCCGACGAGGACAAAACGTGTGGCATTCAGAACAACATCTTGAATGCGTTCTTGAAGAAGGTGGAGGTTATAGAGGTGCGCCGCTCGACGAGGTCCAATGGCAGCCCAGTTTTCTCGAATAGAGGATATCTTAAGGGCTGCCTCAGCGGTGCTTAGACACGTGATTTGTTGAGCCTGGGGGAGGTGCTTCTCTAGAAAATCTCGGCATTGCCCTAGCGCCTGTTCGTGAGAATATACTCTTTCTATCTTGTCAAGTGGCATCGGCTCAAGTGTCAAAAGACATTGATCGATCGGATGAACGAATTCATGAGTGATAAAGAGATGTTCAGTCTGGCCGAGCGTATCCATAGTCACGCCAACCTGTCCTTCGGTGGAGTTCTCCAAAGGGACAAAGGCCCAGTCTATCTCCATATCGTTGCAGGCGAATAGTAAGCGAGGTATTGTTGGGAAGGCGATAAGTTCTGAGGTTGATTCGCTAAATTCAGGCTGAGTAGCCAAAAATAAATGGATTGCCTCCTCAGAAAAACTTCCTTTTGGCCCCAAATAACCTACATTCTTCATAAATTTATCTCCTTCCGTTAAAGTAAAAAGGTCTGCTCCATCCACTAAAGGGACGAGTCAGACCCTCGTTGTACCACCCTCATAGCCGTTCTTTATCGTCATAGTTAGATATTATTCTTACTATCATAATACAGATAGACATTGACGGCAAGTGTTATTAAGAATGTGTGATATAAACTCATCATTTGCGAGTAAACAATTTTAAAAAACTATTGACCCTTGTCTGAATACTTGCTAAACTTAAGCGACAAGACGTTCGATGTCCTACAACCTAAAAAGGAGGTTAGAGAACACATACATCTTATGGATTAAGAGTAGTGAATAAAAGAAATAAAATTAATTGGAGGGGAAATCATGAGAAAATCTCGGTTTATTAGTAGCATTGCAGTTGTACTTATTCTGGCCTTGTCCCTTGTCGGATGTGGCAAGACATCTGCTACGACACCAGCACCAAAAGCAAATGAGCCCGTGAAAAAGGAATTTAAAGTTGGTTTGGTAACGGATGTGGGAGGACTTAATGACCACAGCTTTAACTTCCTTGCAAACAAAGGGTTAGAACAGGCTGTAAAAGAACTTGGCGTTACTAAGGGTGTTGTAGAGTCTAAACAAATGACCGATTATGAAACAAACCTCAGTCGTTTTGCTCAGGACAAATACAACTTAGTTATTGCAGTTGGCTTTTTAATGCAGGATTCAGTGACGAAGGTTTCTGCCTTATATCCTGACACTAAATTCATGATTATTGACTCATCCATTAAAGATCGTCCAAACGTGGCTTCCGCGATGTTCAAAACTGAACAATGTGGATACTTAGTTGGCGTGATGGCTGGCTTACTCGAGAAAACCCCTGGAATTCCAAATGCCTTGGGTAAAAACACAGTGGGCCTTGTGGGAGGAATGGCTATTCCTCCTGTCAACGATTATATTGCTGGATTTATCCAAGGTGCTAAGAGCGTTAATCCGGATATTAAGATTAACTTAAAATACACCGGTAAGTTTGACGATCCGGCTCTCGGTAAACAAACGGCTCTGACCCAAATTGCAGGAGGGGCGGATATTGTCTTCCATATAGCTGGTGGAACAGGGACGGGCGTTATCGACGCAGCCAAAGAAAAGAAAGTCTATGCTATTGGCGTCGATGCGGATCAGAACTACATGGCTCCAGATACTGTCATTACCAGCGCCCTGAAAGGGATGGATGTTGCTACCTTTGATATCATTAAAAGCGTCATGGACAACAAGTTCAAAAGCGGTGACGTGTTCTTCGATTTAAGTAATAACGGTGTTGGTTTTGCAACTCCAACTAAAGTAGTACCTAAAGAGGTTGTTGAGAAGATGAACGATGCTGCGAAGCAAATCAAAGATGGGAAAATTAAAGTTTCAAACGAAATGCCAGCAGGCTATAAATAAGGGTATGAACATATGCTAGATGGATGAGATGACAAGTGGGTTGCTTCATAATCCTTATGGAGCAATCCCTTTCTAATTGGAGGGGACTATTGCATTATGCGTACCTGTTTGGAAGTTAGAGATGTTACTAAATCATTTCCGGGAGTTATCGCCAATGATCACGTGAATCTTGATGTGCGCGAAGGAGAAATTCATGCAATATTAGGAGAGAATGGCGCAGGAAAATCCACGCTTGTGAAACTTATCTATGGACTTTATAAACCGGATTCAGGGAGCGTTCGACTCTATGACCAAGAACTCAACTTCGCAAGTCCCCGCCAGGCCATCCAAGCGGGCATCGGCATGGTACACCAGCATTTTATGCTTATACCTGCTTTGACGGTTGCCGAAAACGTTGTCCTCGGTGGGGAACCGGGAAGGATTCACTATCGGCGCAAAGAAAATATTGAGCTGGTCCGTCAACTTGCGAAACAATATCATATGGATATCGATCCCAGCGCAAAAGTAGGGGATCTGACGGTCGGCCTTCAACAGCGAGTTGAAATTTTAAAGGTCTTTTATCGTAAAGCTAAGTTGCTCATTCTAGATGAGCCGACAGCGATGCTTACGCCTCAAGAAGTAGAAGAATTAATCATAGTCATGGAACGTCTGCGGTCACAGGGGATTCCCATTATATTCATAAGTCATAAGCTTGACGAAGTTAAGCGCATTTCAGATCGCGTCACAGTTATGCGAGCTGGAAAGACGGTTAGTACCGTTGAAACTAAGTCAACAACTCCTCAGGAACTTGCCAATGCGATGGTGGGACGCGAAGTTGTACTTCATGTGTCCAAACCACCCCAGATACCAGGAGAACCAGTTTTGGAGGTTGAAGATATATGGGTGTTGTCTGACCGTAACGAGAAGGTCAAAGGGGTAAGTTTCCAAGTTCGTCGTGGAGAAATCTTTGGACTCGCAGGAATTGATGGGAACGGCCAGTCTGAACTTGTGGAAGCGATTGCGGGGCTTATGCCCAGTAAGAGTGGGCGCATCCGCTTACTAGGGCGGGACATATCATCTTCTTCGGTACGACAAAGAACCAAGGCAGGGATTGCATATATTCCACAAGACCGTCAATTAGATGGAATCGTTATGGATTTTGAGCTGACAGAAAACTTCATACTTCGTGACTTCTTTAAAGCACCGTTTGCACGAGTTGGACAAATGAAGAAGGGACCCATCGAGGAATACGCCACAAGATTATCAGAAGCATTTGACGTTAGACCACGACAGATTCATGCTTTGGCTCGAAATCTTTCGGGTGGAAATCAACAAAAAGTGATTTTGGCTCGTGAAGTTTCCCGTAACCCCGAATTATTAATAGCTGCGCAACCGACTAGGGGTTTAGATGTCGGTGCGATTCAGTTTATTCATAACAAACTCTTGGAGTTACGTGCTGCTGGAAAAGCGATACTATTGGTGTCTTTAGAATTAGATGAAATTATGTCTTTGTCAGATCGTATTGGGGTTATTTATGAGGGCCGACTGATGGCAATATTGCCAGGAGGAGAAGTAACCCGTGAACAGCTTGGGTTACTCATGACTGGAGTAAAGTTGAAGGAGGAGGGGTAAAGCATGCAAAAGACTCTAGAAGGACTGGTTACCCCTTTTGTAGCGATTATCATTGCGCTCTTAATTGGGGCGGGAGTTATGCTTGTGACCAGTCATAACCCATTGACGGCCTATGGGGCTCTTTTTTCAGGAGCGTTCGGTTCTACCATAAACCTTTCGAACACGTTAGCGAATGCTATCCCTTTAATCCTCTCGGGGTTGGGTGTTGCAATTGCTTTCAAAGCAGGCTTATTTAACATCGGAGCAGAGGGCCAATATTGGATTGGAAGTATGGCAGCCGTATGGATTGGATATTCCGTGCATGGGCTCGCCCCAATTTTACATATCTCCTTGTCTATAGTTGTTGGGATGTTGGCCGCCGGGCTTTGGGCTGGTATAATCCCTGGATTAGCAAAAGCTTTTGTGGGTGCTCATGAAGTGATTACAACCATGATGATGAGCTACATTGCTATTTTCTTGAGTCACTATATGCTTGAAAATGGGCCGATGATGCAGCCAGGATTTACCCCTCAATCCCCGGTGATTCTTCCCTCCGCGATGTTGGGAAAGCTCGTGGACCGAACGCAGCTGTCTTGGGGCTTAGTTATTGCCCTAGGAGCATGTTTTATTATTTATTGGTTACTCTATAAAACGACCTTGGGATACCGATTAAGGATGGTTGGACAAAATGCAAGGGCAGCAAAATACGCTGGAATCAATGTCCCCCTTCATTTAGTTTTAGCCTTATTTATTAGTGGAATGTTAGCTGGTTTAGCAGGTGCAGTTCAAATGCTGGGGGTACAACATCGCCTTTATGATAGCTTCTCATCAGGATATGGATTTACAGCCATTGTGGTTGCTCTCCTAGCTAATAATAATCCGTTCGGTGTAATTCTTGCTTCGGTCTTTTTTGCGGCTTTATCGACTGGAGGTCAGTCAATGCAACTGGTCTCAGGGGTACCAGCTCATTTGACCGATGTCATTTCCGGGATCATTATATTCTTAGTTGCGACCAAGAATATTGTGCAGATAGTGCAAAAACGCTGGCGCAAAAATCAAACTATTTCGCCAGTAAAGGAGGCTTAAAGCTATGCTTTGGGATGCATTAATGAGACCTGATCTGTGGGCTGCAACGTTGGCTATGGCCACTCCGATTGCCCTTCCTGCACTGGGAGGAACCTTTTCGGAGCGCAGTGGGGTTGTAAACATAGCTATGGAAGGAATTATGCTTATAGGCGCTTTTTTCGGTGTCCTGTTCTCCTATTATACCAACAACGCTTGGCTTGGATTACTAGGGGCAGTATTTATGGGCGCGCTCATCTCTGTACTTTTTGCCTATGTAACGGTGAATCTCGGAGCGGATCAAGTGATTGTGGGCATGGGAGTGAACATTTTTGCAGCGGGACTGACTGCATTTATGTTGAATACGATTTTTGGGTATGGAGGAACGCCTCGCGAAACACCAGCCCTGCCAAATTTAACGATTCCTGGATTGAGTGAAATCCCCTTTGTAGGTGAAGTCCTCGGCTCCCAAAATGTAGTTGTCTATTTGATGCTTATTCTGGTAATTGCATCCCATTATTGTCTATTCCATACGAATTTTGGTTTGCGTTTGAGAGCAGTCGGAGAAAATCCCCAAGCGGCTGACACTGCGGGTCTTAATGTACGACGTCTTCGATATCAAGGGGTGATTATCGGGGGTATGCTTTCAAGCTTAGGAGGGGTTTATCTCGCCCTAGGCCTACTGAATAGCTTTGAGGTTAATATGAGTGGCGGGCGAGGCTACATTGCCCTGGCTGCCATGATTTTTGGCAAATGGACTCCTTTTGGTTCGCTCGGAGCAGCATTAATGTTTGGCTTTGCCATGGCTTTAAGTATGATCTTGCAAGGAGGGGGCATATCCTCAAATATTATTCAAATGCTTCCGTATGCGCTGACAATTTTGGCTCTGACAGGGTTAGTTGGCAGAAGTACTGCTCCTGCGGCAGATGGGATTCCGTATAATCCAAATAAATAATAGATTCAGGAGGGTAAGCGTTATGGGTCGTATTCATCAGAGCGGTAAATCCCTCTCAGATCTAGTCCGGTTAGAACTTTTAGATGAGATCCGTCGAGGGAAATATCTGATTGACAGCCGACTACCTAATGAAGAAAAACTAGCTAAGGAACTTGGGGTAAGCCGAAATACTCTTCGAGAAGCATTGAGGGTTTTAGAATCGGTTGGTGTTGTCGAGAAAAAGCATGGACTGGGTACTTTTGTGCGTGGGGAATCATCGCCAAAGGTTAAGCCTGGACTAGAAGTTCTCTTTCGCGTGACGGATGCAATACTAGAGCTCGGAATGGTGCCGGGAACAAGCTGTATTGAATATGAAAGTTTGTATGCGGACTCCCGAGTTGCGGAGAAACTCTGTATTAGCCCGGGAACAATTGTGAACCAACTGCGTAGAGTACGTACGGCAGATGGCGTTCCTGCAATTTATTGCATTGATATGTTTTCTCCACACGTAGGAGATTTTGATATTGAAGAAATTCAGTCATCGGTTTTTACTTACTTAGAAGAAGTTAAGGGAATTCGAATCGCGTATGCTTCGACGGACATTCGACCAATTGTTGCGGGAAAAGAGCTAGCCGATAAATTAGAGGTGACGGCAGCAAGTCCTTTACTTTTATTAGATGAAGTCCACTTTGATAAAGCTGACAACCCGATATTTTATTCGCGTCTGTTCTTCCGTTCTGATTATTTCGTCTTTCACGTAGTAAGATCTAGGTGAACTTTGGTTAGGACTAAACATACACTGTGCCAGAAGAAGTTTCCCATCTAGGTAACGGGAGACTTCTTCTGACGCTTGATCTATAGTTTAACGAGTGCACCAAAAGGGATACTGTAGCATAAAATTCTTGAGAAATGGTAATTTACGTTCCGTCTGTATATAATAAGTGAGATTAATATTTCTAGGAGGGAAAACATTGGAACAACAACGGCTAAAGTCTAGAACAGAAATTCCAGAGGCTAGCAAGTGGCATTTGGAGGACATTTTTTCGGATAATGATCAGTGGGAGAAAGCCTTCACCCACGTCGAAAAGCTTATAGGGGAAGGGAAAAATTTCGAGGGACATTTAACAGATACTCCAGAAACCTTAATCGCCTGTTTTGAGTGGATGGATGAGTTAAGTCTCCAAATTGAAGAGGTTTATACATATGCCCGTATGCGACGAGACGAAGATAATCGTAATGCCGTCTATCAAGCGTTAACTGATCGCGCAGGAACCCTAGCTGTGAAGGCAAGTAGCGCGGCGTCTTTTGTGGTTCCAGAATTGTTAGCTATGCCTGAAGGGCGGCTGAAGGAATTCCAAAAGACGTCCCCAAAAATGGAACTATATACCCAGGCTCTGGATGATATTCTGCGCAAGAAGGAGCATATTCTCAGTTCAGTAGAGGAAAAATTATTAGCGGAAGTTGGCGAATTAGCGGAGGCCCCTGGAGCAATCTTTTCGATGGCTAATAATGCAGACTTAAAATTTCCGAGTATTGATGATGAATCGGGTCAATCGGTGGAACTAACTAAGGGGAATTTCATTCAGTTCATGGAAAGCCATCAACAGGGGGTGCGGAAAGCAGCCTTTGAGACGCTTTATCATACTTATGAGAAGCAAAAGAACACCTGGGCGGCCACCTTGAATTCTAGTGTAAAATCAGACGTTTTTTTCGCCAAGGCTCGGAATTATTCGTCTGCAATTGAGTCTTCTTTAGATGATGACCGGGTTCCAATATCGGTGTATGATTCTCTAATCAATACAGTGCACGAATTTTTGCCTCAGATGCATCGCTATGTTCAACTGCGTAAAAAAGCCTTAAAGGTTAATGAGCTACATATGTACGATATCTATGTTCCCATTGTTCCTGAAACAACTATGACGATCACTTATGAGGAAGCAAAAGACATGTTACTTGATGGCCTAAAGCCGTTAGGCCAAGACTACCTCGAAATTCTTAAAGAGGGGTTCCAGAAAAAATGGATTGATGTTTATGAAAATGAGGGGAAGACCAGCGGCGCGTATTCTTGGGGAACGTATAGCTCACATCCCTATGTTTTACTCAATCATCAAGACACTTTAGATTCTGTGTTTACTCTTGCTCATGAAATGGGGCATGCATTACATACCTACTTCTCCAATCGTAAGCAACCCCATCTCTATGCAGGCTATAAAATTTTTGTAGCAGAAGTCGCCTCAACATTAAATGAAGCTCTGGTTATGGAGCATCTCTTAGAAACTACAAAAGACCCTAACATCCTCGCTTATTTGATCAATCATTATCTCGAACAGTTCCGGGGTACCATTTTCAGACAAACTATGTTTGCCGAATTTGAGAAGAAGATTCACTCTGTCGTAGAAGAAGGTGGCGCCTTAACAGCAGAAAGCCTCTCCGAAATCTATCGAGAGTTAAATGCCTTTTATTATGGGTCAGAGGTAATCCTAGATCCAGAAATTGCAATAGAATGGGCACGTATCCCTCATTTTTATAACGCTTTTTATGTTTACAAGTATGCAACTGGCTTCTCGGCAGCGACAGCCTTCGCACGAGCAATTTTAGATGAAGGGGAGCCGGCTGTAGCTCGTTATTTGGAATTTTTAAGTGGCGGTAGTTCAGATTACCCGATCGAGTTGTTGCGTAAAGCCGGCGTTGATATGGAGACTCCTGTTCCTGTTCGTAATGCACTTCAAGTCTTTACGGGGCTTGTAGAACGTTTAGAAAAACTCTTAGCCTAGAGCTAGGGTTTGCACTAGGTTTCGTGGACTAGGGAGCGACTAAGGTCTCAAAACGGGGGTCGTGACGAATAGGGGCGAAATCCTTTTCGTCACGGGCTACTTCCTTGACATCAGGGTCGAGGGCGATTGCAGGTTGAAGGTATTCCAGGACTTTGTCGATATTTCCAAGACGCCCGTAAACGCTGGCGATGCCGTAATAACTCCACGTGTCGCGCTCGTCGAGTCCTATAGCTTTTTGATAAGCTGCAATGGCTGGGTCCCAGCGTCCAGCAAGTTCATTTGCCAATCCCAGGTTAAAATGACCATACACATACAACGGGTTAAGATCAAGGGCTTGCTGAATAAGGGCAAGACCTTGATCGTAGTGTCCCTGAAAGGCTAAGGTTGCTCCTTTTGCATTGATTGCTTCATAGCATTGAGGATCAATCGCCAATGCTTGATTAAAGAGAGCGAGGGCTTCCGGAAATTTCCGTTGATAATATAGTTTGAGTCCTTGGTCATATATTGCCAGCGCTTTTGAGTCTGAGACATGGAGTGAAGGGGAAACAGGCTGTGTCTCAACGGGAGAAGGACTTATTGGAGTGAACTGGGTTGTTTTACTCTTAGGAAAGTTATAAAAAATGATCAACGTGGTGATTATTAGGAGTATTGATGTCAAAAAAATGTACGAGGTCATAGAACGCTTCAAATTAAACTCTCCTTACAGCGGCTTAATCTTATAAAGTCGGATTTAATGATCTATGTTCATTATAGCATCGAATGAATGACTACATAAAGAACTGGCCTTTTTAAACACTTAAAAGGCAATTAATAAGGTAGTAAGTCCAAAGTGTAACTTGACAAAGCAAGAATTAGGGGAGTAAGATTAATTTGGATTAACTGGAAAAAATATGGTAATGTTCTATAACGGAATGGGGGTGGGACCATGGAAACTATTGCAAATCAAAACCAATTACAACAGGTAATTCTAGTGGCTCAAGGGTTTTACGCTCGAAAAGACCGTGCGCACGACTTAGAGCACGCCTTAAGAGTTCGGGAGTGGGGTAAGTTACTGGCTGAGGAATTGGGGGCGGATGCTACTGTCATTGAGTTAGCTGCGCTTCTTCATGACATTGGCCGTTCTGGCGCGGTAGAAAAAACGCATGCAGAAAGTAGTGCAGGGCTTTCTGTCAATATTCTACAAAAAGCTGGGTATTCTGACGACCTTATTGTGAGAGTTAGAGCTGCGATTGTTTCTCATTCCCTTGAAGCAGGGCACGAACCAAATACTCTCGAGGCAAAAATCCTGTATGATGCGGATAAATTAGACTTTGTAGGGGCAATCGGATTGGTACGTTTGTTTACCTTGGGGGGAATACAAGGCTGGCCATTAGTAGGTGAGAATTCCTGTGAGACTTTTTACCAAGAGAAAATTCGTGGTTATAAAACACATATTTACACTGATGCCGCGAAAGTCTATTTTGAACCTATGTTACTTTTCATGGAGGAGTTTTGGCAACAGTTAAATGCCGAGCGACTCAAATTAGTGCATTCTGGACAAGCTAATAATGTATAAAGGCTTAGCTTATTCAGAAAGGGATGAATTCAAAAATGCCTTGGTTTTGGCGTTTATTGACTTTTTTAGTCCTCCTAGTATTAATGCGTACTCAGTTCTTTCCCCAACCAAGCTCTTTCATTGCTTGGTCGGAAGAGGGAAATTGGGCACATAGAATACAAGGGGAACTTAAACAAATGCAAAAATTTACGCAAGATTTGCCTGCTAGCATTGAAGTAGAAGTGCGTCGTCTCTTGAATGATTTCCATCCTAGTGGCGCAGGAAAAGAAGTATAATTATCACTTTTACCTACTGCCCAAGTTTTCATTTTAATAGTTTTGAGAAAAACCAAAAGTGTGGTATATTATAGTGAATTGTTGTTAAAGGAGTGAAGAACTTTGGTTAATATTACGGAAATAGCCGCTACGAAGGTTAAAGAAGTGTTAAAGAGTCAAAATAAAGAAAATGCATTTCTTCGCCTCTATCTTGTAGGAGTTGGCTGAGGTGGGCCGAATTTCGGCATGACTCTGGAAGAGTCAAAGACGGATGACGATATTCTTGATGAAGAGTATGGTGTTTCATTAGTAACAGATAAGAAACTTACAGTTCATTTAGAGGGAGCCACAGTTGACTATATCGAATCTGCCAACGGCGGAGGATTCGAAATACGTACTGCGAAATCGGGTAGCGGCGGTGGCTGTGGCGATAGTTGTGGCGGAAGTTGCTAATACAAGTAAGCACATAAAAAGAGAGCTCGTGGAGCTCTCTTTTTATGTGCTTATGTGAAGAGAACTCATCTATAGAATCACGATTGGTTATATACAGTATACAAGAGGCTAATTGTGAATAAGGTCAGAAAAATACTTGAGTAAAATTCGCAAATGTGTTAGTCTAATGTCCATATTGCGAATACATTCGTCTATTAAGGGAGGAAATATAATGGCATTACCACGAGAAGAGTCTAACCGAGCTATCATTACCGTATTAGGTCGTGATCAAATCGGCATTATCGCTTGGGTCACTGGGCGACTAGCAGAATATAGCGTTAACATATTGGATATTAGTCAAACAATTGTAAGCGGATTTTTCACAATGATTATGGTTGTGGATATTAATCCAACTAATTTAGAGTTGGTCGCCTTGTCACGCATGCTAGAAGAAGAGGGGAAAGAAAAAGGACTACAAGTGAAAGTCCAACACGAAGATATTTTTGCGTTCATGCACCGCATCTAATCTATCGATTATGGGGAAAGTGAACTAATTCACTAATAATTAAGATTAGGTATAGGAGGAAATCATGACAATCACATTCGCTCAAGAAGAAATACAACAAACAATTCAAATGATACATGAAGAAAATCTGGATATTCGGACGATTACGATGGGGATAAGTCTCCTGGATTGCGGATCAGAAGATATTAACCGGCTGGAACAGAAGATTTATGATAAAGTTGTTAAAAATGCTGGACTATTAGTGTCGGCCGGGGAGAAAATCTCAGCTCGTTACGGGATTCCAATTATCAATAAACGTGTATCCGTCACTCCTATTGGAATTATAGCGGCTAACATGAATACTGATGAAATGGTGCGGATTGCCAAAGCATTAGATCGAGCCGCGCGTGAGGTGGGAGTTAATTTTATAGGCGGTTTTTCTGCGTTGGTTCAAAAAGGATTTACAGTTGGAGATTTGGCACTGATTGACGCCATTCCCCAGGCTCTTAGTGAGACGGAGTTTATCTGTTCGTCAGTGAATATTGGAACGACCAAAGCTGGAATTAATATGGATGCGGTTCTTAAAATGGGTCAAGTAGTTCTGAAGTGCGCGCAACTGACGGCTGATAAAGATGGTATTGCGGCAGCCAAATTAGTAGTATTCTGTAATGCTCCAGAGGATAATCCGTTTATGGCTGGGTCCTTTCACGGGGTTGGAGAACCAGAGTGTGTTATCAATGTGGGAGTCAGTGGGCCTGGCGTTGTAGCGAAGGTTGTCAAAAAATACCCTGAAGCCGATTTTAGTGAGCTTTCCAATCTTATTAAGCAAACCGCTTTTAAAATAACTCGTATGGGAGAGTTAATTGGGCGAGCAGCCTCGAAGGCTTTAAATGTTCCTTTCGGAATTGTTGATCTTTCTCTAGCCCCAACCCCTGCAATTGGAGACAGTGTGGCAGAAATCCTTGAGAATATGGGTCTCGAACGATGTGGAACGCATGGAACAACCGCAGCGTTGGCATTGTTGAATGATGCTGTAAAAAAAGGTGGGGCAATGGCTTCTTCACATGTTGGGGGTTTAAGTGGCGCATTTATACCTGTCTCGGAGGACGCGGGAATGGTAAAAGCTGTGGAATTAGGGGCCTTGACCCTTGATAAATTAGAGGCTATGACCTGTGTCTGTTCTGTTGGGTTAGATATGATTGCCCTACCTGGGGATGTGAGCGCTGAAACGATCTCGGCTATTATCGCTGATGAAGCAGCGATCGGGATGATCAATAAAAAAACAACAGCAGTACGAGTTATACCAGCAATCGGTAAAAAGGCGGGTGATCGAGTAGAATTTGGAGGCTTGTTAGGCGGAGCACCCGTGATGGAGATACATCCCTTTTCATCAAAATTGTTTGTGAATCGTGGAGGTCGTATTCCAGCCCCAATCATTAGTCTTTCAAATTAATAGCTTGAACATCATCATGGTTCATAGAATATAATAGGGTAGAATGATATAAAGAACAGTATTCTATACTATTGCTGAAAAGAAAAAAATCCTCCTAACAAATGCAGGACTTTTAGTATTTTTCTCGAATATACAAAACTAGACAAAGCTGAATCCAAGTAGCAAACTTTATGGGCTTGGAGCGGGGGATTATTTTTGGGGTGAATCACGTGACATTTCATGTGTAGGGCTAACACCTTCTTGCCCGAATCCGTCAACTAACCTCGTAAGCTAAGAAAGGTGGATATTTTTTTGGTGATTCCCTCATCTACGCGGATGTGGTTGGGAAGCGCATCTTTGGCGGCTTTACTTTTAGCAAGTACCCTTACGGCATCGGCTTCAAGTCAAACTGCTACAGTAACAACCACAACTCGTTCTTCAATGAAGCCTGTGCTTACGGCTTCAACAATTGTTCCGTCCAGAACTTATACCGAAGCAGTTCGTAAACAAATGCAATGGACTCCTAGTCCTGTCATTGACAAGGTGAAGTTGGAACCTGTTGCAGTGCAACTCACTGAAGTGGTAGCCGCACAACCTGTTGTAGTGGCAACGGCGCAACCCACTGAAGCGGCAAAAGTTCAACCTGCTAAAGTAGTAGTAGCACAACCAGCTAAACCAGTTCAAGTAGCAGCTGCCCCTCAACAGGTTTCAAGATCGGATAGTTCATCTCTGGTTGACAATGCACTTAGTCTGAGTGGCGTTCCCTATGTCTATGGAGGAACTAGTCGCAGTGGGTTTGATTGTTCGGGTTTTACTCAATACGTATATAAGGGATCTGGGATTTCTTTGCCGAGAACTTCTTCTACTCAGTACAATGTGGGTACCTCCGTAAAGCGAGCTGAATTGCAACAAGGTGACTTAGTGTTCTTTGCAACGTATAATTCGGGGCCGTCTCATGTTGGCATTTATATTGGCGGTGATAGTTTTATCCATGCGTCCAATAGTGGCGTTCGCACTTCCAGTCTTAATGAGAGTTATTATGCGGGCCGATACTTGGGTGCTCGTCGCCCATAGTAGTATTTAGTCTAGATATTATAAAGTACAACAGCTGTAGTGGCTGTTGTACTTTTTTGTCGTTAAATTCGGGGCAACCAGGGAACCGGTTTGTAGTTTAAACATTCTCCACCTGGTTTCGCAAGGTGAAACAACGGGCTTTGGATATAAATATCTGAAACTGAACATTTGTGGGTGCGTTTGAAGTAACATTTCCGACATAATTCTACTCGGTAATTTAGGATCATTAATTAGATCTCTCCTTTTAGACCAGTTTTCGTCTATGAGGGAGCTTCATGAAAATATTGGTAGACTACGGTTGCAGAACTACGAGGGAGTTTGGCTTCTTGGAGTTCTTCGATACTTGCACGTTGAATGTCATTAAGAGATGAAAAATGCTTTAACAGTTGTTGTTTACGCTTTGGACCTATACCAGGGATACCATCTAGAGCAGAGAGTGTCATACTTTTTGCCCGTTGCTGACGATGAAATGTGATGGCAAAGCGATGGACCTCATTCTGAATTCTGCCCAGTAAATAAAAAGTGGGATGGCTTTTGGGTAAAACAACAGAATTACCTGCTTGATCTAAGAGGCCGTTGGTCTGGTGACGGTCGTTTTTAACCATTCCAGCGACGGGAATCGTTAGGTTAAGTTCCTTTAGTGACCTAGATGCAGCATTGATTTGACCTTTGCCTCCATCCACTAAAATTAAGTTCGGAAGGGGACTGTTTTCTGAAACTAACCGTGCGTATCGGCGTTGAATTACCTGCCCCATGGCAGCCGTATCATCGGAGGTCTCCATGGGTTGTATTTTGTATTTTCGATACCCGTTGCGCTGAGGTTTGCCCTCTATAAATTGAACCATACCCGCAACGTTATGTGCTCCGCCAATATTTGAAATGTCAAAAGCTTCTATTCGACTGGGAGCAGGGATGTTTAAGAGTTCCCCGAGTGTGGTTAAAGCTAGCTCTGTTTCAGATTGTTGGCGTATTTCAAGCGAAATTTGATCGTGTAGAGTAGTCTGGGCATTGGACATCGCCATCCGTACTAAATCTCGTTTCTTTCCTTTTTGTGGAACAGTGATGGGGAATAAGTTAGATAAGATCAGGGATTCCGTCGGTGGAAGTAAAATCTCCGTAGGCCAGACGGCACGTTCAATATAGAACTGAGCGACAAAGGAGATGAAGGCTTCTTCTGGTTCTTCATAATAAGGGAAAATGAAACTATCGCGGGCTAATAATTTGCCAAGCCGTATGTAAAAAACCTGAAAGCACATCTGATCTGTGGTTATAGCATAACCAATAACATCTCGATCGATAAAATCATTGAGGGTAATGTTTTGTTTTTCTCGAAGGAGTTTCAGGTCTTGGATAAGGTCCCGATATTCTCTGGCCCGTTCAAAATGGAGAGCCTCGGACGCCGTTTGCATTTTATCCTCTAAGAGTGTAATTATCTCGCTTTGGTCGCCTTTCAGAAACGTCGAAACATCTTTACGCATCTCCACATAGGCATTGAGCGATACGTCAGTGATGCAAGGGGCGAGACATTGCTGTAAATGATAATAAAGACAAGGCCGCGAGGGAATCTGACGGCATTTCCGAAAAGGGAAAAGTCGATTAAGTAAACGTGCTGCTTCTTTGGCTGCAGTTGCATTGGGATAAGGACCGAAGTATTTACCTCTACCCTTTTTTACTTGACGAGTGACGAGGATTCGAGGATGGCTTTCGTCAGTAATGATCAAATAGGGGTAGGTCTTATCATCACGCAAGAGGATATTGTACTTCGGGTTATGCTTTTTGATTAAATTGCATTCTAAGACCAGTGCCTCAACCTCAGATTCTGTCATAATATATTCAAAATCGACGATATGACTTACCATGCGCCCAGTTTTACCGTCATGCAATCCAGAAAAATATGACTTTACTCGATTTTTTAATATTTTAGCTTTCCCGACATATATAATCTGTCCCTGAGTATCTTTCATCAGATACACACCTGGCTTCTCTGGCAACAAGGTCAGCTTTTGTCGAAGTAGATCCATTCTTCCCACCTCAGTTCTTATTCTAGAGGGTGGGATTACCAGATGCAAGTTTCCGACACATATCTTGGTAAAAAGGAACGTATATATCTATAAAGGTCAATATTTTGAAGCATAGGATGAGATGTAATGGAGGGATAAGGTATGTCGAGTGCATGGGGACGATCACCACGTAATGATTTATGGAAGGATTTACAGGCCTTAGCCCTATGGATTCTCATTATTGGGGTTGTTGGGTATATCTTATTTCCAAACTTTTTTAAAGACATTTACTCACGTCTTTCTGACCCAGTAACTCAAACAAGTACGCTAAATGACAACTACACATTGAATAATTCGGCCAACCTAAATTCAAATACGAATACGAATCCCTATGATCAGCAAGCGTTGCTGGGACAGGACTTCTCGAATGTATCTAATGCTCTCTATAATAATGGGAAAAACGAAGTTTCCGCTGGCTATTGGGTTATCTTTGTCGCTGGAGGTGAGTTCAAGCAACTTGCAGTAAGTAGTGAGGCTTATGCCTTTCTTCTACGTCTCATAGAAAGTGACCAAGCTGAGGGTAAGAACTCCGTCATATTAGCCTCTAACGGCCAAATACGGAAATTTACAGTCACTGAAGAAATATATTCAATTATTAATAATATGGCTATAATTGTGGGTCGTTCAACGAAGTGAACTCACTTCAGTTAAAACTGAACAAGGGAGCCATCGAACCACGCTTTAGCGGAAGAGGAGTTTGGCCCCTGCAGCGAATAAAGCGATACCAACGAGTTGTGAGGGAGTCCATGAATGACGACTCAGACCGAACCATCCGAAATGATCTATAAGCACAGCCATACTAACCTGGCCAATGATAATGGCTGTGGTAGCGTTACATACGCCTACTTTTGGGATGCTTATGGCAACTAGTCCGACAATAACGACACTGAGTATGCCTCCAAGATACAGATACCACGGAACTGAAGACCAGTTATAGTTTAAAAGTGGGGCTCTCCAGGCGAGAACGGCAACTAACGAGACAAGGGTACCGATGAGGTGGACCATTAGTGTCGCCGACAGTAATGAAGTTTTTTGACTTAAGGACGAATTTAATGTGCCTTGGACAGCCATAGCAATACCAGATATAGCCGCAACTAAAAAAGGGAAAGAAAATAATTTTGACATATTTAAGCCTCCTTGGGTTCATTTAATGTGAGTGGAAAATATAGCTATATTCGTTAAAGATCTCTCAGTATTCAATAGAACGGTTACGGGAAAAATGAAAATAAGGTGAAAAAATAAAGTGGAGGTGGCGGCTTGGAAATTGACTATAATTTGATACAACGGGCCCAGATGCTACTCACACTTGAACATCCTTTGACTTCTGTACGTGAAATCTTATTAGGAGAAGGGTATCCCCAAGATCAAGTTGTGGAACTTATGGATGCAACCGCAGAAGTCTTAAATTATCTCATACCGCCTCAATACGATGAACATAAAATCGGTATTGATATCCTACACCCAGGTGAAAAATCTCAAGGACGCAAGCCATCAGTCGATATCTTAATCGATAAAAGGTCTGGGAAATTAGAGTTGATAACTCCCCACCAACCGGAAACATGGCGAGTGGCCAATGAAGTGCGTAAGGCAATCAAACGTCAACGACAAACTATGAAACAATATCACTAACACTCGTAGGACTCTAAGTGGACACGCTTACAGTCCTATTTTTTATTATTAACTCTCTTTTCTAGTAATTTAAGAATTATGTTATACTACATGTAATAACATAATTCGGGAAAGAAGGGTCATGAGTGGAATTCAATCCAATAGTTAAAGGATTAGAAGACGTATATGAGAAGATGGCCTTAGAACAGCGGCTTAATCGAAAGGACGGTCTGCGTCTTTTACAAACAACTAATATTTTGGGTCTGGGTTACCTGGCAAATGAACGGAAACGCACTATGACAGGTGATCAGGTATTCTTTAATAATAATGCCCATATTAACTATAGTAATGTATGTAAAGTACGGTGCGGGCTTTGTGCTTTTGGTAAAGACCTTGGAGATAAGGGATCTTATACGATGACCGTTGAAGAGGTGGTAGCGAAAGCTGCAGGATTCGCAGATCAAGGTGTTACGGAACTGCATATTGTCGGAGGGATACACCCAGATCTCCCTTTCTCATATTATCTAAACATGATTACGAAAATCAAAAAACGAGCTCCACAAGTCAGTCTGAAAGCGTTCACAGCATCTGATTATGACTTTTTTGCCCAAATGGAGAATGTTCCAGTTATAGAAATTCTAAAAAAGTTTAAAGAGGCTGGCCTAAGTTTTATTTCAGGTGGTGGAGCGGAAAATTTCAGCCCAAGAGTTCGGGAAATTATTTGTCCAGGGAAATTAAGTGGAAAACGATGGCTGGAGATTCACGGAATTGCCCATCAGTTAGGCATACCTACCAATGCCAATGTGCTGTATGGACTGCTAGAAACGGATGAGGAATTGATCGATCATCTGTTGGCTTTGCGAAATCAACAAGACGAAACTAAAGGCTTCCGCGCACTGATTCCTACAGCATTTCATCCGAAGAACACAAAATTTGAAGAGGTTACTCCTGCTAGTGCACTCCGAACGTTAAAAGTAATTGCAGTAGCACGCTTAATTTTAGATAATTTCAAGTATATTAAAGCGTACTGGATTTCCACCAGTCCTCAAGTGGCCCAGATGGCACTTTCGTTTGGAGCTAATGATCTTGATGGGGTTGTCAGGGAAGAAAAAATTTACCATACCGCAGGTGCCACAACACCGCAAATGCAAAGTGAACAACAATTAATCCGTTTGATTCATGAAGCCGGTTTAGTAGCTGTTGAAAGGGATACCTACTACCATGTCCGAAAAACGATTCGGCCATAAGTGCTTATGTATTAGCTGAAACAAAGAGGTGAATCGGATGCGAATCGCCGTATTATCAGACACGCATTTACGCGCTGGCAAATCTCTCCCCAGTTTTGTTTGGGAACAGTTAAATCAAATTGACATGATTCTCCATGCTGGTGACTTGACCCATATGGGCTTACTCGAAGAATTGTCCTGTCTCGCACCAGTACGAGCCGTAAGAGGTAATTGTGACGGTTGGAATGTTTCCTTACCAGATCAAGACATAATTGAATGTGAAGCTCTCAGGATAGGGTTGATTCATGGAGATTCAGGTAAGGGTAAAAGTACGCCAGAACGAGCTTTCATGGCCTTTAAAGATGTACCTGTTGATCTAATAGTCTTTGGGCACAGTCATAGTCCTTTTATGGAGTGGCGTGATGGCATCTTGATGTTCAATCCAGGTTCTCCGACGGACAAGAGACGTGAACTCCAATATTCCTTAGGAATATTGGATATCCAACAAGGGCAGCTGAAAGCAAGACATTTGTACTTTTGAAAGCCGGTGGAATATTGAAATATCGCAGAAATAAAGTAAAACGTGAACACGGCATTATTCAAAATGCGTTGCTTTGGCTTGAAAATTTAGGCCGCTTATCGGAAGTGACAGATATTATTCCTGGAGTTATTGACGTGAGTCATTCCTCTGAACGAGGAATTGTCTATAAATACGAGACTCAAACAGGGTGTAAACTTCTACTCAAGAGTAATGGGTCTATTCAAGAAGTCTTTGTGGTGACCAAAGACCCAATTTGTGTTCAGAATTGGGTTAAGCAGGAATTTCCGCTCGATGTGCCATCTACGGGACCTGAAGTTATTACCAAAAGCACCCTGCGAGCAACTCCTAAGAAACAGTTGCCTACCATGCCCCAAGAATCCAACCATGGATACAAGAAAAAGAACACTCCGAGGGGCCTACATCACTCAAAAAGACGCACTTGCGAAAAAGGCGCTAAGCATATCTCCGGGGATCAAGATTCCCCCAATGTTGCTGATTGTCTCGACCATGCAACTCTCAAAGCTTTAAGGCATTTAAAAAAATCCTTAGAATACGCTAAAATCCAAAAAGCTCAAACGAAGCGTGAAACTTCTCAGCAGAAATAAGAAAAGCTTAGGACCAATATCCTAAGCTTTTTTAGGTCATTTTTAAGGGTTCTATAGCGTTGTAAAGTTAAGATGAGCATAAGATATCCGCTTAGATAGGAGGGTTTGGCTTATGGAAGTAGGTGGCATATTAGCTCCAGGCGCGGCATTATCAAGTCTAATGAAACAATGGCACCAAGGACAGCGTCTAATGGTTGAAGTTGTTCAGAAAACAGCTGAGGGAACAGGAACGATCAGGGTACAAGGCCAAAACTTATCTGCCCTTTTAGAAGCCACGACTAAAGTGGGAGATAAATTCTGGGTCAAAGTGGGGAATGTGAGCGAGGGTAGCTTATTGTTGGTCCGCGAACCTTTTGTGGAAAAGCCTGCGGGGATTCCTGTCCCTCCTCAACAGTTAAAGATGCTTACAGAGAGAGGCTTGCCTATTAATCAGGAAATAATAAGCCTATTAAAGTCATTTACAGCAGCAAATAATGGAATGTTAAGTACTTTATTGACAAGTCTACAAGGGACACCGTTGGATGGACTTATGATGAACCTTAGAAAAGCAATTCCAAAGTGGGAGGGTCTGTCAGAGAATACTGGAGCGGAAAAACTAGTGGAGTGTTTACGAAAGCTTGGACTGAATTATGAGCAGCGTATCCTAAATATGATGACATTAGATCCTCAATCTAAGGAAGTAGAGAAAAACAGTCTCAAAGAAACCCTTAAATTTGCCCTCCTCGAAGCCCTTCAAAGTCAAGATGGCCTCGATAATCATGATTCAGAGGAGATCTTGACACATTTACTGCAAAAATTAACAGGGCAACAATTGTGGATTAAAACAGGTGCTCTCGATAATGCCTATTTATTACTTCATCTTCCTTTATTAAATCAGGAACAACTTACACCAGTACAAATTGCGATTGAAAGTGCCCGTAACGGCGCTAAAATGGATGAACAACACTGCCGTGTAGGAATACAGATGGAAACTCAGCAACTAGGACAGGTCGGAATAGATGCCTATTTTCATGAAGATTCTGTTACTTTTCACGTCCTTACCAATGACCTTCAAGTTCCGCCCCAACTCCTCGAAGAGGCTTTGCCCGAGACGAGGACTCAGTTCGCAAAGCTTGGTTTTAACTTAACGAAGATTGAGACGGGGGAGCTAAGCCAGAATCAAGAATTTCAGAATTTTCTTCAAGGAGCTAGACGAAGTGGAGTTGATATTCAGAGGTGAAAGAGAAGAAGGCAAAAGCAGCAGCTCTCGTTTACGATCAAACTGGTGCTCCACGGATTGTGGCTAAAGGAGCGGGAGAAGTGGCCCGTAAAATGATCGAAATCGCTGAAGCTGAAGGAATTCCCATTCAAAAGAATGAATTGCTGGTAGAAGCCTTGATGCAGGTAGAGCTGACCAAGGAAATACCACCTCAGCTATATCGTGCAGTAGCAGAGATCCTAGCCTTCATTTACAGATTAGATAAAACTAAATCAGGCTCAAATTCATAATGATACATAATTCATAGAATGCTTCGCAAACTATTACTCAGAAGAAAAATAGGATGCAGGAGGTACTAATGAATAATTCATTTGAAGTGCTTAATAAGATCCTTCAGGGCGAACATATGGCCATTAAACAATATCAAGCGTATATTGGGGAACTAACGGACGGACCAATTCGTAACCACCTTACGGCGATTCTCACAGATCATAAAGAACATGCAACTAGAATATCTTATTACATCCAAACAAATGGAGGAAAGGTTGAAGAAGGCGCGGGCTTCATAGGTATAATGGCAGACTGGAAAACCCGACTGATGAATCTGGGCGAGGCAGAGCCTATGAAAATACTTGAACGCCTTTATGATGGAGAAGATAAGGGTCTAGCGAGAGCTGTACAGTATTCGGAACAGTATTTAAGTAGCGCCGAAAAAGAGGTTATGGAACCAATCTTTTCAGATGAACATGATCATCTGAAACAATTGCAGAGTATAAGAAGTGGACTCTACAGTAATATGTAAAAGGGTCTTTTACGGCATAAAATAAACAAGCAGCAGTTGCTGCTTGTTTATTTGTAATTTATTATTTATGTGACCTTAGACCTTCTTTGCTAAGCGTCTTCGCGCTAGCATTTCGGCTACTTTTCCACTGTCACCCAATAGTATGCCTTGAAGTCTCCACTCACGGAAGGTTTGCCAAAATTGTTGTTCAGAGATTCTCCGTGTATATCCTTCAGATTCTTGGTCGTATGGCCAAAAAACATCAACCCACAAGGTTCCTTTGTTACTTAAAACCATCACGAAATGAACAAGCTCTGGGTAAGTAGACTCGGTATCACGCATTAAAATGTGGGAACGACCGTTCGGAAAGTCTGTTTGAATATAAATAAGCTTCATCCACTGTCCCCCTTAGTGCAATTTTAACGTGCCTGACTAATCAATTTAGTATAGCACGAAATCTAGAATTTAACGATGGATTTTTTGGGGAAGTAATCTCTCATCATAATTTATGCTTCTTGTGGAATGAAAGTTCATACGATTATACGTATGCTGAAATAGAGTCTAGGATAAACTAGAAAGGAAAATAATCATCAAAGGAGGGTATGATAATATGCTTACAGTGATTCATACATTTAACGGTCCGGACGCAGATCGTATTTTAGGTGAGGTTCGATCAGGGATTCAAACCGTCGAAAATATCGAAGGGTTTAAATTTGCTTCGGTAAATAAGCAAGAAAATACGTCAGATATTATGCTTTTTTCTAAATGGGAAAATCTTTCGGCATACGAAAGATGGGCACTCACTGTGAGCGAAAATAAAGCATTTAAGTCTGCAAAACCGCAAATGTTTGAAGTGCTTGAAGAAAAATATTGATCCATTACGCCGGTGCTAAGGGATTCTAACCTTAGCACCTCTATTTTATCATAAGAGTAATACTCCCACTTCTTGTAAGTGGGAGTATTACTGAACGAGTTCACTGGTTGTGGATTAACTTAAGGGCTGTGAAGCCTTTTTAGAAAGATCATAGTAAGCTAATGAAAGTCTTTGCATCATTGATTTTCTTTCTCCCAGAGGGGCATTTGGTATGGGAGATGTATCAATTTGTCGAACTGGCATTATGCCCATTAGGGCATTGGTCATGAAGATTTCGTCCGCTGACAATAAGGTTGAGAATTGGTACAAACCTTCGCAAGTTGGAATTTGTAGAGACTTAGCTAAGTCAATTATGAGTTGACGACGTGTTCCGGGCAAGCATCCACTGACGAGAGAGGGAGTAAAGAGAATTTCATCTTTGATAAAAAATAAATTACTCATCGTACCTTCGGAAATGTAACCTTGAGTATTCAGCCACAAGCCTTCTTCAGCACCATTTCTAATAGCTTCTTGCTTGGCCAGGATATTTTCCATATAATTCGTAGATTTAATGGAAACTAAGGGTGATCGTTCATTGCGAGGGGATGATAATAAGTGTAGTCTAAATCCCAATGTGTACTGAGCGGGTGTATAGGGAAGTGCTCGCTTGTGAAAAAGGATTTGAGAAGGAAGACTGGCAAGGGGTGACCCACCACTAAGAGTTACGCGCAGTGCATAGGGGGGCGGACTGGGGCTTTCTTCTATAAAGTCAAGAACCAGTTGAATCCATTTATTTTTATCAGGTAGATTGAGACCGAGAAAGGCAGCACCCTTGTTCATGCGCTGCCAATGGAGTTCAACAAAAAGCGGGCCAACTTCGGTGATGAGAAGCGTTTCAAAAATTCCAAACCCATATAAAGCTAGACGGTCTTGGGACGATACTGTATCAATGGGCACCATCTAATCTTCCTTTCAGAACCCCAAATAAGGCTTTAGCTTTATCAAGCGTTTCGTTATACTCACTTTCGGGAACCGAGTCCGCAACAATCCCACCACCAACATGAATATAGGCCTTCCGGTTTTTTAATAAAATAGTACGAATGACAATGTTAAAGTCCCACGTACCATCAAAGCCCATATAACCGATGCTTCCAGTATATAGCCCACGTTTGTATAACTCTAATTCGTCAATAATCTCCATTGCTCTGATTTTAGGGGCTCCAGTGATTGAACCACCTGGGAAAACGGCTCTTAAAATAGCACTGGGCTTAAGACTATGCTTTAGTTGCCCAGTAATGGTCGAAGCTAGATGCCAAACAGTTGGATATTTTTCAAGTTGTATTAAATCGATAACTTTAACAGTTCCAAACTCGCATATTCGCCCGAGGTCGTTGCGTTCTAGATCTATAATCATGGTTAGTTCCGCGCGATCCTTAATACTATTTTGCAGCGCAGAGGCTTGTAAATGATCCTCTTCTGGCGATTTCCCGCGGGGGCGCGTCCCTTTAATCGGCCGCGTTTCGATTCGTCCGTTCGGTAGAATTCGTATGAAGCGTTCAGGTGAACTGCAAAGTATTTGAAAATCCAAATAAGGCAGAAATGCAGCGAAGGGAGCGGGGTTATGTCTGTGAAGTTGGGAATAAAGATTCCAAATATCCCCTTGCCAATCCATGGAAAAACGTTGGGTTAGGTTGGCTTGATAAATATCTCCAGCATAGATGTAATCAATTACGCGTGTTAAATCAGATAAGTACTGTGAATGCGAGACGCTGGGGTCGATGGTTGAGTAAGCCAGGTTCGCCATAGTTATCAGGTCTTCGGGTTCGTCTAGCCGCTCTGGAACAAAAGATGAGAGGAGCTGTTTTAAGTCTTCAATACGTGTGTGTGCCATATCCGCATGACATATCCCGTATTCGTCAATGCCGCAGGCCGTAATCCAATATTTCCTCTCTACATGATCATAAATCACGATGCCATCATACCAGGCAAAACGCCACAGAGGAAGATTTAAGTCGTCGGTGGTATTTTCGGGAAGAGTTTCAATCTCATTTTTAAGATCATAGCTAAAGAAACCTACGGCGCCACCGGAGAATGGGAATGGGGAATTAAGAACACAGTATTTACTCTGTGTATCGTCAAGGAAATTCAAACCTTCGGATTTCTGAAGAGAGATTATCTCCCGCTGTGAGCGGTTCGGCCAAAAAAGCTCAAGATGATCGGGATAGGCAGTTGCTTCTAAAAAAGGGGATGCTCCTAAATAGGAATACCGGCCAAGCTCTTTGTAATCATCTCCACTATCCAAGAAAAATGGAGATGGTTTATCTTTAAAGGCTGGTAATAAGAGATAAGGGGGAATTGATACTGAGAGTGGCTCAACAATCCATGGAGCGGCAGCATGCTGCAGTAACCACTTTTTTGCATTCTGGATGGCGTTTTTTAACAGGTGATGTCCAGATTCGGTTAAGATCGCCTCTGGATGAAATTGAATTCCTTCTATGGGGAGTGATTTATGACGAAGGCCCATGATTTCTCCAGCATCTGACTCGGCAGTAATTAGTAATTCCTCGGGCAGGGAGGAACGCTCTATGATTAACGAATGATATCGGGTCACTTCCAGTGGATTAACTAGGTCAGTGAAAACCCCCTGCTGATCGTGAAGAATGGGTGCCGTTTTGCCGTGGATAGGCTTTATGGCTCGGACCACTTTTCCACCAAAAAATTGTCCGATAGCTTGATGTCCGAGACACACACCTAAAATAGGAATTTTCCCCATAAAATGCTCGATAATGGCTAAAGAGAATGGAGAGTCATTCGGCGTGCAGGGCCCAGGTGAGATCACAATCAGATCAGGTTGCATTGTCTCAATCTCTGTTAGTGTTATAGCGTCTTGACGTTTTACAACGATGTCCTCTCCAAGTTCTCCATAGTATTGGTACAGATTATAGGTAAAAGAATCATGATTATCTAATAAAAAAATCATCGTAGTTCCCCTTTATTCACTATCTGAAAGTTTCTCCAATCAGAAGACTCCTAAATCACATGGAAGTAGCCATATTTACTAATGCAGATGGTCATCTTCTATATCATAGCCTCTCTGACTAGAGGTGTCTTTATTCAATTCATAGATTCTCACTAGAGGTCGTGGAGTTTCGCTTTCCCGCTTCATCAGGCATTGAAGCTTCTTAAGAGATTTTGTTAACAAAAATAAAAGTTGCTATTAAGCAACTTTTATTCAATTAATTATTAGCACGTACTAAATCTCTAACGGCTTCCAACGCAGGAAGGAGATTAGGGCTATTGATACCCTGCAAGGTGGTGGTCTGATTGAGGATTACTCGTCCTACATTTGCTCCTTCAACCTCAATTTGGAGAGATTGAACATCAAATTTAAGGATCTTCTGATCGACAAGGAAAGACATACGTTTTGGTTGTAAGAAATTGGTTTGGAGAATTGTCGTTTTCAGAGGGGCTTCTATCGAAGAATTTTGGGCACTAGGCGTGCGTAAATCACTTAAAACAAAAGAACACTCCTTGAGTAAGTTCTGCATCACGGCCATATTTGTATTCCATGGTAATTTGATAAGTTCTGATTGTGTCATCCCCGAAGGAGAAATTGATAGAATCACATACGACCCGTCTTGTGTTAAAAAGGGTTTTTCTGAACACCCGCTTAGAAACAAACTCGCCAGCACAAGAGCAAGACCTAGTCCGAGAGTGAAAATCTTACGTTTGAACAATAGATATCCTTCTTCCTACTGCATGATTCGTAATCCAACGTTGTATTATTCGCTATAGAAGTTCGAAATCCTGCTTTTCGTTGATTCCTTTCGTTATAATAGTGTACAATGGCAACAAGAGAGGGGTCAGTATTTTGAGTAAAGACATCGTGGTTTTTGATGTAGCAACTACGGGTTTAGAGGTCTTGCAGGATGAAATCATCGAATTTGCTGCACTCCGAATCCGTGATGGGAAAATTCAAGGATCATGTCATTTTCTTGTTCTCCCCGAGCAAGAAATAACGAATAAAGTTTTAAGGCTAACTGATATAAAGGTGGAAGAATTGAACGGCGCTTCTCACTTAAATGAGCATTGCCACGAGATACAGGAGTTTTTTCAGGATGCCATACTTGTCGGGCATCGTGTTATATTTCTCCTCTCACTCCTCGAACGGAAATTAGACGTTCATTTTCAGCACTCCGTTTGGGATACTCTGGAATTATCTAGGATCTTTTTCCCAACTGTGCATGACTATCAATTAGCCTACCTAGCAGAAAAGCTTCCACTAGCTTTTCAAGAAGGAACTAGGGATCATCGATCGGAAACGAAAGCTTGGTTAACCTGGAAGCTCTTTGAGGCTTGCAGAAAAAAAAGTTTGGAATTTGATCTTAGCTTCTTTGATCAAGCTAAGGGTTTTCTGGAGGGTTGGTCTGGAAGAGATTTTATAGACCAATCGCATAAAGAGATTGCTCGTCGTTTTCCCGATCGTCAGATTCGGACTGATATTGTTCTTGCTCCTCTACCTGAAGGGTTATTTTTAAGTGATACAAACCAGACATCTAAAATTCCTGTTTCGATCGATTGGATTGTAGAGTGCTTTTCACCCGGAGGAATCCTCGAGCAAAATCTAATCGGCTATGAGAGCAGACTAGGTCAAGTCAAAATGGCAAAACTAATAGCAGAAGGTCTTACCTCCTCTCAACACGTTGTTGTTGAGGCAGGAACAGGGACTGGAAAGTCGTTTGCCTATCTAATCCCATGTTTATGGTCAGCAAAAAAGACCGGCAAAAAGGTCGTGGTAGCGACACATACCATTCCTCTTCAAGAACAGCTTCAAAAAAAAGATATCCCGATACTGGAAAAAATATTGCCTTTTAGTTTCAAAGTATCCGTATTGAAAGGAAAAAGTAATTATTGTTGTTTAAAGAGTTTGCAGGCCAAGATGGCTAATCCACGTGAAATTTTGCGGGAAGAACAAAGGCTCGCCCTCTTAAGTATTCTTGTTTGGGTCAGAGAAACCCTAACAGGAGACATCCAAGAACTCTCGAAGGTTCCCGGTCTCATACAAATTTGGGCTAGTTTAAATGCGGATAATGAAACGTGTATTCCCGGAAAATGTTCGAAGGCAGGACTATGCTTTTTACTCAGAGCACGCAAGAAAGCAGAAGAGGCAGATCTATTGATTGTAAATCACTCGCTTTTATTTGCTGATCTTAAGACTGATTATAATGTGTTGCCGGAATATCATCAATTAGTAATTGATGAAGCGCACCAGGTTTATCAAACGGCATTACAACACCTAGGGTCAGATATGAGCTTGGAAAATGTTACTCGGATTATTGATAATATATATAGGCTGACAGGACAAAACTTTTATGGGCTGGTTAAACAACGCTTAGCTTCTCTTGGGCACCGAGTACCTTCTGTCGCGTGGGAAATATTTGAAAAAAGATTAGATAACCTTCCTGAAAATTGTTCTATGGTGGTAGATCAGGCCAAAGAGTTATTTCAGCTGTTGATGTTTATAATAGGTAAAGAACGAACGTATAGATTTGTTGCAAGCCACTCAACCCAATCGTGGTGGGAAACGTTAAACATTCAAATTGAGAACTTGACAGGAAGAATCAAAGCGGTAATCGCTGTCCTCGAAAATCTGAAAAGTGCTTTAAGTGGGGAAGATGCTGAAGAGATCGAAGAGCTTAAATACGTTTTAGTGGGTCATCAAAGAGAGTTACAAGCACTGCTTGACACGTTGCTGCTAGTACTAAACGTCCATAACCCAAAACAAGTTACATGGCTTGAACAAAGTTCCAGACTATATTTAAAGACTTCCCCCATTGAAGTTAGTGATATTTTAAGGGAAAAGATTTTTTCGCGTTTCGATTCTGTAATCTTAACCTCGGCTACTTTGAGCATTTCTAACTCATTCGAGCATTTTCTCCGAGATATTGGATTGCCGAAGACGACAAGAACAGCGCAGGTTGACTCTCCTTTTGACTATGAGCAACAGATGAGATTATTCGTGGTCAAGAAGGGCATGAGTCTCTATGATTCGGATGAAGAGAAGGCTGAAAATCTCTCAGAGTTCATTACAGAAGTTGCTGAGCGTATGAATGGTAGGACTTTAGTTTTATTTACAGCTCATAAATTGCTGCGTGATACCTATGCCTCTTTGAATCCTAAATTGTCACGAATTGGTATCGAGACTCTGGCCCAAGGATTTCACGGAGAACGTAGCACAATCTTAGAAGCTTTTAAGAGAAATCCAAAAAGTGTCCTTTTAGGAGCGAATAGCTTCTGGGAAGGGATTGATATACCGGGCGATACATTATCTTGTGTCATCTTAGTTAAACTACCATTTTGGCCTCCGTCATTACCCTTGATTGAAGCTCGTTCAGAATTCCTCAAGTCTTTAGGACGTGATCCCTTTCAAGAACTTTTATTACCAGAAGCAGTGATCCGCTTTAAGCAAGGGTTTGGTCGCTTGATCCGCTCTAAAGGTGACCGTGGTGTTGTTATTTTACTGGATGACAGAGTTATTGAAAAATATTATGGCAGATTCTTTTTGAATTCTTTACCAATCCAGACTCATATCCGTGGGGGTAATTCCCTAATCCTTCGCAAGCTCGAAGAGTGGAAGGCTATGGAATTAGGCTAAGACCTTTTCTAATCGTCCTAATAATGGTAAACTAATGAGAGTGAACTCGTTCAACTAAAGTTGAACATCGAGACTTCGGAGGAGGAGGTCAATTTTTCGTTGAAACAATATCCCATTTCTCGTGATGCTTGGTTTTATCTGACGATATTGGCTTTTCTGATGGTTTTAGCGTATTGGGCTTGGCCGTGGCTCGTTGTTATTCCAAGTATTCTGTTCTTGTTTGTTTTATTTTTCTTCCGTAACCCAGAAAGAATTATTCCAACGGATGCATTTATGTTAGTTTCCCCTGCTGACGGGGTAGTTATGGATGTGGAGAGGGTCTTTGAAGACCAGTTTCTCAATGGAGAAAGCATTCGTGTGCGTATCTTTTTAAGTATATTTAACGTTCACATCAATCGCTGCCCAATGGCAGGCGAAGTTGTCTTTCGAGCTTACAGACCGGGACTAATGATCCCCGCCTTTAAAAGTCATGCATCTGAGCTTAACGAAAAAAATTATGTGGGAATCCAAAATGAACATTTAAAAATTTTGGTGACTCAAGTGACTGGATTTATCGCTCGCCGGATCGTATGTTGGGTCAATAAGGGAGACAAAGTAGTCAAAGGGGAACGCTTTGGTCTTATCAAATTCGGTTCCTGTTCAGAGATTTTTGTACCAACAAATGTTGAAATTATGATTAGTCCCGGAGATAAGGTCCGTGGAGGAGTAAGTGTAATAGGGAGAGTGAGTGTCGAATGAAAGGGAATCCAATTACAGCTAGTATGATCCCTAGCATTTTTACCTTAGCAAATTTGCTTTGTGGTTTTCTTGCCTTAATTCTGGTTATTGAAAAGTATTATACAATAGCAGCAGCGATGATTTTGCTTTCTGTTCTTTTGGACAGTTTAGACGGTAAGGTGGCACGCAGACTTTCCGTGAGCTCAGATTTCGGAAAAGAGCTTGATTCTTTGAGCGACTTGGTTTCTTTTGGTGTAGCACCCGCAATTCTTACTTATCAGGCAATATTGTACCCGTTAGAATCTGATTATGTAAAGTATATTGGATTAAGTATTGCTGCAATTTTCGCCTTATGTGGAGCAGTCCGTTTGGCACGGTTTAATATGCTTAATATTACAACTCATTTTGTAGGGGTCCCTATTACTTTCGCGGGAGGTCTATTAGCACTATTAATGCTCTTCCGTAGGATGTTGCCGTGGTATATTTATCCAGTGATGATGGTAGTTTTAGCCTTTTTAATGGTGTCTACGTTTAAGGTGGCGAAGTTGGGCAAATAAGGGCCTTGCATGACAGCGCGCAAGGATCTTACGACGCAGAGCAAACTAACCGTGTATGCTCTTTCTCTGGGGTGCGGGGTGCCCGACATATGCGCCGTCCATGGCGCAATGTCGGCAGCTCACATCCTTGTTCGCTGCCCCGTAACTGGGGTCGCTTACACGGAAGTTTGCTTGTCTGCTTACGTAAAAGACCTTGCGCTCTGTCATACTGCGTCCCTAGCTTGGGTCTTGGAGAAACGGAGATACGAAGACACGGGACGAGGAACGAGGAACGAGGAACGAGGAACGGAGAACGGGAGACGGCACATTTCATGTGCACCGTCTCGGGGAGACTCGGGACTCGGGACTTGGGACATGGGACTTGGGACATGGGACTCGGGACTCGGAAGCAAGGGGACGGTTGGTGCGTCCGATCTGGAGACTGTGGGAATTAGTGTTATGAAGGGGATAAAAGAGACGGCACATTTCATGTGCACCGTCTTGTCTTTGGAGTCGGGAAGTCGAATTCTTGAGAGTGTATTGCAAGTTGACGGTTCGTTGACTTGCATTTTGCGTTCCGCTCGGAACGTTAGTTTGAGCTTTGGAGATTGTTGAGAATTCATGTTGTTGAGACGAGAATATAAGAGACGGCACATTTCATGTGTACCGTCTAGTGTCACAGTTTTGTCTCTGGGGTCGCGGATACCAAGAAGGGGCACGATGCCTCGTGCACTCCCTCATATGTTTTACACAGAAAGCATCCTCAAGCTAGAGGATGCTTTCTTGTCATGTCTCTGATTGGAGGACGTATTTATTTCCAAGGTTATTTGAATATGAGGTTATAATCTTGAAGGCGTGAACATACCTAAAAAATATGAAATAAATCATATGTGTATCTTCGAGTACTATTTCTGTGAATTAGTTTGTGTACTTTACAAAGTGAATCTTTTAGCTGAAACCATTCCTGCTCGTTCACTCACCCTTAGAACAGTTGAGGCATATAGTATGGCACGGAACTGATCTCTAAGGGGGAAGTATGATGGATCAACAACAAGTAAGTTGGAATAGCGTGGGATTGCGTATCGTACAAGGGTTAACGACTACGATTGAAGTGGTTCGCCAATTGGATGTTCAAGAAGCTTCTTTAGTTATGCGATTGTTAGGGAAAAGTTGTACTCGTATGGTGAAGGACGGGGTAGGTCATCAATTCGGGATTGCCTTAATTGAAACGAGTGCTCAATTAGCGATGAAAGAGTCATTGGTTTTGGAGGATGTGCTCAGGGTGATTACTGGTATTATTGGTCGCCTATACTTTACGGCAAATACTGAGGAGGACCGTCTACTTGTCGCTCAACTTGAAGAAGCAGTAAAGAATTACCAAGTGGTATAAATGGGCATTCATAATTTTGTGTGCATACATTACCACAAGATGAGTATTTTAAACTGATGTAAAGGAGGTCTGTTAAAGTATGAGAATATATTACGTTCGGCTACCGGAATTTGTACTTAATGTTTTAAGAAAAGTTTTTGGTTAAAGTGGTATGAATTGGACTTTTCCCTCCTAGAATGATAGTAGAGACAAGCAAGGAGGGAAATTATGCGTTATAGTCGTTATGTATGGATCCTGAGTCTATCACTTTTCTGTCTAATTACTCTCGTCGCCGTTAAGACGCCCCAAGCGGTGATATCGGCTCTGGCAGATCCTCATTTTGGGGATTCTCCACAAAAAACAGTTCAACACTTCTGGCAGCTTATGGATCTTCGTCAAACTGACCTTGCCCGTGATTTATTAGTATTACCAGAGGGTTCATTGGACCAGAAAGAGTTCGGAGATTGGGAAACTAGGTTAAATAAAGATCCTTTATTGTCCTTACAGAAAGTAGTGTTTATGAATTCAGATTCGGGCATTTCACAAGGGGTGGTGGTGCGTGTTTTTTGGACAGCATCTACTGCAGAAGTACAGTCTGTGACGTTTTCCATTAATCTAAAGCAGACGGAAAAAGGCTGGCGTATCGAACGACTAAAGCGGATGAACGACGTACCATGAACTACTTACCTACAAGTTAATTAATATTCGTTGAACACGGTTGACCAAAATTGGCAAATCGTGTTTTTTCTTTATTCTGGAGGGACTTTATCAAATTTCGTTATACTTTGTATAGTTATGAGACTATCCGTTTAAACTGAATTCTGATATAACTTTTCTCAGTCAAAATACACGCAGGAATGTGTTTTGCGTCACACTAAGTGTGAGGGGGCAGTGTTACACTTATAAATATTAGAGGAGGTTATTCGAAAATGGCAGAAGTAAAAAAAGTGGCCCCTGAACTAGAATGTGCTCATTGTGGAACAACCAGTGAACTAACCCCAGTATTGACTTATGTCCACCAAGGTGAAGAGAAACATGTATGTATGCATTGTTTACCAATGCTTATTCATGGGTAGGAGGTGCGTATGCGTTTTACACTCGATATGAAATTAAAAGATGTTATGGAGGTCAATCCAAAGACTGCTGAAGCTATGCAGGAACTCGGGTTACATTGCCTAGGATGTGCATTTTCGGTAAACGAAACTTTGGCGAATGCTGCACAGATGCATAATCTTGATCCTAATGTGTTGTTAGAAAAGGTGAATTCTGCAGAACAAGGGGAACTTTCGGTAGAAGCTGCAGCAAAGGCCCAGCCTGCTGGAGGCATCTTACAAATGGACAAGAAAACTTATTCTATCGCCCCTCATATTCCAGCAGGTGTGGTTACTCCGGAAATTCTACGTAAGATCGCGGATGTGTCTGAAAAATACCATGCCCAAGCAATCAAAGTGACCTCCGCTCAGCGTATTGCTATTGTTGGTTTACTTCCTGAAGATGTACCAAAGGTATGGAAAGACTTAGGCATGGATCCTGGACATGCAATTGGGTTATGTGTGCGGAGTGTGAAAGTTTGTCCCGGCAATACGTTTTGTAAGCGAGGATTGCAAGAAACATTAGCTTTGGGCATGGAAATTGACAAACGCTATCATGGGATGAAATTACCCTCGAAATTTAAAATGGGAGTGTCTGGATGTCCGAATAAATGCTCAGACTCTGCCTCTGTAGACTTGGGCTTGATGGGTACAAGCAAAGGCTATCACCTTTATGTAGGCGGTAATGGAGGTGTCAAGCCGAGGCAGGGGAACATCCTTTTAGAAAATCTTCAAAAAGACCAAGTACTTCCAGTCATGGATGCTGTTATTGATTACTATAAGCAAAATGGTAAACCTCAAGAACGGCTTGGTCGCCTTATAGATCGAATTGGTATAGAGGGGCTTCATGAATTTGCAGAAAAAGCAATGCATTAAGGTAAGTTGCGACAAGCAATGGCAAGAAGGCAGTAGAAACCGGTTATAACCCGTTTTCTACTGCCTTCTTGTCTGTTAGATTCACACAATCTTAATCTTCAAGGTTAATGGCATCTGTTGGGCAGCCCTCGGCAGCCTCCTTCGCAGACGCTTCAACCTCGCTAGGAACAGGGTTTTTATAAGCTTCTGCTAGGCCGTCATCTTCCATTCTAAATACTTCAGGACAGATGTCTGGGCAAGCTCCACACCCGATGCAAGCATCTTTGTCTATTGTAGCAAACATTATGTACCTCCTTCAACTAATCTAGGTATTATTCTACCCTATCCAAAGCTGTCTATACGGACGTATGCATAGTATATTGACACTTTATTAACGAGTGGATTGGACGATGGAGATTACTCTTGTTACGAAACCATTTTTTTTCTTGATAAACAACTTATCTCTATTGACTTATTATTTGCGATTTCGACATTAATACTAACGTATAATAAGAGCACCGGACAAACACGCACGTTTTTTAAGCTAAAGTTGATCCGGAATACAATTGAGGTAGGATGATGACAGAGTGGGAAACAAAATAAAAATCGTTGTTGCGGATGATAACCGTAATTTATGTCAAATGCTACAGAACTACATCCAAGCCCAAGAAGATTTAATCATTGTAGGAATCGCGAATAATGGTTTAGAGGCTTGGGAACACATTCAAACCCAGGAACCAGATTTGATCATACTTGACTTAGTCATGCCGAATTTAGATGGCTTAGGAGTATTAGAAAGAATTAACGCTCGAACAACAATGGCCCGTCCTAAGGTTATCATGCTAACTGCTTTTGGACAGGAATCGCTCACACATCAGGCAATGATGCTTGGTGTAGATTACTTTATCTTAAAACCCTTTGATCTAGATGTTCTCGGCAAACGGATACGATCTTTAGCGCAGGATATGCCGTCATCCGCTCCAACTCAGTTTTCAGCAACATCGTCAGTCGTTGCAACGTCAGGATGCGGGCTTAATCTTTGCGTCGAAGTAACAACTATGATGCATCAAATCGGAATTCCTGCGCATGTTAAAGGATATCAATATATTAGAGATGCGATTTTGATGGTCGTAGAGGATGTCTCTTTATTAGGAGCGGTAACTAAGGAACTTTATCCAGGAATTGCAAAAAAGTTTGATACTGCACCCAGTAGGGTTGAACGCGGAATTCGTCATGCCATTGAGCTTGCTTGGGAACGCGGACATACCGATACTCTCAAACGAATTTTCGGATATTCGATGAATATTGAGCGCCAAAAACCTACTAACTCAGAATTCATAGCACTACTTGCCGATAAATTAAGAGTGATGAGTAATGTGAGTTAAAGGGTAAAAAATTTCGACAATTTTCTCTTCGCAAGCAGGAATATAGCTTGTGTATACAGAATACTGTTACGTTGGAAAGTATATGGAGAACTGTTTAAGCCGATCCAATATTTCCAATGCAAAGTGTACTAATCAAAGAAGGAAAAGGAGAGTGTTTAAAATTCGAAAAAAGAGAAGCTTCGCAGTAGCCGTTGCCGTGGTGTTGGCAGTCAGTGTATTACTGACAGGATGCGGTAGTAAACAACCAGCTGCCTCAGCAAAAGTCATGAAAACTAGCTTTAACGCAGGCGCAGAACCAAAAACCCTCGATCCAGCCATATCAACGGGTGTTCCGGAGTCCCATCTACAAACAGCACTGTTTGAAGGGCTGACTCGCAAAGGTCCAGGGGAAAAGGTAATGCCGGGTATCGCCGAAAGCTGGACGACAAGCGCAGATGGTAAGGTAGTAACTTTTAAACTACGCGATGCAAAATGGAGTAACGGCGATGCAATCACAGCGGAAGATTTCAAATATTCTTGGTTACGTGCTTTGGCTCCTGAAACGGCGTCTGAGTACTCCTATCAGCTCTACTACATCAGTGGTGCTGAAGACTACAACTCCAAAAAGGGTACCGCTGAAGCGGTTGGCCTCAAAGTTGTAGATCCTAAAACTTTGGAAGTAACCTTGGCTGCCCCTACTCCTTACTTCGTTGCCTTGACTGCTTTCCATACTCTTTACCCTGTCAATAAAAAGGCAGTTGAAGCCAGCAAAGAATGGTCTTTGAAAGCTGAAACGTTTGTATCGGATGGCCCTTTCAAAATGAAAGAATGGAAACACAATGATCAAGTTATTGTTGTTAAAAACGAAAACTATTGGGACGCTAAGAACGTGAAAATGGCTGAAATTACCTTTAAGTTACTTGAGGATAACAAAGCAGCTCTCACAGCGTTTGAAAGCGGTCAATTAGACGCAACTGAAAATATTCCGACTGAGGACATCAATCGCCTCCAGGCTTCCAAAGTCCTGAAAATTGATCCTTATATCGGTACCTATTACTATCGTTTCAATGTTACCAAGAAGCCTTTTGACGATGTCAAGGTACGGAAGGCTTTGACCATGTCGATTGACCGTAAAACGTTGGTTGACAAAGTTGTCAAAGGTGGACAAATACCTGCCCTCGCCTTTACCCCTCCTGGTATGGTTGACGTAGAAGAAGGCAAAGACTTCCGCGCAGTTGGCGGAGACTTTATCAAAGAAGACATTGCTGCTGCGAAGGCACTTTTAGCTGAAGCTGGCTATCCTGATGGTAAGAACTGGCCTGCTGATGTTACGATTCTTTATAACACTTCTGCCAACCACAAATTGATCGCTGAAGCAATCCAAAATATGTGGAAGACCAACCTAGGCATTGATATTAAGCTTCGTAATGAAGAATGGGCTGTCTATCTTGAATCCCAAAAGACCCTCAAATACAATATTTCCCGTGCTGGTTGGATTGGTGACTATGCTGATGCCATGACCTTCATGGATATGTTTGTTACTGGTGGCGGCAACAACCAAACTGGTTGGTCCAATGCTGAATATGACAAACAAATCAAAGAAGTTGCCAACAAATCAGGTGATCAAAAGATCCGTATCCCTGCAATGCATGCTGCAGAAAAGGCTTTGATGGCTGAAATGCCTATAATGCCTATCTACTACTATACGAACCCCTGGGTTATCAAAGATAATATCAAAGGCGTATTCCGTTCATCCCTTGGACCGATCGACTACAAGAATGCAACTGTAGAGTAGTACCACAATAGATTAATAATGCAATGATGGAGGTGGGCTGAAATGCGGCCCTCCTCCATTTAATGTGTGTGCAAATGGGAACATTATTCCAAAAATGACAATATAATATGGTTTAATGAAACGAAGTATTCAGTATATAATATAATTCAGTCTGATTATATCAAATTGACAAGGAATAATAGGATTAAAACTAATCCTTGTCGGGGGGGGGATAAACGTGGCAAAATTTCTACTGCAGCGGATCGCATCGGCGTTACTGGTACTTTTTTTAGTTGTTTCGCTTACCTTTGTTCTAATGCACTCAATTCCTGGTGGTCCCTTTTCTCGTGAAAAGTCGGTTCCACCTGCAGTCTTGAAGAATTTAGAAGAGCGTTATCACATGAATGATCCGCTCACAAAGCAGTATCTTGATTACATGAAAAATGTAGCACAATTTAATCTAGGTCCAACCTTTCGCTATGAAGGCAGAACTGTTAACGACCTAATTAAGGACGGATTGCCAAAAACAGCCACCATAGGCTTTTTAGCTACAATTTTTGCTCTCGGTGGGGGTTTGCTACTTGGCAGTATTGCAGCACTCTGGCACAATAAAACTCCAGACGCTGTGGCAACCTTTATTGCTACAATCGGTGTTTCTGTTCCGAGTTTCGTCATGGCAACGTTTTTGCAATATTATCTAGGGTACAAGCTCGGTTTGTTTCCGCCTGTTGGCTGGAATGATGGAGCCTTTAAAAATTTAGTTTTACCCTCTCTCGCGTTGGGGGCTTTTCCGATTGCCCAAATTACGCGCTTGATGCGGACAAGCATGTTGGATGTCTTAAATCAGGATTACATTCGTACAGCCAAGTCAAAGGGCTTACCAGGGTACGTGATTATTGGTAGACATGCTATTCGCAATGCACTATTACCGGTCATTACCTATTTGGGACCGTTCTTTGCGTATATTCTTACTGGAAACTTTGTCGTTGAATTTGTCTTCGGAATTCCAGGAATCGGGCAATTCTTCGTTACCTCAATTACTAACCGTGACTATTCTACCATTATGGGAATGACAGTGTTATTCTGTACTCTTTTAGTGGTATTTAACCTGTTGGTGGATATAGCTTATACATTTATTGACCCCAGGATAAAACTTACTGGCCAGAAAGGGGCGTAGTAATATGAAATTGGCACAAAACCTATTTGAACCCGCAATATCGCAGATCTCAGCCGAGCATATTAACCGCCCCAGTACAACTATGACGCAAGATGCCTGGCGACGATTTAAACAAAATAAGTTGGCCATGGCTGGTTTAATTACTCTGGCGAGTCTTATTCTCTTCGCCTTTATTGGCCCGCGTCTCATTCAATACAACTACTATACCAATGATTTAATGAATCAATACCTTCAACCCTCCTGGATTCATCCCTTTGGTACAGACTCTCTGGGGCGTGATACAATGGCTAGATTAATGTACGGAGGAAGAGTTTCACTGGCTATTGGCTTTGTATCTGTCTTGATCAACCTGAGCATCGGTGTATTTTACGGTGGAATTTCCGGTTATTTCGGCGGTAGGATCGACAATTTGATGATGAGAATTATCGATATCATCTATAGTGTCCCAGAATTGTTGTATGTCATTCTGCTTATGGTCGTCATGGGTAGCAGGGGTGGCTTGCTCAACATCATGATCGTACTAGGAATTGTTAACTGGATGGGAATGGCCAGGATTGTACGTGGACAGATGTTGGCATTGAGGGAGCAGGAATATGTTTTGGCTGCCCGCACCTTGGGTGCTAGCACCAAGAGACTTATGCTTAAACACTTAATTCCTAATGCTCTGGGTCCAATTATTATCACGTCTGCTTTGGCTATTCCTTCTGCAATCTTCATGGAGGCCTTTTTAAGCTTTATCGGAATTGGTATTCAACCTCCTTTTGCTAGTTGGGGGTCCCTCGCTGCGGAGGGTAGGTTAAACATTCCATCGTATCCCTATGCCTTGTTTTTCCCTGCTGCAGCCATTGCGATAACCATGTTGGCTTTTAACTTTGTTGGTGATGGCTTGCGGGATGCGTTCGATCCCAAAATGCGGAAGTAGAGGAGGATAAAATATGGAACGGTTACTCGAAGTGAAAGACTTACGAACATCCTTCTTTACCTATGCTGGCGAAGTAAAAGCGGTAGACGGAGTGAGTTTTCACGTTGACCAGGGAGAAGCAATTGGTATCGTTGGGGAATCAGGTTGTGGCAAAAGTGTTACAGTACAAACAGTAATGCGTCTTATTCCTACGCCGCCTGGCAAGATTATCGGGGGAAGCATAAATTTTCTAGGTTCGGATATAGTCAAAAAAACTGAAAAAGAGATGCAATCAATTAGAGGTAAGGAAATGGGTATGATTTTTCAAGATCCCATGACCTCTCTTAATCCAGTATTAACTGTGGGCTTACAACTAACTGAGGTTTTAAAGCGCCACGAAGGTTTATCCGGTCAAGCGGCTAACAAGCGCGCGGTAGATCTACTGGATTTGGTTGGAATCTCGAACCCCGAGAGTAGACTGAAGCAGTATCCTCATCAGTTCTCAGGAGGGATGAGACAGAGGGTGATGATTGCTATGGCTCTGACCTGTAGCCCAAAACTATTAATTGCCGACGAGCCTACCACTGCGCTTGACGTAACAATACAAGCACAAATTTTAGAATTAATGCGGGATCTCAAGAACAAGATCAATACTTCGATCATTTTGATTACCCATGACCTTGGCATCGTTGCAGACTTGTGCAGCAGGGTTATCGTAATGTACGCTGGTAAAATTGTTGAAAGCGGTAGCATTGATGATATTTATTATCATCCACAGCATCCGTATACTTGGGGCTTGCTAAAGTCTATACCTCGCTTAGATGCCAGTAAAAAGGGTAGGTTAATTCCTATTCCTGGCACTCCGCCTGATTTGCTCAATCCACCTAAAGGGTGCAGGTTTGCACCGCGCTGTGAACACTGCATGTTGGTGTGTACAGAGCAAATGCCAGAGCACACTACAATTAATGATGGACATCAAGTCGCCTGTTGGCTTCAGCATCCTCAGGCTCCTAAAGTTGCCTTCGAAGGGAGGTGCTAGTCAGTGGCAGTGAAAGAAGATATTACCTTAGGAAAAGAAGAGATTATTTTAGAAGTTAAAGATCTTGTCAAGCATTTCCCCATAGGTGGAGGATTCTTTGGTCAAAATCAACAAGTTGTTCATGCTGTTAACGGCATTAGCTTCAAGGTTAAAAAAGGGGAGACCCTAGGCATAGTGGGAGAAAGTGGCTGTGGTAAATCTACAGCAGGGCGCACGATAATTCGCCTTTATGAGCCCACAAACGGACAAATAATTTTTGAAGGACAAGATGTTACTCATGCACGCGGGAATGATTTGCTCAATTTACGGCGCAAAATGCAAATGATCTTCCAGGACCCCTATGCTTCTCTCAACCCTAGGATGACGGTAGGAGACATTATCGGGGAAGGGCTGGATATTCATAAGTTGGCATCCGGCCAGGCAAGAACGGACCGTATTTACGAACTTCTAGAGGTTATTGGAATGAACCCCGAGCATGCCAACCGTTTCCCCCATGAGTTTTCTGGAGGGCAGCGGCAAAGAATCGGGATTGCCAGAGCATTGTCGGTAAATCCTAGATTAATAATCTGTGATGAGCCAATTTCTGCCCTAGATGTCTCAATCCAGGCTCAAATTGTCAATATGCTTGAAGAATTACAAGAGAAAATGGGCCTGACTTATTTGTTTATTGCTCATGACCTGTCTATGGTTAAGCATATTTCCCACAGAATTGCAGTAATGTATCTCGGAAGAATAGTAGAACTAACCGATAGCTTCGAATTGTATAAAAATCCACAGCATCCTTATACCAAAGCTCTATTATCTTCCATACCGATTCCCGATCCCAAGGTAGAGGCGACTAGAAAAAGAATTGTTGTCCAAGGGACTGTACCCAGCCCGATTGATCCACCTTCGGGTTGCTATTTCCGTACCAGGTGCCCCTATGTTAAACCAGTGTGTGCAGAGCAGGTTCCTCAATTAAAGGAACTAGGCTCCAATCACCTTGCTGCTTGTCATCTACTTTAGGCGAGGCGATGAGCCAGGCGACACTATTTAAGAAGTCGAGTTCAGTTACAGTCATTCTCCAGCATAACGGGACTGGGGGATGACTGTAACTCTTAGTCAAGAAGTGTTACAATTGTGTAGAATTTCAGGTAGGGCTATAATATTAACGAATTTGAGAAGCTTATTATTCAGGTGTTAAAAAGATGATATATTGAGATGAGGAAGATAGATGAAGGGAAAACTCATTATTATTGAGGCCGGAGATGGCAGTGGTAAGGCAACGCAGACAGAAAAACTATTTCAAAGATTACAGTTAGAGAAGTTTAAAGTAAAGAAAGTTGAGTTCCCCAATTATGCAAGCGATTCATCAGCTTTAGTAAAGATGTATCTTAATGGAGAGTTTGGCTCAGACCCCGACACAATAAGTCCGTATGTTGCATCCTCGTTTTATGCAGTTGATCGATATGCTTCTTATAAAAAAGAATGGGAAGAGTTTTATTTAGACGGCGGCATTATCTTGGCTGATCGTTACACCACGTCTAATATGGTTCATCAAGCTGCAAAAATTGACACTGATTCAGAGAGAAATAAATTTCTTGATTGGTTATATGATTTTGAATATAATATTTTTGGGCTACCTGTTCCAGATTATGTAGTCTATCTTGACATGCCTCCAGTATTCAGCTTCGAACTTATCTCTAACAGAGCAAGTAGTAAAGCCTTAGATGTCTCACAAGATATCCATGAGGCGGATAAACAATATCTTATAAAATCGTATACAAACTCAAATCGAGTGGCGTGTAAATATAACTGGCACAAAGTTATGTGTGTAAATAACAACTCCTTAAAAACAATCGAGGAAATTCATGAAGAAGTGTATAAACTTGTAATGGTAGAGTTATCAAAAAGTGATACTCATCATATTAATAAATAGGTAAGAGGGTTGATAATAAATCATTACCAACCCTCACTTATGAGTAAACACTTATAGAAAGTAAAATGAAACAATAAACGGACTAATAATAAAGAAACCACAACATAGTTGTGGTTTAAATATACTGTATTGGTGCGCCCGGCGGGATTTGAACCTGCGACCACCGGCTTCGGAAACCGTCACTCTATCCACTGAGCTACGAGCGCTTGCTGAGAACACTTCATTACTTTACTAACTAATGAGTATTTTGTCAAGTAGTGAGGCCCTTCACGGGTATCACTTCCCTTGTAGAAGGTGGAGTGACGATTGGTAAAAATCGTTTATAAAAAGTTAGAACGGGGGGATTCTAGTGCACTGGAGTCGAGTTCGCAAGTATTTTACGCTACAATTATTAAAACATTTAGTTGGAATCGTAATAGGTTCAATAATAGTAGGTGTGAGTCTCAATATATTGATAATCCCCAACCAAATTGCAGATGGTGGGGTTACGGGAATCGCTATTATCTTACATTATTTATTCAATTGGCCGGTTAGTTGGGCTGTTCTTATACTCAATCTTCCACTTTTCATTCTAGGCCTACGGACGGTTGGACGAGATTTTTTAATTTTCAGTATTGCGGGTGTTGGGGTACTCTCTGCCACGCTTTCAATGACTGCGTACCTCCCAGCCTTGACTCATGATACTTTGTTAGCAGCTATATCTGGAGGGGTCCTTACGGGCATCGGGATGGGTATCATTTTTCGCTCCAGAGGTTCACTGGGTGGAACAGACATTTTAGCAGTCTTGTTTGCTAGATCAACTTCCTTTAGTGTGGGGCAAATCTTACTGGGAATTGATGCGGTTATTTTTCTGGGAGTGGCGATCTTGTTTCGACCTGAGATGGCCATGTATGCAATGATTTATATGTTTATTGCTACACGAGTCGTTGATCTTGTGCAGGTAGGATTGAGTCACTCTAAGTCGGTCATGGTAGTGACTACACACCCCCAAAGAATTGCAGATGAAATCATGGCTAAGCTCGAGCGAGGGGTTACGCTTTTTGAAGCGACTGGTGCTTTCTCAGGAGAGGCCAAACAAGTCGTTTATTGTGTTATTAACCGTGCAGAATTATCTCAGATCAAAGAAATTGTGCGTGAGCAAGATCCGCATGCTTTTGTGGCAATTTCTGAAGTCCCCGAAGTTGTCGGGGAAGGTTTCTCAACGTGGAAAGGACATTAAGAGAAGAGAGGAAAATATTTTTATTTAAAAGAGAAAAGAAGGAAAGAAAAGGATGGGAACGAGGGATTCTATTGGTAAAGCGGCACAAACGTAGTCTTCGGAGACGTCGACACATCACGTTCTTTATATTATTTTTAGTGATTATTATGGTCTACTCCTCGCCTTTTATATGGCGACTGGATCGTATAAGACAAGCCGAAAGTGTATACGACGTTCAAAGAGTGCAGGAGGAACTCGAGTGGTGGGGCACGCATGGAGGCTTTTTGAATAAACTTGGAATGATAAAAGATGCATCCTTATGGTTTGAACTTAATGTCGGGGGGGAGAACTTAGGATCTAAATTAGCCGCGTATCATGACGAAAAACATCAATTCTGGTTATTCTTGCTTAACTTACAAAAAGGGAAGATAACTGAAGCTAAGGATATCTTAACCCGTTTGGACCAGAAGCCTTTGGGTCAGCTGGGGCAGGGTTTGATATTAATGGCTAAAGGGGATGCGGAGGAGTCAAGTCAAGTATTAGCGGAAACAGAACTGGATTGGAAAAGCATACCTAAGCATGCCCAAACGTTGCGTCATTTGACTCTTGCTCAGGCAGCGATGATACTAGGTGATCATCAAGTAGCTCAGTCCGAACTTGAAGCGGCACAGCGTTTAGAACCCAACAATCCAGCAGGCCTGACAGTGGCTTTCGACATTGCCATATGGGAAAGAGAATGGAAAAAGGCAAAGGAGCTTAGCCTAATTATCCAAGCTCAAACCTGGTATCCTAAGAATGCGTTGTTTGAGACCAAAAAGGCAGTGCTTGCGATTCAAGAAAACGATTTGCCGGAGTTGTCTAATAGCCTTTCCGCACTCAAAGAGCTTCCCCAAGGAGTTGCCTGTATTAGCTATGTGAATGCGGTTCATGCTTTAAGTAAAGGACAAATGCAAGAAGGCAAGTCTTTGCTTGAAAGTGCTCTGAAAAGTGGGCTTGAAGGTGGAGTGAAAGCGGATGCTCAAAAATCACTAGACCAAGTGAATACTCGCCTAAATGCGGATCGAAGCTTGCACTCGATAGCGGTTGAAAGTGGCTAATTGTAGGGTTAGTTGGAAGGTGCGATAGCTTCTTCCTTCAGATTACTTTCAGGTGGCCAAGTGCTACTTGACTCTGCGAGCAACTTGCCGACTGGAATTAAACTGTAACCTTTGTCTTTTAGGCGCTGAATGACTGTTGGTAAAGCTTGAGCTGTATCGGGTGCAGAGTCTGAGGCATGAAATAAAATAATGTCCCCTGGTTTGGCTCCATTTCCTGGTTGTATCCCATTGATTACGTTATTTATAACAGCGCTTGGTCCAGGACGTTTCCAGTCTAGAGAATCCACACTCCATTGGATCACTCGGTAGCCTAACTTATGAGCAGTTGCTATGACCTTATTATTATAGGCTCCGTTGGGTGTACGGATTAATCGGATTGTTTGTCCCGTTATTCGTTCTAGTACTTGTTGGGAAGTGTTAATTTCATTCTCGATTTCGGGAGCTCCCAAGGTATTAAGATCAATATGGCGGTTACCGTGCGAACCAACTTCGTGCCCCTCAAGAACCATTCTCTGCACCAACGGTAGATGTTTATTTGCCCAAGGACTAGAAAGGAAAAACGTGGCATGAATCCCTTCCTTCTTGAGAATATCAAGGATGGGTTCTGCTGTTTTCTCCCCCCAACTGATATCAAAGGTCAGTCCGATCGCTTTGCTTTGGACATTAGCTGAGTATATCGGTTTTAATTTTCCCGAAAAAACAGATGTGGCATTCTCACGGTAAGCCACTAAAACGAACAATAGGATTCCCCAGAGTACAATATTACGCCACGATGGACGTTTGAAAATGATAATTCGCATTTGGCATTCCTCCTTCAATGAAAGATATTCGTTCGAAAGGCAGTTCATGAGGTGTAAAAGAAAAAAACGCCCTTTTAGGGCGTTTAATTTTAATATAAATTTTGATATACCTAAGAATATGATCAGGGCAATCCATGAATCACCTTACTAACGTAGTGTATTGAGTTTAGACAGCAAAAACTGGAATAAATCAATTTTAAAAAGGATTTTAAGAAAGAAATGTAAGACAATAAAAGAGACGGCTAATACGACAATCAAGCGTATCAGGAAAAATGCTATCGCAAACACCCACGTGAAAACTTTACCTAAGACTAAGGCAGAAACATAAAGACCTATTATTAGTAAGAGAAGTTTGAGTGCAACCATCCAATAATTTGAAGATTGGGTTGGACGATATGTGTTCATAGGGCTAAACACTCCCTTCTTTGGTACTAGATTATCATATTTCGACTTTTATGTCTAGGTTATAAGCAAGTTCATCACAAAATTCCTATCTATATTTCTCTATATTATATTCCCTATAAATCACCTAGTGCATATGATGGAACAGACACGGAGGCGATAATATGCACGATGGGGAGTTAGTAGTTTGGCGGACCATTATGGAGGATGGAACACAGTGTCTAGGAGAGGAGCAGTATGTTAACGCCGAAAGGTATTTTTCGCAGGGCTTATTAACTGCTTATCAACTAGCTGTTCCTGAAATAATTGCTTTTACGTTGCGACTGTTAGCGACAGTGAGAGTGCGTTTAGGAAATTTAGAGTTTGCAGAAGAAGGGTTTAGACAAGCATTACGTATTTGCCAAGAGATTCAGAATTCTAAAGGAATGGCAGAAGCATGGGCAGGTTTAGCCAGTGTCTCAGTTAAAAAGGGAATGCTTTTGGAGGCTGGACAGAACTATGAACAAGCCATAGCTTTTTATCCTAGCTCATCTCCACCGTTAAGGTTATCTATGCTCTATGCGGACCTAGGTCAAGTCTATGCTACACTTGAAGATTGGACCAGGGCTCATAAGGCGTATATATTGGCACACGAGATCTGTCGTTCTAATGGATTTCCCAAAGGAGAGGCAGAGTTAGATGTTCTTCTGGGAGAACTATTCTTTCGACGAAAACTTAAAACAGAGGCTACACGTTACTTAAGGCATGCCTGCCAGATTTATGCTCAGACAGCCGATGTAGTCGCTTTATCGAATACTCTTCAGTATTTGGCCTTAGTATACTTTGAGTATAATGAAATGCAGTTGGCTTTTGAATGTCAACAACGAGCGGTCGTACTCTGTCTGAAATTTGAGTCAAGTACTATATTTAGTGAAAGCTGCTATTTCTTAAGTAAAATCGTGCAATTTTTAGAGAACTATCAAGAAGCAAAATATTATGTAGAATTGTCAATTAAATATTATTCCGAACAAGATTTAGATCTTGCCTTGCGATATCAAAGCTTAGCTGGTTTATTCTTTCTTTCTATGGATTTAGATAAGGCGGAACTCTACTATACGAAGGCTGTAAGTCTCTTTGAGACCATAGATGATGTGCGGATCGGCGAAATATACGAATCCTTGGCGGCACTTAAAGAAATCCGAATGCGTAAGATTGCGCCACTTAACTTTCGAGACATATCAGAAGACAAATCGCGAGCACCCGGGGAATTGGCACTAGAGGCTTTAGTCCGCTTAGCAGAATTATACGAAAAACAACGCAATTTTCGAGAAGCCTTAGAATGTTACTGGAAAGCCTTAGGAATGGGACGGGATTCTGGAATGAAAACGGATTGGATAGAGACCAGAGTTCAGCGGGTTTCAAAACGCCTTAGGCGTAAAAAGTTATCAAGATGACCAAATGATTTCCGAAAAATATAAAAAGCACCTTTATAAATGCACCCGATTCAGATAGAATAGAGGCATACGAAGATCTTTAATAAGGGATGGAGGTGAATCAACATGCGTGAGGAAGATGCGATACTCCTAGAATGCTTGGAAGATGTATATCATTCCTTTGAAAAAGCCTTGAAGAAAGCCCAAAAAGTTCGATCGATTCATGTCCAAAAATTTGAACAGATCCTGGAAGAGTTGCGAAGTGAACGCCGGGTATTCGAGGACATTTCTATACCAGCTCGACTCATTGTTGAACAACTCTTAGAATCCCAATTTAGAGTTGGACAAGTTGCCCTAGAAGCGGATTATCTTAGTCATCCGTTTACTGGAGTTGAAGCCGTTAAGGTTAAGGAATTCGGAATAATCTGTGTTAAACTTGGAGAAGTGGAAATTACTTGGCGAGATGGTAATTATTCCTATTACCTGTACCCCGATAAAGTGGAATTAAGAGCTATGGATGAAAAGTCGGCTATTAAGTTGTTTTTTTCAATCCCCTTTAGTCGGCAAACCTTAGAGAAATTTCCTGAAATAAAAACGTCCCCAAATGTTGTTTATATACATCCACAACTTGAAAACTTGGATACGGGGTGCTGAATGATGGCAGATCTTTCAAAAGGCTTAATTCAAATTTATACAGGAGATGGCAAGGGGAAAACGACCGCTGCCTTAGGGTTAGCAATACGTGCCGTAGGTCATGGCTTACGGGTTTATATTATTCAGTTCATGAAAGGGCGGAGCGGTTACGGAGAAATAGAAGGCCTAATGCGCTTGCAGCCTGAATGCCAACTCGAACACTTTGGAGCCGAGGGTTGGGTTCACAAAGGAGAAAATATAGAGGAACATATCCAAGAAGTGCGTAAGGCCTTTATGAGAGCTCAGGAACTAATTATTTCGAGAGAGTGGGATATTGTTATCCTCGACGAAATTCTTAACGCGATTTGGTTTGAACTAATAACTGAGGGGGAAGTAATGGAATTGTTGAACAAAAAGCCACCCAAAGTTGAGTTAGTTTTAACCGGCCGAAATGCTTCTCAGGGATTGATAGCAAGAGCAGATCTAGTGACGGAAATGGTTTCAAGAAAACATCCTTTTGAACAAGGAATTATGGCTCGTCTTGGAATTGAGTATTAAAACTTAGCTCAAACTTGTAAAGTGAAATGACAATGGATATACTTATTAAAGTAGGACAAAGGAGTCCGTGCTGAGCCTTAAGTGGTGACGCATGGGCATTTTTTATACTAACAGAAGTGAACTCGTACAATAAAGTTGAGCATCGAGACTTCGGTGAGGGCTAGTGTGAAAGGAGCGTTATCATGTTGATGACTACAGAAGACGTCTTGAGAGAAGCCCATGAAAAAGGGGTGAAGTTCATTCGGCTACAGTTTACAGATATTTTTGGGATTCTCAAGAATCTTGCCATTACTATTGAACAGCTTGAAAAGGCTTTAAATGGAGAGCTTATGTTTGACGGTTCTTCTATTGAAGGATTTGCGCGTATCGAAGAATCAGATATGTATTTGCGTCCGGATCCTAATACCTTCGTTGTTTTTCCTTGGCGCCCTAAAGAAGGGGGAGTCGCAAGGCTCATATGTGACGTTTATAACCCGGATGGAACATCCTTTCATGGATGCCCGCGAGGCGCTCTGAAAAGAGTTCTAAAGGAAGCGTCAGATATGGGGTATACTTTAAATGTCGGGCCAGAATTAGAATTTTTTCTTTTTCATACAGATGCAGAAGGACGTCCTACAACAATTACCCATGATAAAGCAGGTTACTTTGACTTAACCCCAGTTGATCTTGGAGAGAATGCTCGTCGAGATATGGTTTTGACTTTAGAAAAAATGGGTTTCGAGATTGAAGCCTCTCATCACGAAGTGGCTCCAGGCCAACATGAAATTGATTTTAAATATTCAGATGCCCTTGATATTGCCGATAAGATAGCTACATTTCGTTTTGTTGTACGCACGATCGCTCAAAATCATGGATTGCACGCTACGTTTATGCCCAAACCAATCTTCGGCATTAATGGTTCAGGAATGCACAGTAATCAGTCGCTTTTTAAAGATGGTAAAAATGCATTTTTTGATCCTGACGGTCCTATGGAGCTTTCGAAAATAGCTTACCAATATATTGCAGGGCTAATGAAACATGCCCATTCCTTTACAGCTATTACGAATCCTACAATTAATTCCTATAAACGCCTTGTACCAGGTTATGAAGCCCCGTGTTATATTGCCTGGTCAGGTCGAAATAGAAGTCCTCTTATTCGAATACCAGCCAAACGAGGTTCTTCGACTCGCATAGAATTGCGGAGTCCAGATCCCTCCTGCAATCCGTATTTGTCTCTCGCAGTCCAACTTAAAGCAGGGCTTGACGGTATTATTAAGGAACTCACTCCGCCGCAAGCCGTCGATTTGAATATTTACGCTATGACTCTTGCCGAGCGCGAAGAAATGGGAATTGCTTCTTTGCCAGGAACTTTAAAAGAAGCCTTAGTGGCACTAAGTGATGCTCCTGTTATACGTGAGGCTTTAGGTCACCATATCTATCATCGCTTTCTTGAGGCGAAGACTGAGGAATGGGATAGTTTTAGACTCACAGTCACACAGTGGGAACTCGATCGTTATTTACACATGTATTAAATATAAGAGGGGTTTCTAAAAATTATTTTCCCTGTTTTTACAAACTCCTTCCTTTCTGTACAAATCATTATATATATAATGCTGCAGAAATTTTACATAGTTTTTATTATAAAGCAAAAATAGGTCATAATATTGAAATTTTAGTTAATTTTAATTTAAAAAAAGCTTGAATTTTCTGATATTACTATAGACTTTCAGTGAGGGCTGTGCTATTATAAAAATTAGTTATCATAAGATAATAAAAAGGAGGGTATAACGTATGCAAACAATAAAACGTGAATTCGAAACGGGGTCTTCCTTGCGGCGCCAACGCAAGTTTCAAGTAGGAGACCGCGTTGAGACTTGTAATCACTGCCTTGGAACTATAGTTCGGGTTGATCGCGATGAAGTTGGAGTATTCGTCGTTGCTCGATTAGATATTTTACCCGGTGAATTTGCGTATGACCCTTGGGATATAGAAAAAATACAGTGAGATATTGGTTGGGTGTGTGACATATTGAGAAGAGCATCTCTATTTGGAGGGATGCTCTTCTCTTTATGTTTTCGTAAAAGAAGAACTAGGATATGCCTTATCTTCATTGACTAGGCATATACTCAATTATAACCGGGCAAGTCTTGATGATATTGGAGAAGGGAGGGCTACCATGGAAGTCATAAATTGGTTGCGTGAATATCGCGAAGTAGAGGCCGCCTTTGCTTGGAGCGGCACGTTTGCAGACTATTTACAAATGGTCACTAATGATCCAAAATTGGCATATCATGCTCATGCTCGAATTTATGCGATGATCAAAGCGGCTGGAGTAGAAACAATAGGGGATCAGAAAAAGTATAATTTTTTTGACAAAGAACTTTTTGGATTAGATAGAACCTTAGAACGTCTTATCGAAGAATATTTTCATAGTGCAGCCAAGCGTTTAGATGTTCGCAAACGTATTTTACTCTTAATGGGACCTGTTAGTGGTGGTAAATCAACAATAGTTAGTTTATTGAAGCGTGGGCTTGAAGAGTTTACTAGGACAGAAGAAGGCGCAGTCTATGCAATTGACGGGTGCCCGATGCATGAAGATCCTCTGCATCTGTTGCCGGTCTCGTTACGTCCCCAATTTGAGAAATTGTATGGTATCCGTATTGAAGGGAATCTCTGCCCAGTTTGCCGTTTGCGTTTGGATGAAGAATTTTGTGGGGAAGTTGAACGTTTTCCTACCAAGCGAATACTATTTTCAGAAGAACAACGGGTAGGGGTTGGAACGTTCACACCATCAGACCCAAAGTCTCAGGATATTGCAGATTTAACGGGTAGTATCGATTTTTCCTCAATCACAGAATACGGGTCAGAATCTGATCCTCGAGCGTATCGTTTTGACGGAGAACTAAACAAGGCGAACAGAGGCTTGATGGAATTTCAGGAAATGCTAAAATCGGATGAGAAGTTTCTTTGGAATCTCTTAAGTCTTTCCCAGGAGGGGAATTTTAAAGCCGGAAGATTTGCCTTGATTTCTGCAGATGAACTGGTTATTGCGCATACAAATGAAAGTGAATACCGAACGTTTATAGCAAACAAAAAAAACGAAGCTCTGCAGTCCAGAATTATTGTCATGCACATTCCCTATAATCTCAGAGTCAGTGATGAAGTGAAGATTTACGAAAAGCTAATAAGCCAAAGCGACATCAAGAATGTGCATCTAGCCCCTCATAGCTTATGGACTACTTCTGTATTCAGTGTTCTTTCTCGCTTAAAGCTATCCAAGAAACAAGGCATGGATCTGGTGAAGAAAATGAGGATCTATGATGGAGAAGATGTGGAGGGATTCAATCAAAAGGATATTAAAGAGTTAATGATGGAGGGAGAAGAATTAGGCGAAGGCATGGAAGGCGTAGATCCTCGTTACGTTATCAACCGCATTTCTACGGCATTAATTAGAGATGAGCATGCTTGTATAAATGCCTTAGATATTTTGAGGGCTTTAAAAGACGGTTTAGCTCAGCATACTTCAATTATGAAAGAAGAAAAGGAAAATCTATTGAATTTGATCTCTGTTGCTCGCCGTGAGTATGACGAAATGGCTAAGAAAGAAGTTCAGAAAGCGTTTGTTTATGCCTACGAAGAATCAGCTAAGTCACTATTAAACAATTATCTTGATAATGTAGAGGCCTATTGTAATTCTACTAAACTATTTGACCCAATAACTAGTGAAGAATTAGCGCCAGATGAACAACTGATGCGTAGTATTGAAGAACAAATTGGAGTTTCGGAAAATGCTAAAAAAACGTTTCGAGAGGAAATTCTTATTCGTATATCGATGTATGCCCGTAAAGGGAAGACCTTTGGATACGCTTCACATGAACGGTTAAAGGAAGCTATTGAGAAGAAGCTGTTTGCGGACCTTAAAGACATTGTGAAGATTACAACCTCTATTGATCATCCTGATCAGGAGCAATTGTTAAAAATCAACAATGTCATGGATCGTCTCGTCAATGAGCACAGCTATTGCCCAATTTGTGCTAACGAAATTGTGAAGTATGTTGGGGCCCTCCTTAACCGTTGATGAGAAAGGGGGATAAGCGTGGCTGATGACATCATTGTGAGTCGTGACGACTGGAGTTTGCACCGCAAAGGGTACCTCGACCAAACGAGGCATAAGGAAAAAGTGGAAGAAGTCATTAAGCATCAATTGGGGGATTTAATTGTCGACGAAAGTATCATCTTGACAGACGGTAAGAAAAACATAAAGATTCCCATGCGTTCCCTCGAAGAGTTTCGCTTTAAGTATGATTTCAATAAAATGAATCACACCGGTCAAGGAACGAAGAAAATGATTCCTGGAGAAATCATGGGTCGTGAAAAAGGGAAGGGCAAAGGTGCTTCAAAGAATGGCGCTGGTGAAGAGCCTGGTGAAGATGTTTACGAAGCAGAAATAACATATGAAGATTTAGCTAACTTACTTTTTGCAGAATTAAAATTACCAAATTTAGATGATAAAAAAAGGCCACTCATTGCGCATGATCGCCCTGTGTTCAATGATGTTAGAAAGAAAGGACTTATGGCGAATGTAGATAAGAAACGCACTTTACTTGAAAGTATCAAAAGACAGGCGTTAGCGCAGAGCCAGAAGAACCATGCTAAATTGAAAATTACTCCGGAAGACCTGCGCTTTAAGACCTGGGAGACTCGTCCAAATTTTGAAACCAATGCAGTTATATTTGCAATGATGGATACGTCGGGGTCTATGGGACAATTCGAGAAATATATTTCTAGGTCGTTTTTCTTTTGGATGGTTCGATTCCTGCGACTAAAGTACGAAAACGTCGAGATACGTTTTTTAGCGCATCATACTGAGGCCAAAGAAGTAACCGAGGAAGAATTCTTCACTCGAGGGGAGAGTGGAGGGACCCGTTGTTCATCCGTGTACAAATACGCTTTAGATTTAATTGAAAAGGAATATCCACCGGAGTATCATAATATTTATCCAGTTCATTTTACAGATGGCGACAATATAGGCTCTGATAATACCAGGGCCTTGTCTCTCATGAATCGTTTGGTTGAAGTGAGTAGGGTTGTTGGTTACGGTGAGATCTTAAGAACACATTATTCCAGCACTTTAATGTCAACTTTAAAACGGATCACCGATCCAAAACTAAGATTGGTGACGATCAGGGAGCGTAGCGAGGTTTACGCCGCTCTCAAAACGGTCTTCTCGTGAGAACTCATAGTAGGGGGTAGCTATGGACAGTGAAATGCAAACCATAAGCACCATAGCACATGATATTGCAAAAGTTGCACGTGGTATGGGGCTTGATTTCTATCCGGTGAATTTTGAAATCGTACCTGCCGAAACATTATACACGTTCGGCGCCTATGGAATGCCCGTGAGATTCACGCATTGGAGTTTCGGAAAAGCCTTTTACAAAATGAAGACTCAATATGATTTGAACTTAAGTAGAATTTATGAACTGGTTATTAACACGAATCCAGCTTATGCTTTCTTGCTTGAAGGCAATCGCTTAACCCAAAATAAGCTCGTGATCGGACATGTATATGCACATGTCGACTTCTTTAAGAATAATCGCTATTTTTCACGAACACCTAAGGATATGGTTGAGCGTATGGCGGCCCATGCAGACAAACTCAGAGACTATGAATCTCAGTATGGTAGAGAAATCGTGGAGCGAACCTTAGATGCTGTACTGGCAATTCAAGAGCATGTTGATTATCGTTCTCACGTTGGCACGAAAGACAAAATGAAAAATATACCCAATTTAAATGTGCCAGGCAATGGAGGGGAACCGTGCAGTTGCAATGCCAGTGCTGGAAATCACTCTTGTGGCGGGAATTGTAAGAAAAATAATAAAAGTCGAATTGAATCTCATAAGAAGACCTCAAAAAGAGCGTCCTTACCCTATGAAGATTTATGGGGAGATTTGTTAGAAAAGGAATGTTTTAGCGGACCCCAACCGGAATATGAAGATCTATTACTCTATATTATGAAGTTTGCACCTGGGCTCGAAGAGTGGCAAAGAGATATTGTAAGTATTGTTCGTGAGGAATCATTATATTTCTATCCGCAAATTGAGACTAAAATCATTAATGAAGGTTGGGCCACCTTCTGGCATGCCAGAATCATGCATGAACTTGATCTTACAGATGCTGAAGCGTTGGATTTTGCGCTTATGCACAGTCAAGTCGTACAGCCCTCTCGGATGGGACTGAATCCATATTATTTGGGTGTAAAAATATGGGAATCTCTTGCTAAAGTTAAATCAGTTGACGAACTTTTTGAGCTCCGGGAGACGGAGAACGATCTTTCGTTTATTCGTAATCATCTAAATCGCGAGTTGGTTGAAGAACTCAATTTATTCAATTTTCGAAAGGTTGGAGCACACTGGCAGGTCACGGCAAATGATTGGGAGAAAGTGAGAGATAATCTTGTACAACAACTAACAAATGGCGGGCATCCCCTAATAGTTGTAATTGAAGGAGATTATGAAGGCAGAGGCGGTTTATATCTCAAACACCGCCATGAGGGGATAGATCTCGATATCGCATATCTTGAAAAAACTCTTACGCTTGTTCAATTTCTCTGGGGTAAAGCAGTTGCTCTCGAAACAGTAGTGGATACAAAGAAGGTTATATATGAGGCTTTCAATGGACTGGTTAATAGGCGACAGGTATCTAAGCTGGAAGGAAATAAGGAATAACTTATCGATTGACCGTTGAAGGCAGATGTTAGAGATAACGTCTGCTTGAGTAAGGGGGACTAATTTGGAAGCGACGCTCACGTTACTAGGGCAATTTGTTGAAACCATGATTACATCGTTTGGCTATTCAGGGGTGTTTATCGCTATGGCCATTGAAAGTGCTTGTATTCCTTTACCGAGTGAAATTATTTTACCGTTTACTGGGTATATGGTGTTTTTAGGGCATTTTGGCTTTTGGCAAGCGACAGTCATCGCAACTTTCGGAAATCTCTTTGGTGGGCTTATTGCCTATTATGTCGGTGTGTGGGGAGGGCGACCTTTCCTTAAGCGTTACGGGCGTTATTTCTTAATCAATGAAAGAGAACTTGCCTGGACAGAACGTTTATTTGAACGACACGGGGAAATGACCGTTTTCGTAGGCCGCATGTTACCAGTTGTACGGACTTTCATTTCCCTACCTGCTGGTATTGCCAGAATGAATCCATATAAAATGGCTACTTACACAGTGCTAGGGGCTTTCATCTGGTGTGGTTTCTTAATTTTTGTGGGCCAAAAACTAGGAGAGAATTGGGATTCTCTCAAACCGTTTTTTCATCGAGCAGACCTTTTTATTGGCGGGGCCATCGTAATTGTGGTTACCTACTTGTTTTTAAAACGCATAAACCGTAAAAAACGATAACTGCAGACGACTTGAAAGTAAAGGTTTTCCAAACAGTTGGGAAATTCTATGTGCAGTGGTATAATACAAGGGATGAAAACCCAACATAAAGGAGGTCACCCAGGTGACAAATGAAAATGCACAAGAACTAGAGCAGAAGGAAAACCCAATCGCAACAATTGAAATGGAAAACGGTAATATGATTAAAGTTGAACTCTATCCGTCTATAGCACCTGAATCAGTCAAGAATTTTGTGACGCTTGTCTCACAAGGCTTTTACGATGGTCTCATTTTCCATAGGGTTATCCCAGGCTTTATGATTCAAGGCGGTGATCCTAATGGAACAGGGATGGGTGGCAGTAAGCAAACAATTCCTGGCGAGTTTTCTGCTAATGGTTTTAAGAACGATTTAACTCATGATATCGGCGTTGTTTCTATGGCTCGCACCTCAGCACCTAATTCCGCAAGTTCCCAATTTTTTATTGTAGTCAAGGCTTCAAGTCACTTGGACGGTCAGTATGCTGGTTTTGGAAAAGTGATTGAGGGGATTGAAGAAGTTCATCGAATTGTAAGTGTTCCAAAGGATCGTGGAGATAAGCCGTTAGAAGATCAGAGGATAAAAAAGGTTACCCTACAACCCTAGTTTTACTTTGTTATGAACATTATTACATCACAAGAAAGAGGAGGGCCTAGCCCTCTTTTTCTTACTAACACAAAGAGTATCTTTCGTAGATAGAGGTGATTTAATGCTAGACTTGCTGCGCTTGTTTGGTCAAGTTGTGGAGGAGCAGAGTTTTACAGTTGTTGCGCGGAAATTGGGAATTAGCCAGCCTGCAGTTTCCAATCAGATGCGGGCTCTTGAAGAGAAACTAGGAGTTAAATTACTTTACCGCAAGGGTAAGAGTTTCGCACTAACCCCTGAAGGGGAAACTGTTTATCGGCATGCCTTGCTCTTGAACGATGAATGGACTGAGCTAATGCGAGAAATCGGTGGTTCAGAAAGAGTAATGAATGGTAAAGTACATATTGGGGCTTCGCACATCCCTGGCGAATATTTGCTGCCAAATTACATAGCCTCTTTTCGGAAATTGTATCCTGATATAAAATTTAAACTGTCCATAGGGGATAGTCTTGAAATGGCAGAAAAGGTCCTTGCTAATGAAGTCGACTTTGCAGTTATCGGAGCCGTATTTGATACTGAAAAACTAACCTCAGAATTTTGGTTGCAGGATGAGCTCGGTTTTGTAGTCTCTAGTGACTATATACGTAGTCAGAAAAAAATAGTTGATATTAATACACTCAAGGAAAATCCGATGATTGTCCGGGAGATCGGATCTGGACATCGGCGAGCTCTAGAGGAGGCACTTGTAAAACGTGGACTCGATCTAAATGACTTTAACATTGCCTTAGAAGTTGGAAGTACAGAAGCTGTGAAAAATTCTGTTCGCGCTGGTATCGGATATTCATTTCTTTCAAAGCATGCCTTAGAAGCAGGTAATACCCAAGGCTTAGTATGGACCAATGTCGAAGATTTTTGTATCCAACGGGGTTTTTATCTCTTAACCCGTCGGAATAAAACGTTAACGGCTATTGCGGATGAATACTACCGTTATCTGGCCCAACAGAAGTCTGAGGTCGGAAGCCAGAAGTCAGAAGCCTGAAGATAGATGAGAGGTGAGAGTCGGAGTCGAATCGAGAACTGGGATTCTCCGGTGAGTCCCTTTTAAGTGGTTTTTGTATCAAGGAATCTCCTGGCATTATCCCAAAGTAAGAGGGTTTTAACGTTGTCAGGTAGGGGGAGCTGCTTTAGGGCTTGGATGGCATTATTGGGAGAGTAATCCATGACGGGGAAATCTGATCCGAAAATAAATTTAGTTGGATATGCGTCAATTGCTTTCAGCCACTCTTCCTGCACTTGAAAACGTGGATTACCGAAGATGAAGGCCGTGTCAAGGTATACGTTCGGATAAGTAGCAGCTAACTTTACAGCGAGGGAGAAGTCATTAGGGAGACCCATGTGCGCAATGGTAACCTTTAGATTAGGGAAGGACCTGAGCACCTCTTTAAGGTTCTCAACTCGTGTATAAGGGCTTTCTATCGGCATCCCGCTTAAATGGAGAATAAGCCCCTTTCGTCTAGCACTAAGCATTTGATACATTGGCCACAAACGTCCGTCGTTAACAGCTACTTTTTGTACGAAGGTATGGATTTTGACACCTGGAAAATTCCATTCATCAAGGGCTTGGCCTAAAATACTCTCAATATCATGGTCCTCCTGATGCAGGGCAGCAAAAGGGTGTAGCCAGGAATACTGCGTACAAAGGTCTTTCAGCCATAAGTTTATTCCTGCCGCCATGTCTCGTTTATGTACATAGCCTAAAACAAAAGCCGACGTTACCCCAATGCTTTCTAGATAATTTAATAGTTCCTCAATGGGAAGTCGATAGGGCATTGTCCACCCTTGCTTCACAAACCAGTTTAAAATAGCCTCCATTAAGCGGTCTGGGAAAAGATGAATGTGTGCATCGCAGATTTTCTGAATATTATTCATAGCAGCTTCATCGCTCTTCTTACTTAGGTCCATTGGGCTCATCAACGTACTCCCTTCAAATAATAGAATACTTGGTTATATCTGAATAGTTCAACATTTTCAACTAAACTCCTTGTGCGAATTCCAAAATGCACGCCCTCATCCTAGTATTTTGAACAATTAATAAAGGAGAGGCACTGGTGAACTTGTTTTTAAGTGAATTTAATATAAAAGCATGGCGTCTGATTCGACATTACGAACTAGAGAAGGCTGCTGATGTTACGCTTATATACGGAAATAAAGGACTGGGTAAAACGTCTATGTTACGTTATCTCCTCCAACATGGAGGACAACAGGAGGGGGGGATACTAGCGGATGCAACGGGATTTGCTCGTCAGTATGCATACGCTGCTCAGGAAAACCAGCTTAATTCATTTAGGCAACGATACCGTACGACGAGGTTGCTATTGATTGACGATGTCCAGAACTTAGAGGGGAAAGTCAAAACTATTGAGGAACTCCATTATACTTATGAATATGTCATTGGAAATGGAGGTAAGATGGTAATCACACTGGAAGGCGATTTCCCGTACCTTCAATTTCTAGGCGAACGGCTAGCCTCACGCTTTTTGAGTGGTGTGGTCATCCCCATCGCTCAACCACTCGTCAATGAAATAGAGCGTTTTATAGAGGAATATATTCAGAATAAGCACCTTTTTATGGACCGAGAGATTCCGGGAAAGATCGCAAACTCTACAGACGACTTAGCTGAAGTTTTAAGCATCATTGAACAATTTATTGAATTCGCGGTCTTCCAAGAAAATGAATTAAGTTTGCAATGTTTTGACGCTTATTGGGAAACTAGAGTAAGAAAAATTAATAATGCGACAGAACCACTAAATATAATCAAACTAGTTGCTCGAACTATGAAAATTCCAATCGAGCAATTAGTAGGACCTAGTCGAAAACCAAGGGTGAACGAAGCGAGAGAAATGGCGATTTACGCAATTCGAAAACTTTGCCAGATTTCATATCCGGCAATTGCAGGTTATTTTAATCGTAACCATTCTACCATGATAATCTCTTATAAAAAAATGCAAGGGAAGCTGACTAAAGATCATGAACTTGAGCAAATATACAATAGTATTATAAAGGTATTTCAAGTATGATATTAGCCAAAACAGCAAGTTGAGGCCTGAGGCTGAATGTCAGATGGAAAATTATTAAACATGGGGATAATAAAACTAATATAATTCACTACTCTAAAAGACATGATAATGAGATAAGGAGTGAACATATGTCGGTTAACATACGGCGGGTTGGGGTGCTAACTAGTGGCGGAGATGCTCCAGGAATGAACGCTGCACTACGAGCGGTGGTCAGAAAAGGAATTTACCATGGACTTGAAGTTTATGGAATTAATCGTGGCTATGAGGGGCTCATTCACGGAGAAATTCAACAAATGAGTGTGGGGTCTGTCGCGGATATAGTGCTCCGTGGCGGAACCATCCTAAAGACTGCACGTTCCGAAGAAATGCGGACAGTTGAAGGCCAACAGAAGGCCTTAGAACAGTTACATAAGATGCGACTTGATGCTTTGGTGGTGATTGGAGGAGACGGGTCTTTCCGAGGCGCTCAAACTTTAGTTGCTCAGGGGATTCAAATTGTGGGGATTCCTGGTACCATTGACAATGATATTGCCGGGACTGATTTAACAATAGGATTTGATACAGCTACCAATACCGTGGTCGATGCTGTGAGCAAAATAAGGGATACTGCGTCTTCTCACGAACGAACGTTTCTAGTCGAAGTTATGGGTAGAAATTGTGGAAATATTGCCCTTCAGGCTGGTTTAGCCTGTGGAGCAGAATCAATTCTAGTACCCGAAATACCGTTTGATCTAGATGAGATTACCGATAAATTAAAGCGCGGACATCAACGTGGGAAAAATCACAGTATTATCTTAGTCTCTGAAGGCGTCGGAAGTGTATATGAAATAGGAAAAGAATTAAGGACTCGTTCAGGATTTGAGACTCGTATCACAATACTTGGGCACTTACAACGCGGCGGAAATCCAAGTGCTTTAGATGCTGTAATTGCAGCGGCCATGGGTGGAAAAGCAGTTGAGATACTTTTGGCCAATGACACGAATAGGATGACTGCCTATATTAATCAAGCGGTTGTTTCTTGCCCATTAGATGCTGCTTATGGTACACGACGGCCCTTTAACAGAGACCTTTATGATTTAGCCAATGAGCTTTCAATTTAGTCTGAAATAACTAAATAAGAGATGAGGGCGAATAATGGAAAAGCAAGTAGGTCCTAGAATATTGATAGATTATACTGGGATGATGAGCTCCGCTCAAAATCCTAAGGGCTTCAAAAATGAGGATTTGTTGGGTGTTCAAAGCGAGTTGAATCAAGCCCAAACTGCACTTATGTCACAGAGAGATTCGGGGAAGCTCGATTTTTCAAAGCTACTGGATCCTATGAAAGCCCAACTTCCGAAAATCATCGAATATGCGGATACTGTCGCCTCTAAATATGAAAACTTTGTAGTTTTGGGAATTGGCGGTTCAGCGCTCGGCCCTCTTGCAGTTCACCAAGCACTCAACCATTACTATTATAACGAACTTCCGCCTGAGAAGCGCAGCAACCGCCCTCGTTTTTATGTCATGGACAATATTGATCCCGTCCGGTTTAATGAATTATTACAATTGCTTGATCCAAGCAGAACCCTATTTAATGTCATTTCTAAATCAGGAAACACTTCAGAAACGATGGCTCAGTTTCTGATTATTCGAGATACTTTACGTCGGGTATGTGGTGAAAGTTACGCAGAACATATAGTTGTTACAACGGATAAGGAAAATGGAAATCTCCTACCGATCGTCCTTAAAGAAGGATATCAGAGGTTCGTGATTCCGGCAGGAATTGGCGGACGCTTCTCAGAACTGACACCCGTGGGCTTACTAGCGTCTGCAATATGTGGGATAGACGTTAATCAGCTGCTTGAAGGCGCTTTAGCCATGGATAAATTGATTCGTGAATCAATAGGGGTCTTATCTAACCCCGCACAACTGAGAGCAGCACTAGCTCATTTATCCTGGCAAAAAGGAAAAAACATCTCGGTGTTCATGCCTTATGCTGATGGCTTAAAAACAATGGCGGACTGGTATGCTCAATTGTGGGCGGAGAGCTTAGGGAAACGTTTTGATAGGCAGGGACGAGTGGTTCACGTCGGACAGACACCGGTAAAAGCGTTAGGGGTGACAGATCAACACTCGCAGGTTCAATTGTATGTCGAGGGACCAGATGATAAGGTCTTGACCTTTGTAACGGTCGATAAATTTAAAGAAACCCGAGAGATTCCAGTGGATCTGGAATTACCAGAGGAAATTCAATTTTTAAGCGGACGTACCTTGGAAGAGTTGTTATTTGCTGAACAAAGAGCTACCGAATACGCATTAACTTTAGCTGGCCGGCAACATCAGAAGCTTATACTGCCCACCTTGGATGCGTATAACGTTGGACAATTACTACTTCTACTTGAGTGGGAGACGGCCTATATGGGTGAACTATTGAACATTAATGCGTTTGACCAACCAGGGGTTGAAGAAGGGAAAAACGGGACATATGCCTTAATGGGACGCAAGGGATATGAGGCGAGGAAACAAGAAATTGAGGAATATGGCGAAGTAAAGTATGTCTTAGCTTGAATAATCTTAAAAAGGATTGTGGGTTCTCTCTTCTTGTATAAATGACTAAATGCAAATAAGACGCCTCAAGAGGTGTCTTATTTGCAACTTGTTAAGAAGAGGGAGTAGCCATCAATATCCCTCTTCTTAAGATTAGCCTAAATTAAACTTTAAGGTTAATTAGATTTTGCTTCCACCTTTAAGGTGTTCCTCTGCAAATTGAATCATTCGTTTGGTCATTTGACCACCAACAGAACCGTTTTCACGACTTGTTCGGTCACCACCAAGTTGTAGACCCATTTCATTTGCTACTTCATACTTAAATTGATCCAATTGTTGTGAAGCCCCTTTGGCTGCGGGTGTATTCGTGTTTCTTTCTCCTGCCATGATAGGTGCCCTCCTTTAAATTGTTTTATATTTATGTTGTGTGGCCTTATTAACTTATCCATTTTACAGTGATTAACACTGGTAATTTATTATCAATTAGGTTAGAGTTTCCTTGCATAAATTATGAGTGAAGCTGATGAAGGATTTTACCATAAACGAGTCGAATCTACTCAAGGAGGTGAAATCATTGGAACCTATTTTTGCTTTAGATATTGGAACTCGAATGGTTATGGGTCTTGTGATGATTAAGAACAAAGAGCAGGGTTATGAGATTTTGGCAAGCGCGCGAACGGAACATCGGCAGCGTTCCATGTATGATGGACAGGTTCATGACGTTGATGAAGTTGCTCGGGCCGTTATAAGAGTCAAAGAGACCCTGGAAAAAAAACTCGATGTACCCTTGAAACAGGTAGCTGTGGCAGCAGCAGGTCGGTCGCTCCGAACTGAAGTTGCTGTTGCGGAACATAAGGAAGTACTACCGGTACGGTGGGAGCGGGAAGATGTCTTAGCTTTAGAAATGGAAGCAGTCCATCTAGCGCTTCGTCAACTGAAATCATCGGCAGACGATGATTCGCAAAGTTATCACTGCGTAGGATATAACTCAATAGCCCGCTGGAATGAGGGTGAAGCAATATCGAATTTGATTGGCCAACGGGGCAAGGTTGCGAAAGTTTCTGTTATAGCGACCTTTTTACCTCGGACAGTCGTTGATGGCTTGGTGGCCGTATTAAGCCAAGTAGGTCTGGAAATGACCAGTCTGACACTAGAACCGATCGCGGCAGGTCAGGCTGCCATTCCAGTGAATATGAGGCGCCTTAATCTGGCATTGGTGGATATTGGAGCGGGAACAGCAGATATTGCTTTAACGCGGAATGGATCTTTTTTTGCTTATGGAATGGTCCCAATGGCCGGAGATGCTGTCACTGAGGAGATTTGTGCGCATTACTTACTCGATTTTAAGGTCGGTGAAAAAGTAAAACGAGACTTATCTACAAAAGTAGAGCTGAATTTCAAAGATTTTCTCGGAGCTAAGGTTACGGTCAAGAAAGAGGAAGTTATTAAAGTTATTCAATCAGTGGTGGGGAAGATCGCGGAGAATATTTCAGGAGAAATCCTGAATCTTAATAAGGATGTCCCGCAGGCGGTCATTCTTATTGGCGGAGGAAGTTTAACCCCCATGCTGTCTGAAATGTTAGCTGAGACTTTGGGTATTCCACAGAATAGAGTGGGCATTCAAGTGAGAGAACGGTTAGGTGAGATTTATGGCGATAAAAGCATCAAAGGGCCAGAGTGTATTACCCCGATCGGGATAGGAATCGCAGCACTCGAAGGAAGCGGGTTACAGTATTACACTGTGAAAGTTAATGGTACGGGTGTTTCGATCTTTGAATTGCAATTAGCAACCGTTGCTGAGGCTTTACTTGCTGCTGGGATTCTGCCACGTTCTTTTTTCGGAAAGCCAGGCACAGCCTTGACTTTTGAATGGAATCATGAAATGCGGGTTATCAAAGGAACGATGGGGAGTGCAGCACAATTATCGGTCAATGGGAAACCCAGTAAACTAGATCAAGCACTTAAAGTGGGGGATGATATAGTCTTCGTCCCTGGAGAACCCGGTGAGAATGCTAAGGTGTATTTCAAAAATGTGTTGCCACCTGTAGAGTCTAAATGGATTGTTTGGAATGGAAAACGAGAAGAATTTTCTCCTCAAGTTTTTGTGAATCAGAAATTAGCGAGTGATACGGATGAAATTCTAGACGGGTATAAAATAACGTACGTTCCTAATGATCTCTTAAAAAATCTTTGCAGTCAAATGGGCTATAATCTTCAAAAATATGAAAGAATCGAAATCCGTATCAATGGAGAGACACATGCCTTTGACTTAACCCATGAGCTATTAGTTAATGGTTGTGGGGTGAATAGTAGTCATATTATCTGTGCAGGAGACTCAATAGAAGTTCGTCCACGACAGATCACGGTCGGTGAGCTAAAGTTAGAGGCAAAGCCCATTATGTTCAGTGTCAATGGGATGCCTTTGGAATACCCTCCTCAAGAAACAATCGTTTTATTTCATGGACAACCAGTATTGGATGATCAACCCTTAATTGATGGGATGGAGCTAAGGGTAGAGGGATATAAGAAAATGCCAATCCTTTCAGAGCTTTTGCCTTATGTCAAGTTTCCCGATGAGCTTCTTCCAGGGGCTTCATTAAAGCTAAGTGTTAATGGCAAACCAGCAGAATTTACTACAGTTTTACATCCGGGTGATCGTATGTCCGCGACGTTTGGCTAAAGGTCTTATTAAGGAGAAATTTATCAGGAATGCTTGACAATTGCTCAATACACCATAAAATAGTAAGGGAGGTGTTAGACATGATATTTCAATGGTTATTGGTATTTGTTGTTTTTGGTATTTTAATTGTTACAATGTACTCAGATTCGTTAGCAGCTAAGAAGAAACACTCCAGTTATTTTAAAACAGTTCAAAAACCAACTGGGAAAAAAGATCGTGAGGCAACGATACCAAATCTCAGTCAACATGATTCATTCTTCACCAAATTAAACACATTATAACCTCAACAGATCCGATGGTGAACATCGGATCTGTTATTATGTATCAACCACGAGGTAGAGGGGTATATAGAAGTTAGGAACAGGTATATTCTAACCTAGGAGGAGTAACAATGCACCAGTACTGGTTCTACATAGGGGATTTCCCTATTCGTGCCTACGGAACACTATTCGCGTTAGCATTCATCGTAGGAGTGGGGTTAACACTGTATTTTGCCAAAGTCGAAGGGCGAACGAAATATATGGAACCCATCATGGATTTAGCACCCATTTTGCTTATATCAGGTATATTGGGTGCTCGTTTCTGGCAGGTGTTCTTTTTTGATTGGGCATTTTATCGCCAGCACCCTGGCGAAATTATTGCCATCTGGCATGGGGGACTATCAATTCAAGGGGGTGTGGTTGGGGCCTTATTAGCTGGCGCAATTTACGTCTGGATAAAGAAACTGCCTTTTTGGGAGTTAGCTGACTTAATTGCCCCAGGACTTATTCTCGCCCAATCGATCGGACGAAATGCCAATCTGATGAATGGGGACGCCTTTGGCGGACCAACAGGAGGAGATTTTGGAATACTCTATCCTGTTGGCACAATTGCAAGAGATACCTTTGGAAACCAACCTTTGTGGCCAGCCGAAGTGTGGGAAGGGCAAGTAGACGTGATTATCTTCGCGCTCCTTGTAATTTTGAAATTGAGAAAATGGCCGTCTGGCGTAATATTCTTGTTGTACATGGTCTTATATAATCTATCAAGATTCTTCTTAGAGAATCTTCGAGGGGATAGTCCACGGTTTTTATTTAACTGGTCCGCCGCGCAATGGAGTAGTATGGCCGCCGTAGGAATTGCTCTGTTGCTTCTAGCGTGGAGAGTATGGAGAGACAAGCAACATGAGGTAGTTTAGTACAAAAGGCAAATTTAAAACGTATTAATCTAAAATAAATGCTAAAAATTGCAGGATTTTCCAAGGGGAAATAGAAAATTAAGATAAGGGAGAAAAGAGAGAAATCTTAAACTAGATTACCCTCTTTTCTTAAACGTTTCTTTATACTCTACTAGACTGAGGTAAAAGCACTCCTATGATTCCCCCAATACCACCAGATACTAGAGCAAGGATGGTTTTCTCTCCCATTTTTAGCCATGATGGTGCATCGGACCAGAAAATTGAAGATAGGATTAGTACTAAAAGAATAAATCCTAGTCCGACGGACAATCCATAGTACAATCCCTTTGTGCCTGCTTGGTAAGCTGTGATGAAGGCACTGACGAAAATACTTGAGCCAAAGATAATGTTGATCGACAGATTAGATTCAGGGAGTGAGGTGAAGGTTAGTAGGACGCCAAAAACAAGTGACATTAATATTGCCAAGACGGATGCCAGAAGAACGCCTTTTAATATTAAGCCAAATTGAAAGGATTTTGACATGAGTATCCCTCCTTTGATGATTACTACCTATGCTTCAATTTCATGGAGTATGACAATAAACTATAAATTGAGGAGGAATTGTAGATGAAAAAAATGATTCCTGATTTTTTAAAGATGAAACAGGCCGGCGAGAAAATAAGCATGTTGACTGCCTATGATTATCCCTCTGCTCAGTGGGTCGAAGAGGCGGGTATCGACACGATTCTAGTTGGAGACTCTGTGGGCATGGTAGTTCTGGGATATGATTCGACAGTGCCAGTCACAATGGAAGAAATGCTTCATCATACCAAAGCAGTGCGAAGAGGGGCTACAAATACATTTGTAATAGCAGATATGCCGTTTATGAGTTATGCTTCAGTTGATCTTGCCCTCTTGAATGCTGGCAGATTCCTTAAAGAAGGGGGAGCGGATGCAATCAAGCTTGAAGGTGGTGTAAATGTCGCCCCCATTGTTTTAGCTCTTACACGAGCGGGAATTCCCGTAGTCGGACATATTGGACTAACTCCTCAGACCGCAAATCAACTTGGAGGATATATTGTTCAGGGGCGAGACATAGACAGTGCCAAGCAGTTAGTTAAAGATGGTCAGGCATTAGAACAAGCAGGCGCCTTTTTACTTGTACTTGAAGCAATACCTCGGCAAGTGGCCGGGCAAATTTCGACAGACCTGACGATACCTACAATTGGGATCGGGGCGGGAGTGGATTGCGATGGTCAAGTGCTAGTGTTTCACGATATATTGGGACTATTTGAACGATTTAAACCTAAATTCGTCAAACAATATGCTACTCTGAGTCAGGACGCGATTCAAGCACTACATGACTTTCATAAAGAGGTTAAATCAAGTCAATTTCCAACTCCGGAACATACTTTTGGCTTATCAGATGAGGTTATTCTAAAGCTCTATGGGAATAAATAAATTAACTTCTAAATAGGATTATTAAAGTTTAATTAAAAACGATGTTTGTATAGCTTTCCTCTTTAAATTTGCTATAATGTAATTACTTTTTAATTAAATTAATAAATAATGAGAAAGGATGGGCTAAGATTGAGATTAAAGGAAAAAACTCATCGAAAATTTGTCGAATTTTTTGAGAAAATTTCTAGCATGTATCACGGTAAGGATTTCGAATTAGCATATTCTGATATTCAGCGTGAAACAGGAGCGGCAAGTGTTACTTTAAAACGTGCGATTCAGGCCTTAGCGGAAGATGGAGTGATAGAAGTAAATTCAGGACGCAACTCGAGGTATGCACGTTTTAGATATCTATTGCCTATTCAGGAGAGCGAACAAAAATCTTCAGAAGTCGTACTTAACCAAACAGGAAAGTCAGAGGATTTGAGTAACGGAGAAAAGCACCAAGCTGGAGGAACTCTCGAAGCGATCAATGTGGACATCACAGAGCTAACGCAGCTTGTTGATCATCTTCGACGGCGTGTGCGTAATCAAGAAATGTCGATTGCTTTACTCCAAGATCGTTTAGCGGAAATTGAAGACAAAATACGAAAACGATAATTTCCAAGCATTTGGTAGAGATTTTTTTGTACAGTGGTGATATAATGTGATTACAACCTGGGTTGTGCGTATAGATTATCATGGTTTTGATCCTATTTAGTGACACGGGAGCTGAATGTTAGGTTAGTACAACAAGCCCTTTCTAGGGGAAGTTGGAAAGTTTAAACTAGGTGCCCACCTGCGAGAGCGGGGTCAGAAACCTGAAGTCTTACGGCAAGTTGGGGGAGGGTAGGGAATTTCCCTACCCTTTTTATATTAAGGGGTGTATTAATGGCGACTCGAATCATACTAACACGTCATGGACAGACTATATGGAACATTGAAGGGCGAGTTCAAGGAAGTTTGGACTCGCCGCTTACTGAAAAGGGGATACTTCAGGCCCGCTCCTTAGCAGTTAGACTAAGGGGTGAGGGAATTGATCATATTTATTCGAGTGATTCCTGTCGAGCGATAGGTACCGCAGAAGAGATTCGTTGTGAACTTGGTCTTGGAGCAGTATCCACAAATCCTGCACTGCGCGAGTTTGCCTTTGGGGAATGGGAAGGGCTTATCTGGCAAGAATTGCGAATTGCATATCCAGACATCTTTAAAATTTGGGACACGGACCCACATTTAGTCACCACACCTGGTGGCGAGAACATGGGATTAGTAATGGAAAGGTCATGGAACTTTCTCCAGCAAATTATTGCCTGCCATCCCGAAGAGACAGTATGTATTGTAACGCATGGCTTAACCCTAAAGATGCTAGTTACAAAAGCACTAGGCTTTGAGGTTCATGAATGGGCAAAAACACCATGGCAACATAATACAGCGTTGAACATCTTTGAAGTTGTTGGACACCAATGGAGGCCAATACTTGTTGGAGATTGCAAGCACTTGGATGAATCTGAGTTGAATTAGGGTTTTAACAAAACAGGCGTAAGGGACAAACTATTGTTGTCCCTTACGCCTGTTTTGTTAAAAACTAGTCTGACCCCATGCCGCTACCCGGCACGATAATAGTGAACTCGTTCAACTATTATCTCTTATTCAGAGAGTTATTCAGCACTTTTCTCCCAATCTTTCATAAATAGATTAGCTAATTTGAGGGATGCCGAGGGAGAGGGAACAGTAATGGAAAATTCATGGTTCATGACAAATGAAGAGCGTGTCCAGTCTGAACTGCTTAACAGGAAAGTCGAGTTATCAAAAATCCCTAAGTGCATACCTAATGGGGTTTCAGTCGGGTAATATCGGATAAGAACTTTATTGGCCTTTAGTTGATCTAGGGTAATCGAAGGCTTACTCGTCACTTTTCGTTCTAAAATAAGTCGAACGTCTCGTCCTTTCACCGCAGCCTCAATGAGTGCCTGAACTAATTCGGAATCAGTTGTTTCGGAGATTTCAGAGATTTCTATCCAGATGGACGTTGTGCTAGCTGATATTTTCTCGGAGAGTTGTTGTTTAACTTTGGCGTTGGTAGCTAATACAATATGATCATCGGGTAATAGTGATGTCTTTGGCACAGATAAGGGGAATGTCGTGGTAAATTCCCAATCATTTGAGAATAAAGTTGCGGCTTTCCAGGCCGATCTTCCGGTTAATTCTACGGCAAGATCATGGGCTATTAGCCCATCAGCAGTCCAAGGTGGACCATAAATCATAGCTGTTTTTTGATCAATAATTAAGTATTTTGTGTGGTTAATTTGTCCTTTTTGCGCTGGATAATACTGAATGGATACATTTTGGCTCTTTAATAGATCGAGGGTTGTTCTATTAACTTTTTGCCATTGGTCTAAGAGGATGCGGACGTCGATCCCAGCACGAGATTTTGCAAGGAGGAGCTGAATAAGTTGAGAGTCATCAAACTCAGCTTGCTCAACATATACAGACGATTGTGCAGACTGAATGAGGGCTAACGTTCGAGCATAAATTGCCGCTTTATCTACATAGAGCGCTTCAGCGGGCAGGGTGGAAATTGGGGTTGGTTTAGCAGAAAAGAAAGGAAGCTTAAGTGAACAGCCACTTAAAAACAAGATACTGAATAACAGCAGAAAGGTAGAAACGATAAATCTCAGTTTTGACATGGTAGTTCATTCTCCCAAGGTTAAAAATATTGTCATTATTATACCATAAACAATCAGTAGGTTAATAGTTTTGAGAGGCATAACTATTCTAAGTTCCTCATAAAATTCGAAAGTGAGTTAATACTTTGAAAGGGTTTAGAGTTATGAAGCTGTTAAAGTCTAAGATGTTATTATCATTGACTGTCCTGTGTCTTATTGCAAGTTTATGGCTGGTTTATGCAAAGATAATTGTGAAACCAGTTATCAATGATTTTAAACCAGCCGAATTTTCCGCTACGCTGGCTTATGAGCATGTATTGCACCTCGCCCAAAAAATTGGGCCTAGACCAGCAGGTAGTAAGTCAGAGCTAGAGGCAGCGCAATATATTAGTTACATATTAAAGCAAAATGGCTGGAAGGTTCGTGAGCAGCCTTTTAGTAAAGTTGTTATACGAGAAGCTTCAGTCTTACAACGAGAACAACAGGTGGAACTGATCAGTAGTCAAAACATTATCGCCGAGTTACCAGGGATTCTGCCACACACAATTGTAGGCGGAGCACATTACGATTCTGCAAATCTAAATGCTCCAGGAGCGCTTGATAATGCGTCAGGTGTAGGGGTGTTATTAGAGCTTTCCAGAGTCCTAAGTAAAGTACCTCATCAAGAAACCTATCAATTGATCTTCTTTGGAGCCGAGGAGTATGGGTTGGTAGGTTCGCAATTCTATACCTCACAAGCAGACTTATCGGCGGTTCGATGGATGCTTAACGTAGACATGGTAGGTACACCATTGGAAATAGATGTGGCAGGTAAAAGGTCTGCACCTCCAGAGTTACTTAAGCAAGTCACAGCTTTGGCACGTGATTGTGCTATCCCATTTCATATCAGTCGCGATTTTATTATGATGACCCGTGGAAGTGCGCATGGTGGGTCAAGTGACTTTAGTTCCTTCTTGGACCAGGGTATTCCCGCTCTTGGACTAGGTATATATGGACGACCTGAAGGGTATTTTCATCGCCCTGAAGATCGTTTGGAACACGTGTCGCTTGAAGAGATGCAGAAAATAGGCGATTATACTCATCGATTACTAACATCTGTAAAGTTAGAACAGCTCGGACCTAACAAATGGGATGAGTTGTATTTACCGTTCATGGTGGGAAGCAAGGTATTTATTCTCTCAAGTAATGGAATTCGTGGCTTGACCTTTTTAACCTTTTTATTGTCTGGCTTGATCTTGATGAAGGTCTATAGGAGGAATATTGAGAAGCAAAGATCAAACTGGGCGAAAGCATTGGGAATTCTAGGGGTTACATTGTTATTAAGTGTATTGGTGGTTGGCTTGAGCGGTATTGGGGAAATTATCTGGAGTTGGATTAAACACGCACAGCTATTGTATCATGCCTACCCTCTGTTTTTTGTAGCGGCTCGAATCGGTATTGCATTAGGAATTTGCTTGGTTTTAGCGAGTTGGTTTCATAAGGTTCGTTTAGCTAAGGATCCCCAATTATATTGGTTTATAGGAGCTGCGCTTCTTTATGCAGTTAGCTTAGTGGTAGCACTCATTCGTATTGACCTTGCCTTTCCCTTTGTGTTTTGGCTTCTGAGCATAAATATACAGTTATTCTTACCAAGTATTATGTTAGTTTTACTGGGTCCCTATTTCATTTATTCGATTCATTTTGAACTCTTAAATTCTTCGCAGTGGGGCAGTTATTACGAGGCTCTACACAAATATAGTTTGCTCTTCCTCGGGATATATAGTTTACTACTGATTCCAATGCTTCTTGCCGCGCTACACGTCGCGATGACAAGAATACAGTTATTTAAAAAGATATTGTATCACACCCGAAAACCAGCACTCATTATTTTAGGTCTATTGATTTTATCATTAGGATTGATCCCGACTTACACAAAAAATTACCCACAGACAGTTGTAGTTCGTGAAGAATGGTCAGGGAATAACGATGGATTGCTTCATATTTTTTCTGACGAACGTTTGCCTCTTGAACTAGTGAAAGATTTGAACGCCAAAGAAGGTAAAAGCCAATTTGTACCCATCCTTAATGAATCAGCCCCGATAAGTGTTGATGCATCCGTGGTAGAGAAAAACATAGATGCGAAGAGAATCCTTGATATCTCCTTTATGCTTAATTATCCAAAGGAACCCTATTTAATCCGTCTAAAACTAGAAAGCTCCCTTCCTTTTCAAATAAGTTCAGACGACTTTTTACCAAGAGCTAAACTTCCTAAAAAAATTGAATTAAAAGGGGTCCTGCAGCCTTCTGGCAATTATTCAATCACCCTACAGAGAACGCCTCCGCATAAAAAAATGATTCATTTGGCTGTTGAAACAAAGGGAATAATGAAGTGTACAATAGAGGCAATGTTTCCCGATCTATCCCCACGCCTAAAAATTCAAAACCCACTTCTTACTGTTGATTATGAAATACAGTTTAAAGAAAGCTATGATTTTTAAATAACCACCTTGCATACGTTGAAATTATTAGGGGAAAAATAAAGGTAACTTGAGGAGGGTGAAATAAATGTATAAAATGATTGCAGTGGAAACTGGTCTAGAAAATGTAACTCGGGCTCTAAATGACGCAGGATTTAAGACGACTCCTCTAGAAGGGCATGCCTTAAAAAACATCCGAGCCGTTGTCGTTAAAGGAGATGGAACAGATGTTTTAGCCCCTGAATGGTCCGTAAAAATGCCCGTGATCAATGCATCGGGGCGGACTGCCGATGAAATCGTAGACGTTCTTCGTGATCGCCTCTCATAAGACATAAGTTGTTATAGACCACGAACATCGAACCCCTAACATCGATCTAGGGGACGGTTTTTTTCACGAAGAGGAGAATAATTCCATATAATGGATTGGAAGCAATATTCATTCCGGAAGGAGTTGTTCTTATGTTCTTTGGCGTAATTCCCTTTGCCTTAGGTTTTGGATTAGGTACTTTAGCGGCACCTCGCTATGTCCCTTATTCGACCTATCCACCATATCCGTACCCTTATCCACCGTATCCGTATCCATACCGAAGATGGTAGTAAAGGCAATTCATGAATTTGCGCTTACAGTTTAAGTCATATATTCTTGTGCAGTTTTAAGAAAAGGAAGCAAAAGCTTCCTTTTCTACGACTTTCACGGTATATTCTTAGAGAAGTCTATCACATATTAAAGGTAGACTGGAAAGCGAGGAAGATAATATTGACTGTTTCAAAAGCGTTTCTTAAACAAAATCGCAAAAAGAGGCTGGAGCAAGGGCATCCATGGGTATATCCCGGTGAAATTGAAAAGATAGAAGGAGACCCTCAGGGCGGGGACATTATACATATTGTTAATCATGCCGGACATTTTTTAGCCCAGGGATTCTATAATCCTCTATCTCAACTCATCATCCGGGTTGTGTCTTATTCAGAGGCTGAAGTGGATAAAACCTTATTTTATGATAAGATTGAGCAAGCATGGAAGCGGCGGCAGTGGTTATTACCGACAGCGACATCCTGTCGAGTTGTGCATGGTGAAGCCGATTTTCTACCAGGAGTAATCATTGATAAATATGAAGATGTATTGGTAGTCCAAATACTCTCCTTAGGGATGGAAATGCGGCGACAATGGATTTATGAGGCGTTAAAGAGGCTTTTTAATCCACGTGGAATCTATGAACGAAGTGATGTCCCTGTTAGAAGACTTGAAGGACTTGAAGAAAGAGAGGGCTTTGTAGAAGAACCCTTTGACACTCATGTTACGGTACAAGAAAATGGTTTGAGAATTTTAGTAGATGTTGCAGAGGGACAGAAAACAGGGTATTTTTTTGATCAACGCGAAAATAGAGCTGCATTGAAACCGCTGATGACAGGGTGGGGGCTTTCTCACGGAATTCAAGTGGATGAAAGTGGAAACCCCAAAAATGCGTCAGGAAGAGAAATCAAAAATCCCTTTTGGAATGGAGCTGAAGTGCTTGATTGTTTTTCGCACACGGGCTCTTTCATGTTGCACGCTTGTCATTATGGAGCTAAAAAAGTCACATGTTTAGACATTTCAGAGAAAGCTATTGAGATGGCCAAAGAAAATGCCTTGTTAAATGGGTTTCTACATAGAACTGAATTTGTGGCAGCCAATGCTTTTGATTTCTTGAGAGAACAAGTAAAAGAGAAAAAGACATGGGATGTTGTCATTCTTGATCCTCCTGCATTTGCTAAAAATCGTCAATCCATTGAAGGCGCAGTGCGGGGGTATAAAGAAATTAATCTACAGGGAATGAAGTTAGTTCGTGCTGGAGGGATCTTAGTAACAGCATCTTGTTCTTATCATTTAAGTGCCTCCCGCTTCTTTAACATGCTTCAAGAAGCGGCTATAGATGCGCATAAAGTATTAAGGCTCATTGAATTCCGGCGCGCGGGAATTGATCATCCTGTGCTGCTTGGGAGTGAAGAAACAGATTATTTAAAGTTTGCAATATATGAGGTATTTGAACGATAAATCTCTGAAAGCTCTTTGCAAATGAGATTCTTTGTCATATAATGGTTAATACAAAGAGGAGGGGCTGGAGTGCAGGAATCGAAAACATTCGAAAGTATTTGCAATTTATTGCGTAATCATTCCTATAAGGTAACGCCCCAGCGTCAGACGATCTTACAAACTTTTATGGAACACGTTGATCGTCATTTGAGTGCTGAAGAGGTTTATATGCTGGTTAAACACCAAAATCCTGAAATTGGCTTAGCTACAGTTTATCGGACGCTGGACATATTGGCGGAAATAGGCGTGTTACTTAAAAATGATTTCGGGGATGGGCGAAGCAGATATGAATTTAGTCGACAGGATGAACATCATCACCACCATCACCTAATCTGCTTGAGTTGTGGGAGCGTTTCAGAGTTTGATGATGATTTATTAGAGTCCCTAGAAGCAGTAATTACTAAACGAACTCAATTTAAAGTCGTAGATCACGATTTGAAGTTTTATGGATATTGCAATAAATGTGAAGAGGCGCTATGAAGCACGCCTCTTTTTTTTATGAAAAAGCGAGTATTTATGGAATTGAGAGCTATTTTAAAGAACTAAATTTGTATAGCGAGAAACCTGACGAGTGGAGGAAATATAGAGGGTAATATTTGCGAATTATTGGTCATTTATCAGGCATTTGACGGTAGATTATTGGTCTAAATAAAAGGGTTTAACATAACGGAAGGGGAATACGTATATGGTAAAATAAGTAAAAAGGGGCGAAGACTATGAATCTACCTCTGGCCTCAAACGTCAAGGAAAAAAGGCCATCTCTGAAAAACTCTTATTTGTGGAATTCTCTCCTAGCCCAAGGGCATTATCACTTTGGAAGGTTGGAAGTAGCGATCTCAAAATGGGTGGATTTATTAAATCAGGATTCGATTAAGCTTAATATTAAAGTGGTGAAAAATTTGATCGAAGCCCAAGCTTTTCAAGAGGCAAGAGATTATCTGGAACGCCTGGAAAGTGAACGGAATGAAGAATCACCGGAGATGAATTATCTTCTAGCACGTTGCTATGTTGGTCAATCCTTGATACCACAGGCCAAAAAACGAATCGAGAAGGCAATCAAGATAAAGCCGCAAAATTCAAGTTACTGGGACTTGCTTGCGGATTGTTTTCTAGAACTCGGAGATTGGCGTGGGGCTGTCAAAGCACTGGATAATTCGCTGCGAGCAGCGCCCAAGAATGCAGACACAAATTATCGACTCGGAATCATCTACGCATTTCATAATGAATCGCTAGAGGCATTAAGGTGTTTTCAGGGATGTTGCCAGATTCAACCACGGAACTCGATATATTGGGAAATGAAGGCTGAGATGCATTTGCTGTTGCAACAGTTGACGGATGCTTGTGATAGTTTTGAAAAAGCGCTTCGTTATGGAGGAACTCCTGATTTAGCAGCCCGATTAGCGTACTGTTATGTCCAAAACAATCAGGTCAAAAAAGGAATTAAGTATTATAAACTAACTCTAAAATATGAACCAGATCATTATGATTCCTTAAGTAACCTTGCAGCAGTCTATCAGAACCTAGACCGTTCTCAGGACGCTTTACAATTATTGGAACGCGCAAATAATATATATCCAAAGGATCCTATATTACTTAATAACTACGCCTTTACATTGGTCCATCAGGGTCGCACTCGAAAAGCAGCGGAGTATTATCGTGAAGCTTTAGCGTTGACCCCCAATCATCCGCTCATTCTATATAATTTATGTGTTTGCCTCTCCCGAAAAGGAAATTGGCAGGAAAGTATTGACTTAGTAAATTTACTTCTTGAAATAGATCCACATCATTCTGCAGGATGGGCTTTACTCGGGAATATTTATGATCAAATCGATCAATCTGATACTGCGATCGACTGTTTTAATAAGGCACTTAAGCTAGCCTGACGGAGAGGGGATAAACCCTTCTCTTTTTTTTATACTCCATTCAGTTTTTCGTTTTTTTGATATTTCATTTTCTTTTGTAAATAATAATGTTAAAATAGATTGTAATATGTCAAATAAGGAGCGAAAAATGTTTCAGGTATTTGTTCAAGCGCATTTCGATGCTGCTCATTTTCTTCGTAACTATGATGGTAATTGTGCTAAACTGCATGGGCACCGTTGGAATGTTGTTGTTTGTATTGAAGGCCGACAATTAGATCATTTAGGAATGTTAATAGACTTTAGTGATGTAAAGCAGAGTATTCGTGGAAAATTGAAGTTGTTCGATCATAGTCTGTTAAATGACTTAGCTTCGTTTGGTTTAGAAGGAGTTAATCCAACAGCTGAAAATTTAGCACAACAACTATACACTGAACTTAAGAGGGACTTGGTCCTTACTGATAAGCGCCTAGCATGGGTTCAGGTTAATGAATCTCCCGATGCATGGGCCATTTTTAAGGAGGACTGATGGATGGTCATGAAGTATACTGTACTCCACGAACCCCTGAACTATGATGGAAGCCAACTTCAATCCTTGTTTTGTTATAAAAACTTTGGGCTGATGGGGGATAGCATGAGCATATTCCGCGGCACGTGCCGTGTAGAACAGAACGAAATGGTAGATATTGAGGATGTCTTAGCTCAGGACTGGATTTATAGCGAAGACATGCTACATTTTATCGTGGAACATTTTGAAATGGATTTAGAAAAGACCATTATTCGGCAACGATTACTAATCGCGACGATTAAGGAAGAATTAGAGAAGCTTGGCGTCACAACCCTGCGCAGGAGTGGAGATGATCTCTATGAAGAGGACAAAAAACTTTCAGTGAGTATCAGTACCCTTTCTCCAGTATCCACTCTGATTCATTGTGGGCTTAATGTGTCGAATAAGAATACACCAATTCCTACTATCGGCTTGGAAAACCTTAATATCGAGGACGTTCTATCGTTTGGAGAAAGCGTGGCCAAGCATTATTGCGACGAGGTAACCTCCATGCGTCTCGCCCGTTGTAAAGTGCGAGGAGTACTGTAATGCTTAATTTGCCGGTCACAGAAATATTCTCATCGATTCAAGGTGAAGGTCCTTACGTGGGTGTTCGACAACTTTTTCTTCGTCTGCCAATGTGCAACTTATTGTGTCCCTATTGTGATACAGAGACTAAAGTGCCAGAACAGTTTCGGGTTGAGAAGGTACCTGGAACACGAATTTTTACTAGGATAGATAATCCCGTACCAATAGATAAGTTGGTTGTCTTGCTTCAAACATTTGATTTGTCTATTCATCACTCCCTGAGTGTCACTGGTGGAGAACCACTTCTTTGGGCTGACGAATTACAAGTTCTATTACCCTTTCTAATAGAGAAAGGCATAAAGATTTACCTCGAGACCAATGGAACACTGCCGAATCAACTTCTTCAAATATTACCGATGATCGACATAATTAGCATGGATATTAAATTGCCTTTCAATAGTAAAGTCTTTTGGGATGTTCATGAATCCTTTTTGGGATATAGCACTCAAAAAGAGGTATTTGTCAAGCTCGTTGTTAACCAAGACACACCTTTGAATGACCTTCAACATGCCTGTGATTTAATTGCTAGGGTTGACCCATCTATCCTAACAATTCTGCAACCAGTTACTCCATCACAAGGCATCCTGACGCCTAAACCTATTCAACTCTTAAAATGGCAGAGCCTTTTACTTGAGAAACTTGTGAACGTTCGAGTTATTCCTCAAACACACGTTTTTATCGGACAACTATAGAGGTATTGGAGAACCATAGTAAAGGAGATAGGAAAATATGGGGATGGATTTAGAGAAGATTGAGCAAGCAGTTTATATGATTCTTGAGGCTATAGGAGAAGACCCTGACCGCGAAGGGTTACAGGACACACCAAAACGCGTGGCTAGAATGTATGCTGAAGTATTTGCCGGATTACATGAAGACCCTAGTCAACATTTCAAGGTGCAATTTACCGAAGAGCAGCATGAAGAAATGGTGATCGTTAAAGATATCCCCGTCTATTCAATGTGTGAACATCATCTCGTCCCTTTCTATGGCAAGGCACATGTTGCCTATATACCCAGGAAGGGTAAGATAACTGGATTGTCAAAATTTGCCCGTGTTGTTGAAGGCTTTGCCCATAGACCGCAACTTCAGGAACGTTTAACGTCACAAATTGCAAATGCCGTTATGGGAGAACTTGACCCATTGGGAGTTGTAGTTGTCATTGAAGCAGAGCACATGTGTATGACCATGCGGGGGGTCAAGAAAGCGGGATCACAAACATTGACCTCTGCAGTACGGGGAATATTTAAGACTAATCCCATAACAAGATCTGAAGCTTTTTCGCTCATTCAAGGACGTAGAAGCTAAGAAAGAGGAGATCACAGTGGAAGATCAACACACAAAGCCTTCTGATCAACACGGTACATTAGACCTTATTGCCACACAACGCTTTAGCGCCAATGGTGAACTGTATAAGGTTGTTGATTTTCTTAACAAAAATTTAAAAGAGTATAAACTGATGTTCGGTTTAACTAAAAAAGAAGACAAAATGGTTATTTCTGTTTACGATGTAGAGTGATCGGGGGAAAAATATGCATATTTTATTGACCAATGATGATGGCTATAATGCACCTGGTATCCAAACCTTATATCAAGCCCTGAGATCGCAGACAAACCATGATATAAGCATTGTCGCCCCTGAAGGTCAGCGTTCAGCCACAGGTCATTCTATTACTTTATTTCAGCCTTTGTTGGTCACAGAATATAATCTTGACAGAGAGCAGAAGGGGTATGCTGTAAGTGGAACCCCTTCAGACTGTGTTAAATTAGCAATACAAGGTGGGCTTGTTCCCAAACCTGATTTAATTATTTCTGGAATTAATCTCGGTCCTAACTTGGGAACAGATATTTTTTATTCGGGTACGGTTTCTGCGGCAATGGAAGGAGTTTTACTTGGAGTACCTGCGCTGGCAGTGTCTCTGGCAAGTTATGAGTTTATAAATTTTGAACCCGCTGCAACTTATCTAGCGGAGCAATTAGAGTTTATCGTTCATCATAACCAAGAAGGTTTAATGAATATCAATATCCCTGGTAAACCTTTAGCAGAATGGCAGGGCACGAAAGTGACCCGATTAGGTAAAGCTGTTTATGAAAATGTTTTTGAACGACGCGTTGACCCTCGCGGAAGAATGTATTATTGGCAGTGTGGAAATTTAGCACAAGATCTCGAATCCGATACGGATTTAAGAGCAATACAAGAGGACTTTGTTTCTATCACCCCGATGCACAGTGATTTAACAGATTTTCCGGGCATCCAAGTCTTGAAACCTATTTTCAACACCAATAAAAGATAAAGGAGTACTAATGGAGGAAGCTCTAGATGATAATTGGAACATTTATTTTCTATTTTATACTTTTTATAGTTGTCTTTTCTATCCCTGGCCTAAGAAACTCCGAGAAATCGAATACGATCTTTAAGTTTTTGGCAATTCCTGCTCTTTTTGGCGTAGGTATGGCTTTTTTGTCCGTGATTAAGGTGTACTTTGTTTATAAGTTATTGGCTCTAGTATTTGTAATTGTGACAGGTCTATTATCTTATTGGCAGTGGGGGGAACAAATTCGTCGTTGGTGGAATTGATCAGCGGGGAAGGTATTTGCCAATCCAAGGAAGCCGTTTTAAATCTGTTAAGGCGATCCCACCATTAAAGAAGAGGATCAGACCATAAAGTGCAAATCCAACTGTGAACTCAATGAGATACCCTACTACCTGTTGACCCAAGATGGGGTTTAAAACGTGAAAAATTAGAAGCATGCCGAGTCCCCCACTGACTGGTTGAAGGAGAAATCTTTGAAGATCTAAGGCCATTCCTGTAGAGCGGGTAATAGCCATGAGGTTTAGAAACGCCATTACAATAAAACCAACCGTATACGCCATAGCCGTACCCCTAAGACCCCAGTGGGGAAGTCCGGTAAGATAGACTAATATTGGAATTCTTATGATAGCTGCAATGATAGAATGGAGGACTGGAAGATGAACTTTTCCAAGTCCTTGAAGAATTCCAGTTGTGGTTTGTTGTATATACGAAAAGATACCCCCAACAGCTAGTATGCGCAAAATTGGTGCTATTTCGGTACTCTTGAAAAAAGATGTGAGTGGACGGGCAAAATAAAATAAGATAATGAGGCATGGTATTCCAATTAAGATTGTTAACCGTATAGCTTCAGCGCTACGGGCTCGGACGACTTGTAATTGATTACGCGCAGAAGCTTCTGAAATGGCGGGAACAAGTGAAGTAGCTAAGGCAAAGGTAAAAACGCTGGGAAAGGTGAGTAAAGTAAAGGCCGAACCCCCAAGTTGACCGAATAAGGTGGTCGCTTCCCGAGCCCCGTATCCGGCTACTTGAAGGCGCAGGGGGATGAGCAGGGCATCTAAGGTCGATAACCCTGTGGAAAACAGCCTGCCAACTGTAACAGGCGAGGCAAGGTGCCATAACTTGCTCAAGATTAGTCGCGAGGAATAAACCACCTCGTGGCTACTCTTTTTAAATTTAGGCCATACATACTGATACTGAAAGGCAATCACCAATAAACCGACCGTTTCTCCAGCCAACATGCCTAAAGCTAACCCCGTTGCTGCCCATTCGACCCCCGCATTGAGGAGTCGAAGTGCAGCTGTATAGCCTACAACGACTCGGATTAGTTGTTCGCATATTTGGCTTATTGCTGTAGGGACCATATTTTGTAAACCTTGAAAGTATCCCCGAAACACCGAAGAAAGGGAGACAATGAAAATGGCCGGCGTGCAAATTTGAAAGATAGTAAGGACCCTAGGGTCAGGGAATAAGCGATGAGTTAAGAACGGAGTAAGAAAATACAAGACAGACGACACAAGAGCACCAGAAATAAATAAAATCCAGAAGGCTAGACGGAAGATGGCATGAGCTTGAGCAGTCCGTCCTAGGGAAACTTCTTCTGAGACCATTTTGGCAATGGCAAGAGGAATCCCGGCAGTTGTCAAAACCAGAGCCAGCATGTACATCGGGAAAACCATGTTAAATAGACCATAAGCTTCACCGCCAATATGATTCATAATTAAATATTGATAAGCAAACCCCAAAATTCGGTTCACTAAATTTGCTCCCAAGAGAATTGTCGCTCCATAAACAAAGGTTCTTTTCGTCATGTATTCCTCCATAAGTTAAGGCCTGAAACAAGCCAGGTTTTACTTAAACCTATGCTCGGGAAAAAAAGAAATGCTTAGGAAATTTTTAGGTAGCTGATAAAGTTTGAAGGATTTTGCCGTGTCATAGAGAAAGTCTTTCTACAAGAGAATATAACACCAGAATTGGGGCATTCTACCTCCGAGGAGTGGGGTTGTGGTGTGGAAACTACTGAAAAATGCAAAACTTTATAGTCCTGAATTGATTGAGGACACAGATGTCTTGATTGTTGGCCGTAGCATTGCCGCGTTAGGAAAGAATTTTTGCCTTCCTGACTACGTTGAAGGGGAAGTAATTGACCTTCAAGGCAAAATGGTCGTTCCAGGTTTTATTGATGCTCATGTCCATATCTGCGGAGGAGGCGGAGAAGCGGGCCCATCTTCACGCACCCCGGAAATTCAACTTTCCCAACTAACGAGGGGAGGAATTACGACAGTTGTCGGTTGTTTGGGCACTGATTCGGTATCCCGGTCTATGGCTGAACTGCTTGTTAAGGCGAAAGCCCTTGAAGATGAGGGAATTACCACGTTTGTCTACAGCGGTGCCTATCAAGTTCCTATGCGATCACTGTTACCAACGTTACAAGAAGACCTTGTGCTGATTGAAAAAGTTATTGGCGCAGGGGAAATCGCAATATCAGATCATCGCTCAGCCCAGCCCCAAATCGCTGAACTTGAGCATCTAGCGGCAGCGGCACGAGTGGGAGGAATGCTCGGGGGAAAAGCAGGGGTGGTCCATCTCCATCTTGGAGAGGGAAAACGTGGACTACAACCCATTTGGGCGATCCTGGAGCATACTGAGATTCCGATCACTCAATTTGTACCTACGCACATCAACCGAACTCATTCCTTACTGAAAGAGGGGATTGAGTTTCTTCTAGCAGGTGGGCATATCGATCTTACCGCAGGGTGTGACGATTTCCCTGCTGATTTAAGGGTGCCTGAAGTCCTAGCAATGTTGGATCAACGTCAAATTCTTAATGATCGTGTTACTGTCACTTCGGACGGGAACGGAAGTATGCCTCAGTATAACGATGCAGGTGTGCTTATTGGCATGGGAGTCGGTTTGGTCGAAGTCCTTTGGCGTGATGTCAGAGAATCAGTATTACACTTTGGACTCCCCTTAGAGGTCGGATTACGCACAATAACATCGAATGTGGCGAATGTTCTCCGCCTAAAGAATAAAGGATCGATTCGCATTGGCTACGATGCAGACTTAGTGGTACTTGATGAAACCTTACAGGTCCAAGATGTCTGGTCAATGGGGAAATGCATGGTTAGCAACAAACAACCAAAGGTCTGGGGAACCTACGAAAAAAGATTTAGTTATGAAAACAAGAATACTTGACCCTATGTGCTCAGTAAAATAAGACTAACGTGGTATCTTCTGACATAGAGAACTCCGTAATAATGTTGCAAGTAAAAAGGCATTTGTCCTTTTTCTAAAATAACATCAAGGAGGAGATCGTCTTGAAGACCTATGACACAAAAAATCTTCGTAACGTCTGTCTCGTAGGGCATGGTGGAGCTGGAAAGACTTCCCTCACGGAAACCTTTCTTTTCAATTCGGGTGTGATCAACCGTATTGGCAAAATTACAGAGGGAAACACCGTCTCGGATTATTTACCAGAAGAAGTGAAACACAAAGTGTCGATTAGTACGAGTCTTATTCCGATTGAGTGGCAAGGGGTTAAGGTCAATGTTCTCGATACGCCGGGATATTTAGACTTCTTTGGAGAAGTCAAGAGTGCTTTGCGCGTCGCTGAGTGCGGAATCTTGGTACTTTGCGGAGTGGCAGGTCTAGAAGTTCAGGCAGAAATTACATTGAATGTTATGGAACAGCAGAAACTACCCCGAGTAATCTTCATTAATAAACTGGATCGAAAGAATGCTAATTATGGAAAAGTTTTAGATCAACTTAAAGCAGCATATCCCCATGAGAAATTTGTTCCATTGCAACTCCCGATCGGCCAAGAGGAAAGCTTCCAAGGGGTCATCGATATTATCGAGAATAAAGAGTATGATTATGAAGCCAATGGCAGTGGTAAGTTTGTGGTTAAAGAGGTTTCGACTGAGTACCAGTTAGAAATCGAACTGTTGAGAGATCAATTAGCTGAAGCTGTCGCGGAAGCGGATGATGAGGTCTTGACGAAGTATCTTGACGGGGAAAGGCTGAATGAAGAGGATTTGCAAACAGCCTTACGGCAGGCGATAAAACAAAATCTGATTATCCCAGTCCTTTGCGGCTCAGCGGTCAAAAATATTGGGGTTGCAAATATCCTTAATTTCTTAGTCAGTTTTGTTCCGCCGCCTGAAGTAATCCCAGAGAAAGCGGCTTTAGTCTTCAAAACCTTAGCAGATTCTTATGTAGGAAAAATGTCATTTTTTCGGGTTTATGGAGGGAAGTTTAGTGCTGAAACCTTGGTCTATAACTCAAGTCGAGGGATAGATGAGAAAATTGGGCAACCGTTTTATTTACGTGGCAAAACACAAGAACCGGTTGGGTCTGTGTCCGCAGGAGATATTGCAGTGGTTGCCAAATTGCAAGACGCGAGAACAGGTGATACCCTATGCGGGAAGGAACATCCAGTGAAGCTTCAGGGAATCGATTTTCCTATCGCGACCTTAGCAGTGGCAATTGCACCAAAGACCAAAGGGGATGAGGATAAACTAGGCAGTGCGTTGGCACGTTTAGCAGAAGAGGACCCTACGATTATGATAAGTAAAAACACAGAAACTAAAGAGTTGCTTTTAACGGGTCTAGGGGAAATGCAGCTTGAAATATTCCTTGAAAAGCTTACTAGGAAATTTGGTGTTGCAGTATCCATGAAAGTTCCGCGCGTACCATATCGTGAGACCATCCGCAAAGCAGTTAAAGTGGAAGGCAAACACAAAAAGCAAACAGGTGGGCATGGTCAATATGGCCATGTATGGATTAATATCGAACCCTCAGAAGGTAAAGACTTTGAGTTTGCCGAGGCAATCTTTGGTGGATCAGTTCCGAAACAATATATTCCAGCTGTGGAAAAGGGTATACGTGAGGCAATGACTGAAGGAAGTATGGTGGGGTATCCCGTCACAGATATCAAGGTCACGCTCTGTGATGGGTCTTACCATGCCGTCGATTCTTCAGAAATGGCGTTTAGGCTAGCAGCTATCATCGCCTTTCGCAAAGGAGTTGGCCTAGCAAAACCCACCTTACTTGAGCCCGTCGTCGTGGCGGAAATAATCGTGCCTGAAATTTTCATGGGAGACGTGATAGGGGATATTAACTCAAAGCGCGGAAAAGTGTTGGGCATGGTTGCCATCAACGGAAAAAATCAAGCAATCCAAGCCCATGTTCCCCAAGCTGAAATGATGCGCTATGCTATTGATTTGAGGTCGCTCACTCAAGGGCGGGGCTCGTTTACCATGGAATTTCTTCAATATGAAGAAGTACCAGGGAAACTTAGTGAAACATTGGTAAATCAATTAAAATCTGCGCAAGGTCATTAAGCTAAAGAGCTGATTGTGATTAGTCACAACCAGCTCTTTTTGCGTTTCATATAAAGCGGGGTCCCTTTCCCCATCCTTGGCTACAGGGCCACTCGCCTATCCATTGCCAGCGCATATTATATAGAGTATAAAGTTTTGTTCTTTTGGTGGATTGAAGTTGTTTACTAGATATGCTAAAATCATGTTAGTAACAACTAACATGTAAGCGTGCTCAGGCATGTTTTAATTGGAGACGAATATGATGTGTACTATAAATACTGAAGACAAGATTTTAAATGCTTCTATTATTCTCTTCTCACAAAAAGGGTATAGCGCAGTGACAACCAAAGAAATTGCTAAAGAAGCAGGCGTCAGTGAAATGACACTCTTTAGACATTTCGAAAACAAGCATAATTTGTTCGAAAAGGCATTTGATAAATTTGTGTTTTCCCCTAAAGTTATTGCTTTGTTTGAGGAATTTGAATGGGATTTGGAAAGAGACTTAAATAAAATATGTTCTTCCTATCAAGAGGCCTTGTCTCAGAATCAAAAGATTATTTTAATGCATTTCAAAAATGAAGAATTAAACCCAGATTTTGATGCTACATTATTTAAGTTCCCAATGGAATTTATAAAGCTATTATGCAATTATTTTGAGGAAATGAAAAATAGAGGGACCATAAGGGAAAATCCTGAAACCTTGGCCTTGAGTTTTTTGGCTACAAATTTTGGACTGTTCATTACCTCTTTAGTAATGAATAAATTGGCTTTTGAAACGGATATTCAGGTATATACCACAAGTTGTATCAGAATTTTTGCCAAAGGAATAACCTGTTAAAATAATTTTTAAATGTTGTACTAGTGGAGGAGAAATATGAGAAGAGTTTTAAATATTGGACTAGATGTTGGTTCCACTACTGTAAAAATAATTGTTTTAGATTGTGATAAAAATATTGTATATAAGAAATATCTAAGACATTTTTCTAATATAAAAGACACCGTCGTCTCGATGCTTGATGGTGCCAAAACGTCCATGAAAGGACACTTGTTGACCCTGATGGTTACAGGATCTGGAGGGTACAATATTTCCCAGAAGTTAGAGGTTCCTTTTATTCAAGAAGTCATTGCTTGCACTAACGCCATCAAAATTGTTATTCCGAAGACAGATGCGGCGATTGAACTAGGTGGCGAGGACGCTAAGATTACTTTTTTCGGGGAAGCAATCGAACAAAGAATGAATGGAACGTGTGCTGGAGGTACGGGCGCATTTATTGATCAGATGGCGTCCTTGTTACAAACGGATGCACCCGGTCTAAATGAACTTGCCAAAAACTATCAAAATATATACCCTATTGCTTCTAGGTGTGGTGTATTTGCCAAGACCGATGTTCAACCCTTATTGAATGAAGGGGCGGCTAAAGAAGACATTGCTGTGTCTGTCTTACAAGCTGTTGTAAATCAAACGATTAGCGGTCTTGCCCAGGGACGCCCTATCAGAGGGAACGTGGCCTTATTGGGAGGGCCACTGCATTTTATGTCCGAGCTGAGACAACGTTTTATTGAGACACTTGATTTAGAAAACAATAATGTGATTTTCCCAGAGAACTCACAATACTTTGTTGCGATCGGAGCTGCGCTTTCTTCGCGCGACAAAATGCCTATTACCGTTAATTGTCTGTATGAAAAAGCGCCACTAATTCATAACATTAACAATGCTGAAAGTGAAAAATTAGAAATTCTATTTGCCAGTGAAGACCAATATGTAGAATTTAAAGCGAGACATGCCTTGCACAAGGTCAGGCGCATAGAACTTGAGAGCTATGAAGGTAATGCCTATCTAGGGATTGATGCGGGATCTACAACAACTAAGATTGCACTTGTCGATGATGAAGGCAGCCTACTGTACTCACACTATGGCAGTAATATGGGCAACCCTCTAGAATCAACAATAGAAGCCTTGAAAAGTATGTATGGAAAACTTAATAAGAATACTATAATTGTAAATTCAGCCGTTACCGGATATGGAGAGCATCTGATAAAGGCAGCTTTGAGGGTGGATATAGGTGAAATTGAAACGGTAGCCCATTACACAGCGGCCAATTTTTTTCGGCCAGGTGTCGATTTTGTACTAGACATTGGTGGTCAAGATATGAAAAGTTTAGTCATTCGCGATGGAGTTATTGAGTCCATCACGCTAAATGAAGCGTGTTCCTCAGGCTGTGGATCCTTTGTGGAAACCTTTGCTCATTCTTTAAATCTGGACGTGCAAGAATTTGCTAGATTGAGCCAAGATTCAAGGCATCCGGTTGATCTAGGGACTCGCTGCACAGTATTTATGAACTCAAGAGTCAAACAGGCACAGAAAGAAGGAGCGGAGATCAGCGATATTTCGGCAGGTATTGCTATTTCAGTCATCAAGAATGCGCTTTATAAAGTGATTCGTCTGAGAAACGCTGAGGAACTTGGGAAGAAAATAGTCGTTCAGGGGGGAACCTTCCATAACGATGCAGTGCTAAGGGCCTTCGAAATAATCACGCACCAAGAAGTAGTTCGCCCAGATATAGCTGGCATAATGGGTGCTTTTGGAGCTGCCTTAATAGCTAAAGATCGTTATGCCTTCGCGTATCGAACAAATCTCATGCAAGGGCAAGATCTATATAATTTCACAACGGAAACATCGATGAAACGATGTGGATTATGTGGGAACAATTGCTTAGTTAGTGTTAAGCATTTCTCAAGTGGAAGCGACTATATTTCTGGTAACCGCTGTGAAAGAGGGACCGGGAAAGACATTGTGAAAAATGACATTCCCAATCTTTATGAATATAAGTACAAACGAGTCTTCAACTACAAACCCTTAACAAAAGATAAGGCATCGCGAGGAACCATTGGAATTCCTAGAGTCTTAAACATTTATGAGGATTATCCTTTCTGGTTTACGTTCTTTACAGAACTGGGTTATCGAGTTATCATTTCTGGTCGATCATCAAAAGAAATGTATGAGCAAGGCATGGATACAATTCCGTCAGAGTCTGCTTGTTATCCTGCTAAACTTGTTCATGGGCATATTACTGATTTAGTGAAAAAGGGAATTAATAAAATATTTTATCCATGTATTCCATATGCCCGACCGGAAGATCCAGCAGCTGACAACCATTACAACTGTCCGATTGTCACCTCATATCCAGAGACCATTAATGCTAACATGGATTTACTAAGAGAGCCCGATGTTACGTTTTATCATCCTTTCTTACCGTTGGATATGCCTAGCAGAATGGTCAAACGATTGGCTGACGAGTTAAAACCCGAAGGAATACCTAAGCAGGAGCTAACAAGAGCTTTAGCTAAGGCCTATGCAGAGCAAGATCGGTATAAGGCAGAGATAAGAAAAAAGGGAGAAGAAACCCTTCTCTATATCCGAGAGAATAGTATCAAGGGAATTGTACTCGTAGGCAGGCCATATCATATTGATCCTGAAATCAACCACGGCATTCCAGAGATGATTGGATCCTATGGTTTTGCTATTTTATCCGAAGACTCTGTCCAACATCTAGGCAAGGTCGAACGCCCTCTGCGTGTTGTTGATCAATGGGTGTACCACTCTCGTGAGTACTCTGCTGCCACCTATGTTTCGGAACAAAAGGACTTGGAATTAATTCAACTGAATTCGTTCGGATGTGGTCTTGATGCAGTCACCACGGATCAAATTAAAGAGATTCTCGAGGCCTATGGGAAAATTTATACTGTCTTAAAAATTGATGAAATTAATAACCTAGGGGCTGCGAGAATTCGTTTGCGTTCCTTGATCGCTGCCATTAACGAGCGGGATAAGAGGAATTTTACTCCTAAGAAACGTTATGATAACCCTCCCAAAGCTGTCTTCACCAAGGAAATGAAAAAGACACATACAATTTTGGCACCACAAATGTCACCGATTCATTTCCAGTTTTTTAAATCAGCATTCCAGGAGGCAGGGTATACTATTGAGTTCTTGCCCTCTGTCGATAAGTTGGCTATCGAAGAAGGCTTAAGGTATGTGCATAACGATGCCTGCTATCCAGCCATCATTGTTGTCGGTCAGTTGATGGAGGCGTTAAGTTCCGGTAGGTATGATTTGAACAATACTTCGGTCATCATAACGCAAACCGGCGGAGGATGTCGAGCGACGAACTATATCGCATTTATCAGAAAGGCACTCAAAGATGCTAACATGGAACAGGTCCCAGTGATTGCCTTAAATACGGGGAATTCATCCAACTTGGAGAATAATCCTGGTTTCAAATTCACACTTCCAATGTTTAATAAATTGCTGAGGGGACTTATCTACGGGGATCTATTAATGCGGGTCCTTTATCGAGTGCGCCCCTACGAGAAATTTCCGGGTTCCACCAATCTCTTATATGACTACTGGGTTAGTCGCTGCCAAGAATCCTTACAGAAAGGAAGCAAAAAAGAACACGCAGAAAACATCCGTCAAATTGTTGCGGACTTCGATAAACTGGAGATTTACGAAGATTTGATCAAGCCGAAAGTTGGGGTTGTCGGTGAAATCCTAGTCAAATTCCACCCTACGGCCAATAACAACATTGTGGAATTGTTAGAAGCTGAAGGGGCGGAAGCAGTGGTTCCTGACCTCGCTGATTTTCTCTTATACGGTGCTTATGATAATCGTATCAAATATCAGAAACTATCGGGTAGCTTTTGGAGCATGGTATCCGGTTATCTGTCGATCAATAGAATTGAATCCTATCGCAAAGAGATGAAGAAAGCATTGAGTGCCAGTAAGCGTTTTCATGCCCCAAAACCCATCGAAGAGATTGCCAAATATGCTGAAAAACATCTTTCCTTAGCTAATCAATCTGGAGAGGGTTGGTTTCTCACAGGCGAGATGGTCGAGCTAATTCGAAGCGGGGTCAATAACATCGTCTGCTTACAACCTTTTGCCTGCTTGCCTAATCACATCACGGGAAAAGGTATGTTCCGAGAAATCAGACGATCCTATCCTATGGCAAATATTGCGCCCATAGACTATGATCCAGGGGCAAGCGAAGTTAACCAACTTAATCGCATAAAACTGATGCTTTCCGTAGCTATAGATAACTTGCAAAACTCGCAGAATAAGCAATTTGCGCCAATTGAAGCTAAGGTTCAGTTAGAGGATGATCTGGTGGATAGTAAACTTACTCTGCTGAATTTAGACACGAACTTACGAGAATGCAAATTAGATTCATGAAACAGATTGAGGTAACCGAAAGGTTACCTCAATCTGTTTCTACAATCGTGAGTCTCCCCCGAATGAGTTCACTTGCTAGAAAGTATCATATTTCGCAAGAGACTATGAAATATTGGGACATTTTGTGTTATAGTTGTTCATGCAAAAGTCTTGTTGCAGGGAGGGTCTGAGTTGAGAAATTATTCTAATATTACGCCTGTAAAGAAGATTGTTCTTTATCTAACTGGCCCGATTCTGATGATCTGTCTCTTGCTCACTTTATTGGGTAATTCATATGCTATTGCTTTTGATGAAACCAAGTTTGAGGCGGCAAATGTATATAATCATATCAGAGAATTGTCTTCTCCCCGCTATGCTGGAAGACTTGCAGGTAGCGATGGCAATATACTTGCACTTTCTTATATTGAACAGCAGTTTAAGCAATTTGGCTTAGAACCTGCAGGGTCGGAGGATACGTATTACCAAGCTCTCAAAACTATGGTGCCCAATTACACCTCGCAGCCCTATTTGAGAGTCAGGGATAACGCCGGCAACTTAGTCAAGGAGTTTGAGTTTGGCAGGGATTACCTTGAGTCTATGGACAACTACGGCAGTGCAGGTCGCTTTGAAGGCCGTCTGATGTTTCTAACCCAGGACATTAAGGCATATCCTCCCGGGGAGTTAAAAGACAAGGTGATTGTGAAAGCCGGTTTGATGGACAAGGACATGGAGTATGCCGCAGACAGTGGTGTCAAAGGAATTTTGAACGTTTCGACTAACCCTTCAGGCAATTTAGCGAGAGCGGCAGTGTCCATCAAGTCTAAAAAAGGAAAAGCCGTTCCGATTCAATCCCTTACCTGGGCAAGTTTTGAGAGCTTGTCAGGATACGCCCAGCAGAATTTGCAGGTGGAAGTAAGCCAGGAGTCCCCGTATGAATTAGTTGAGACCCCCAATATTCTTGGCAAAATTACCGGTCGTGATAAAAATGCCGGCTACGTCATTATCTCAGCGCACTTAGATCATGTGGGCAGCGCTTTTACGAGCGAATATTTCCCCGGGGCGCTCGACGGAGGATCAGGGGTTGGTATGCTGTTGGAACTGGCTCGTGTGATGAAAAAGCAAAGCATTGTGCCTGAGCAAACTATAATTTTTGCCGCCTGGAATGGTCAAGAATATGGCCAGAGCGGTTCGCAATACTATGTGGATCATCCTCTGTATCCGTTGGATAAAACCCAGGTCGTATTACTGAATATGCTTGGTGCTCGCAACAATCCGGGGTTGGCCTTGGATTCATCCGGTGAGTTAGGACGGATATACTCGGGTAAATTGGCCTTGTACCTGTCGGATTCCGGACTATCAGTCAGGGAAACTATGGTCGGACGGGGCGATGACCATGCGCCGTTTGTGGAGAAGGGAATTCCAGCAGTTATGGTGAGCGGGAATCTCGCCACTATTAATACACAAACTCTGTATACTCTCCATACCTTCGGCGATACCATCGACAACATTAGTAGAGATACTCTCCAAAATAGCGGTGCAGGTCTGTTAAGCTATATTAAGGCAGAGCTTTATCAGGACACTTTCCCTCGCTATTTACGGTCATCCGAAATTGTGATAGTAGTAGTGTATTTGATGGGACTGGTCTGGATTTATGGGGTATACCTATTTAACCGCTTAGCTCCCAATCTGAGAATCTGGCATACTTGTGTGGGAGACATCTATTATTCCCGCATACATAGTCTACTTAGGAAACTGTTTTTTTACCTAACCCCGGTATTGTTGATCTTTTTCTCGCTAGTTTTCATTTCTAATATTCCGTTAAACTTTAATCTTGTATTTGCAAATGGCACTGCCCATGCTAATTTTTCCTTCTACTTGGTGTTAAAAAAGAGTGCTTTGTACCTTAGAACCTTGTTTACCGAGGGCATGGGGGTGTCAAAGTACCATACTAAGGTTATGGATATTTTGCCGTTTGCTTTGCTGCGTAGTCTAAGTCTTTTGGGCGGAGCCCTTAGTGTTGCCTTTGTCCTAGGTACACTTAAGGGAGTGGTGGATGGATATAGAGAACGTGAAATGGGGAGACTGCGTACTCTAGGGACCCTGTTTGCCCTTTCTCTGCCGGATGTATTTATCGTTATATGTGTTCAATTAGGGATGATTTATCTGAACCAACATAATATTTTGCTCGGGTTGAATGATTTTGAGGAGGGAAAGCGCTACCTTGTGGCTTTGCTTTGCTTAAGTATTATTCCCACGGTCTACATTTCCAGAATCACCTCGGCTGCTGTTCAAGAGGAAATACGGAAGGATTATATTAAGGCCGCCAAGGCCAAAGGGCTTGGAGATTTTCAATTAATAAAAAGCCAATTAATGATACCGGTATTGATTAAGGTCATTGATACCCTTAGCCCTGTGTTGACCCTTGTTATTTCTAACTTAATTATCATAGAGTATTTGACCCACTATCCTGGCCTTGTGTACAGTCTGATTAAGTTCTACCAACAAAATGACACAGTTTCCTTCATTGGGTTTGCCCTGGCCTTAGGGTTGATCTATGTGATGTTTAGTTTTGTTTTCAAAATTGCGGCAAGACTGATAAACCCCTTGCTAAGGAGGACTAAAGTTTGAAAAAGAATGTGCCCTTGATTCTGGGCGGGCTTATCCTTGTAGCTATTTTGCTTGTGATGCTTGTGCCACAGCTGTTTACACAGGTCAATCCATATGGAACTGTGGGAATTAAATCCTGGGTCGAAAATGGTAAATTTATTATGGATGCTCCTCCGTTCGCTCCAGGCCCAGGTTATCTTTTAGGATCGGATGACCAAGGACGAGATGTTTTGAGCTTCATTATTTACGGCACGAGACTTACTATAATTATTAGTGTCTTGGTAGTGCTGGGGAGGTACTTAGTTGCACTACCGCTGGGCTTGATGGCGGGTTTTGGCAGTTATACTGCATTGACAATATTAGGCCAATTTAGCGTGATCTTTAGCGCGATACCGGCGCTGATTTTTAGTATTATTCTCCTCAAAATGGACTTCTTTCTGGCGTTGGATAAGCAACACTCCATTGTGGCCTATGTTTTGATCTTAACCTTTGTGGGTTGGGGCAAGCTGGGGACCATCGTGATGGAAAGGGTTCAAGATATTTTAACGAAGCCCTTTATCAAGTCTGAGTTGGCGATTGGTAAAGGTAAACTGCGCATTGCTCTTGATAATGTACTGCCCCATCTGGTTCCTGAATTGGTGGTCCTATTTTTTATGGAAATTGCCGGGGCGCTGAATATGATCATGCAACTCGGGGTGTTCGCCGTTTTTGTTGGTAACCTTAGATTTGTTGCCGATACTCAAGGGGGGGTTATTTCCTTTCTTAACCTCAGTTTCGAACCGGAATGGGCTAGCATGTTAGCCACCTCCCGCAAATCCATTATTTCAGCGCCTTGGATGGTCCTATTTCCAGCATTAGCCTTTTTCATCAGTATTTTGGGTTTTAACCTATTCGGCGAAGGCTTGAGGAGTATCCTGCAAAGAAGAGACTCTCGTTTCAGCGTTTATTTTCGTCGGCTATTAAATTTGGATTTACCCATAATTCCCTCTCTGCGAGGGGTGATAAAGCGGGTTAATAAGGTAACCCTTTTAATTATGTTGCTGGTATTTTTAGCTGGAGGAATTAGTTACTACAGTACTAACTCGCCGCGCTTCGACTTTCAAGCTGCAGGAGTTGACCTGCCCGAGTTTACCCAGGGAGTCTCCATCGGTACTCCCGAAGCAACCGAAACTGCTAAGTATATCGCCCATTCCCTTGAGGAGGTGGGCTTTGAGCCGCTTGAAGGGAAGAGCCTGGTTAGGAATTATCCTACGGAGGATATCTATCGTGATGTGGCGAGCAGCCTCTCTTTATTAGATAATAGTGGAAGTGCAGAAAATTTATTGCCGGGAAATGATTATTCTATGGGGAGCTTTGGAAACTTCTCCCTAATCGGTACGGTCAATGATGCTCGAGAAGATGACCTGTTTTCGGTGTCCTTAGAAAAGTATGCTAACCAGTTTGTCCTAGTTGACAGTACCCTGTATGGTACGGGCGCTCTCAAAACACTCACGCACAAGATTCTCACAGAGTCCAAAGCTAAAGGGGTCTTAGTGGTTATAGCTCCAGGAGAAAGCTTACCAACCTCGTTAGGCTCTGAGGTTTATTCCGGAGTGAAGGTCTGGCTTACTCCAGCAAGCGCAGACTTAATGATAGGTAAGAGCTTGACCGTAACTTTGCAGAGTGAGAAACTTGAACCTATTGGCAAAAATGTTGTGGGAGTCCTGCCTGGAACGATCAGTAGGGTAGGAGAAGAAGCGATCGTGATCGGGATCGGCTTTAATTATCTGCCGTCCGATCAAGAAAATGGCAAACATAGAATCCAGTTCGGTCTGGAACTCGCTAAAAAGTTATCTTTGGAAAAACGCAACCGCAAAATAATAATCTGCTTTTGGGATGGTACGTTGAGCCCAATATTTCACGGTGTCAGGGCTTTTGCGGCCAATCCAGTTTTATCCCCCCAAGCTATCCAACTCTACTTAGATATGACTCAGATTTCCACCTCGCAAGGGGAATTCATCTATTTTAACTCTGAGCAAGCTCCACTGACCCGACCCTTCGCCTTTAGCTTTGGACATCAATTGGAAAATAATTTGCTCGATAAAAACCTCACAGTAAGAACCTATGACAAGATTCGGAGCACAGAAGACGTCTTGGATTATGGTGCGACCCCAGAAGAAACCATGTTTTATAGGGGGAGCATCGGAACAGTAATGGTCGGATTAGGGGAAGAGAAACAAGCAGGGAAGGTTTCTCTTAATGAGCTCGGGAATGTAATTTGGGATACGATCCGTAATAATAGTTATTAAAATGGGATGTGTTAATATGCGTGAAACTTCTCTATTGAAGATAGACAACCTGAGCATATCGTTTCCATACGGAAAATCACATTTGCAAGTGGTTAGAGGGGTAGACCTGGAGGTAACCCAAGGGGAGATTGTGGGGATTTTAGGAGAATCAGGTAGTGGCAAAACGGTTACTGCCACTTCGATTATCGGGCTGACTAGAGAGGACTCGGGTAGGATAGATTCTGGGCAAATCCTCTTTAAGGGGAAAAACATTCTTTCTATGACAGAGAAGGAAATGAGGAAGGTAAGGGGCAAAGAAATCGCTTATATCTTTCAAGATCCAGTAGGCTCCTTAAACCCCTACCGCAAAGCTGGGAAACAAATTGAAGAAGCTTTAAAGGTTCATGATTTACCTTGTAGCAAACGGAGGGTTCTCGACTTGATGCAAGATGTTGGACTGGATAAAGCAGAAACGATTTATGATATGTTTCCCTCTCAACTGAGTGGAGGACAGTGTCAACGCATTCTGATTGCAGCAGCCATCGCCTGCAAACCGGATCTGTTAATAGCGGATGAGCCGGTTAGTGCAATCGATGCTTCCTTGCAAAAAAAGGTGCTAGAGCTACTAAAAGCTATTAATAAGGAATATGGTTCTGCAGTCATCATCATTACACACGACTTTGCGGTTGTAGAGTATATCTGTGATCGGGTGGTAGTGATGTACGGCGGGCTAGTCATGGAGACAGGAACGGTAGAGGAAGTATTAAATACTCCCTATCATCCCTATACCCAAGAATTGCTAAAGTGTGTAAACTCTCTGAGTAACAATGACGAGAGGTTGTATACGCTTGAGGGCAGGGCGCCAGGCTCAAGTGAGTATACCGGGGGGTGTCCTTTTTGGACAAGGTGTAAGAAGAGTACCGGAGCCTGTCAAAGCGAAGTTCCTCAACTTTTGAAGCGCGCATGTGGTCGTCAAGTGAGATGTTTTTACGGGGGTGAACAAGCATGAAGAAGGACATCCTGGTGAACGTTGCAGGACTTACCAAACACTTTGTGCTTAAGCAAAGCTTACTAACCCCCAAAACCGTGATTAAAGCAGTCGATGATGTTAGCTTTACCATCTATCGAGGAGAAACTCTCGGTTTGATCGGAGAAAGCGGCAGTGGTAAAACAACACTTGGGAATTTACTTTTACGCTTGCTAGAGACCGATAAAGGCAAGATAACCTTTGACGGGCTAGATATTACTCCTTTACCTCCAAGCATGTTGAGAGGCCTGCGGAAGGATATTCAAGTTATCTTTCAACATTCCCAGGAGACGCTCGATCCCAAAATGACAGTTTCGGAGCTCCTGGTTGAACCCTTAAGATTGCACCGTATTGTAGGTTGTCATGAATTTGAACGAGAGGTTAAGAAGCTGTTGGAGATGGTAGGCTTAGGAACAGGGGAAAAGCATAAGTTTCCCTTTCAACTGAGCGGAGGGCAAAATCAACGGGTGGGGATTGCTAGGGCTATAGCCTCACGGCCAAGTTTTATAGTCTGTGATGAACCAGTATCTGCTTTGGATGTTTCCATTCAGGGGCAAATTTTGAATTTGTTGCTGGATTTGAAAAAGGATATGAATTTGACCTATCTGTTCATTTCACACGACTTGAAGGTCGTGAAATATTTGTGCGATCGGATTGCGGTTATGCATAACGGTAAGGTAGTAGAAATTGGGGACAAGGAACAGGTCATCAGTGCTCCGAGGGACCCTTATACCCGCGAGCTGATTAATTCCCTGCTGTCTTCCACGCATAAAAGACAGTAACAACAAGCACTAGGTATTTGTTTGAATTCAATCTTCTCACGCTCCAAATAATCAATGTCCTCAGTGGTTAGCTTCTTTAAACTTTCCGTACGGTATGGGTGTTCTAGGCCCCTTGTTAAATTCTATTGATTTTGTCGGGCAAGCAGTGATGCAACTCCCACAGGAGAAACAGTCTGGAGTAATTTTATGCTGCTGCAAGATCGCTTCCATAACTTCTGAGGGACACGCTTTCGAACATTCTCCGCAGTCTATACAGGTATTATAATTGACCTTAATCTTATAGAAACTAAATTTCTCAACCATCCACCCAACGAGTCCGAAGGGACAGAAGAGGTGGCACCAGGGTCTATAAATAAAGAGACTTCCTATTAAAATCACCGCAATAAATACGATTCCGATTATTGTAAGAACTGCAGGATTATATATATTAAAGGGATTGATTGGTTCAATGATGTCAAGCGACCAGATAAAAGCAATTACTATAAATACCGAAAAGAAGACCACTCTAATCGTATTTGAAACTGCGAAAGGAAGTTTATATTGTTTAAATACACCGGTCTTATCATTTGAATTCCTATTCAATCGGAAAATGAAATCCTGCAGGGTACCAAACTGGCAGGCCCAAGCACAAATAAATTTGTTTGCTAAAAAAACAACAAGCAAGAATACTAAAAGTGCAACTAATCTAGGTGGAAAGAAGATCCCTTTGATTGCATAAGCAGAGACTATATCCTTTACCGTTGACATCGAATTAGGTTCTGGACCTAAAATTACTCCAAAAATTATAAAGGATGCGAATAATAGATATTTCCTGACAGTAGGCGTTATTTTACCACGCCTTAGAAGCATGAAAGCGAGTGCCATTAACACAGCCCAAAGAATAAACTTCGTACCAATCAGTACTGCGTTTTTTGAGGCTTCTTCACCCTCGAAATTTAGTTCTTTAATAATCAGGTCATTGGCATCTTTTTCACTTATGCTGAGTTCTTTCAACGTTATTGACAAATCAGAAGAATCTTTAACATTAAGGGCTTCCTTCACAGTTTCGGGATTCAGGTGATTGATTGCTGAAATTTCCGCGATAGTCATAGTTGAAGCCACTGATACAGACTTTGGAACGGGCGCTTTTTCAGAATGACCACCAAAAATCTGTGTAACAAAAAATGATAAGACAAGAATCAGAGAAACTGTAGCAAGAAATGATAGGATCACACCTGTTTTTGAGTTTTTCAAAGTTAAGCACTCCATCTCAAATTTTATTGACTCATGACCAGTTAGATAATCGCAGCACGCATTTTTATAAACTCGACCGAGCTTAAGTTCCCACTGGCATATCTGACCTTTTTCGTAAATGCACGCTCCTTTTATTTAATATGTTAGACTGATGCCTTTAGTATGTCATGAAATTACGGCGAAAGTATGACAAATGAAATGACTCAGAAAATTAACTTATGGATTAATAAAGGGTAAGTGGTGATTTATTGCTGTATTGATTTGTCTTTTAAAGCTGAAAAGGAAGGATGACTTTTAGATCGTTATTAGAACGGTCTGTTTTACTTTTTCTAGAATTATTATTGATAGCTTGGGAGGAAATGATGGAAAAATGTAGAAATGTTATGAGAGTGATCTTGCGGCTTCAAACCCCTTTTTGACTTTAAATTTATCGCTAAACTCTTCTAAAAAAATAAAAGGAGATGTGTATTGATGGAATTAGGTATTAAGAGCAAGACTTGGCTCAAAGGTTTCCATATGTTGTTTGCATGTGCTTGGTTAGGGTCTGGTTTGGCTATGGTTTTGGTCCTTGCAATGAAGGCTCAACCAAATTCGGGACTTCAATTATACTCAGTAACATCATAATTAATGGTGATTGATGACTTTATTATAATCCCAGGCGCAATTGGTTGTTTATTGACTGGACTTTTGTATTCTGTTTTTACAAAGTGGGGTTTCACCAAATTTTATTGGATAATATTTAAGTGGGTCATGATAATTTTGCAGATAACGATGGGAACATTTTTGCTTGGACCATGGTTGAATAATATGCTGACGATATCCAGTCAGATTGGTTTTACGCCAAGTGGAGATTACCAATATTACAATAATTACAGATTAAGCCTTTATTTTGGAATAATTCAGGCGTCACTACTTATTGTAGTAATCTTTGTCTCAATTATTAAACCATGGGGGAAAAGGGTTAAAAAATAGGTAGTGCTAACAAGTGCATACAGTCCATCGCGTTAGCAAGCCGGGGTGGCTGCTAAGCAATGGTTCATGACAGCTGTTATAGATAATTCATTTGACAATCCTCCCACATTAAAAGAAGTAGCGAGAGAAATGGGAAGCTCTCATCAAAATATCAAACAGGTTGCTTTAAAGCTTGAACAAAAGGGCTTGCTTGTTTTTGAAAAAGATAAAAAGGATGCTCGAGTGACCCGACTTAAATTAACGGATCAAATTTATGAGTTTTCCCAATTAACACAATCAAAGGCGACAATTTTTACTCAAGCCTTGTTTAAGGGGATTGAGAAAGATGATATGTCAAAGGCAAGAGCCGTGCATCAGAAAATGCTCTCTAATTTATCAGAGATGGACCAACCTGAAAAGGATGAGTGAACTATGAAAACAATGATTATTTATTGCAGCACTTATGAATATACCAAAGAGTGTGTGATTTTAAGTGTCTTAGTCCTTATTGTCTTGTTGGTTGTTACTATATCAATGATAGAGAATTACAAATTCAATCGAAATGTTGATAAAGGCGTCGCAGCGTTCTATAACTGCGTGGAAAATAAACATGAAGTCATCCGTCAAACCGACTTCGAGGGATTACCCCGTCCTGTTCAAAACTGGTTGCAATACTCCCAAGTGGTAGGTAAAGAGAGAATTGTAGCTGCCCGTACAAAGCATGACGTTACCATGAGACTGAAAGAAAACCAGCCCTGGTTGAAGGCCCAAGCGGAACAGTACTTCAGAACAGATGAACCCGGATTTATTTGGGCGGTAGATATTAAAATGGCGCCCCTTGTGCACATTGTCGGAAAGGATCAATACATCGATGGTAGAGGGAATATGCTGATAAAGCTTCTATCCTTAATCCCTGTAGCCAATGCAAGCGGCAAAGAGATCGATCAAGGAACACTCTTGCGGTATCTTTCGGAGATCATGTTGGTTCCCACGGCAGCCTTAAGTGACACAATTCAATGGGAGGGAATCGACTCAAAATCAGCCAAAGCGACCATGAGTTACAAGGGAGTGACTGCATCCGGGGTCTTTACGTTCAACGAGAAAGGTGAGATTCTGAACTTTGTTGCTCAGCGCTATGGTGACTTTGGTGGAGGCTATCAAATGGAAACTTGGTGCGCTGAAATCACAGAATATAGGGAGTTCAACGGTTTCAAGGTCGCGTCTAAAGGTGATATCATTTGGAAATTTAAAACTGGAGATTACCATTGGTATCACTTTGAAGTCAAAGAAATCGAATACAACGAACTGGCTAGATATTAGACTATTAAAAATTTGATGTAAAAATCCTTCGACGGCGGGGGTTCGTTAACCTACTGTTTAGCCATCGGAAAAATAGGTGGAAGAGGTTCTGATTATGAAGTGGTTCCTGGCTGTTGTTATATTTATACATGGGGTAATTCACTTTCTAGGGGCTGTGAATGAATTGGGTTTGGCAAAGGTTGAAGCGTTTTCCAATGGGACGCTGTTTCTAATCCCAAACGCATAACAGGTTTTTGAAACATCAATTCCTGATGCATTTGAAAGAGGGACTTGGGCTTTCAAAAGAAGTTATTCGCAGAGAAATTGAGCATAAAAAGTATTTGCTTGACGCATCAATGGACCTGACGGATACCGATATATATTTCATAAATGCTAAACTAGAGGATACAGTCATCGGTACAATCTCCTTTGGGCCATGTGGTGAGGATATTAGAAAATGCACAGAGAATCAGCTGAATGACGTAGGTGAAGTCGGTAGTCTATTCGTCTTGCCGTGCTATCAGGGCCAAGGTGTGGGCTCAGCATTGATCAATGCTATGGTAGCGGATCTTTACAAACAAGGTACAGATCAATTTTGTTTAGACAGCGGCTACAAACGTGCGCAGAAAAGATGGTTGAGGAAATTTGGAGAGCCCCATAAAGTGGTAAAAGACTATTGGGACCAGATTATGATCACATGATCTGGCTTTGTAAAGTGATTGATTATATAAAAGAGTAATTTTGCTACCAATTTTATGGTTTTTAAAGCAAACACAAGTTGGTTTTATTCATTGTAAGTTTCGTCTATGAAGAGCGTTTTCGCAATTGACTTATTAATTAGATATTAAGCGATTGCAACCTCAAAGCCTTTGCTTGGCTTTTCCTTCTACTTGGTTAGTTGAAATGACTGCACTTTGCCTAAAAATCATAACAGGTACGCGTCCGGGAAAACGTCAAATTCACAAGATTAATACCCTGCCAAAGTTCAACGTTGCATTATGGAAACGACTAAAGTATTCGGTAATCCCGATGGAACCTTATCTGCAGAAGTTTATATGGAACCTATTCATTATCTGTACGAAAACCGCTGGGTGGATATCAATAATACCCTTGAAGTGGCTGATGATGGAAAATCTTTTACCAACAGAGCCAACAAGTTTAAAGTATCCTTCCCTAAGAACCCTAAAGAAAAAGAGTTTACTCGTCTATTTGATTATTCCATCGCTGGTAAAGAGATTACCTTTGGCTTGTCAAATACCCAAAGTGATAATCCCAAGCTTCTGTCTAATCCACAGGATACGGTGGGTGAATTTAAAGACAATAAAGCTAAATTTGTTAATCTCTATCCTGGAGTAACCTTTAACTACTCAGTTGATGGGTCAAAAGTAAAGGAAGACATCATACTAGAATCTTACCAGGGGAAAAATTCTTTTAAATTTGAGATTAAGGGAACTGGGATAAAAGCCAGCAAGAAATCCAATGGCTCCATAGAGTTCCTAGATAAATCAACCGGAAAATATCTCTTTAATATTCCTCGTCCATATATGTTTGACTCCAATAAACAAGCTGGGCCGGAAGGGGTCTCATCTCAAGAAGTCAATCAGGATATAACTCCAACCAAAGACGGATTTATTCTAACCATCACAGCCGACGAGGCTTTCCTGACAGACAAGGCAACGGTTTACCCTGTCACCATAGACCCGTGGATCGATTACTTCAATGCTCAGGATACCTATATCGCTAGCGCATACCCAAACACTAATTACTATAATACAAGTTATCTGTATGTCGGTCACGATGCCACAATCGTGGCGACACGCTCCTTGGTTAAATGGCCTACTTTACCGGATATTCCCAATGCAGAAGTACTCGGTGGTCAAATTGGATTTTATCAATACCACGCTTATTCACAGGTTGCTCCGGTCGGGATGCATAAGGTAATAAGTGGGTGGGCTCACGACCAAGTAAAGTGGAGTACCCAGCCAAGCTTTAATTCCTCTGCCGAATCCACCCTAGGCAGCTTAGCTACAGGCTATAATTATTTTGAAGCCACTAATCTTATAAAAGATTGGTACGCTAACCCTCAAACCAATTACGGTGTAATCTTTAAATATGCCGACAGTCAGGAATACTCGAATACCAGAAGGACCTTCTATTCTTCGGATTGGATTAATCCGGATGGAACTCCCGTTGGTAAACCGAAACTTGTAATCTCCTTTAGATCTAAAGAATTCCTAGGTTTAGCGGATTATTGGAAATTTACCCCCGACATATTTCAGGGCGAAGGAACCGGCGTCGTTAACGTCATCAATGGCAACTTTGTCTATGATATCCCTGTTTTGGATTTAAACAGCAGAGTAAATGCTTTCAATCTGAAAATGGTCTATAACAGCCGCTCCTCCTACCAGGATGCCTGGGGGGCCAAAGCAGTCGATGAGAAGGTTTTGATGGATGCCTTTGTGCGGATGTTCAACAGGATCTATGAAAATAGGGATGCATTTATAGAGACGATGACTGCGAATATTGAAATGATTATTTTGCAAAGGCCGAACATAGGAGAGACCGAAGCTTCGGATCATCGGATTGAAGAATTGAAAAATGAGTTAAAGAAGCTCATCCGGTTTCAAGTTAGTAACAACATCGATGCTGAGGTCTATAATGAGGAGTACAAAAACATATCTGGGGAACTGGGGGAAGTTCGAAAAAAACGGTTGGAACTTGATAAGGTAAACGACTTGAAGGATGGGTTGAAACAAAGGTTTGATGAAATTGTACAGACAATAAACAACAGGGACTCGTTCCTGGAAGAGTTCGATGATGAAATATTTAATGCGTTGGTAGAGAAGATAGAAATTCTCACACCAACGCATATTGTTTTTGAGTTGAAGAGCGGGATGAGGGTAAGAGGAGATGGTGGAGGAACATAAGTTGGAATGAGCGTCTAAGAAAAGAGTTGTACCGAGAGCATAAAGGTACTGTGGAACTTTTTTAACTAAATTAGAATGAGCAGGTTTACTTGTCTACGCCATTAATTAACGACTAGCTAGAGTAATAGTGTAACAAAAATAGGACATGTAAAATAAAATATATTAATCCAAATGACGTTCGGCCAAATTCATTATCCGTAGTAATTATTTTAAATGAACCTATAGGATGACAATTTTTTAACAGGAATTAAAATAAGGTAAGGAGACTGGGCAATGGCTTTATTAACTACCGGATTAATCGAAAACACACCAGTTGGAGGTGTAAGACCAACATCCACATTCACTGTAAAAATCACAAATGACGACACAATTGCTGCGACCGTTCAAATTGAAGGGTTTTTCGTGACAGGGACGACGAAGACACTATATGTTTCGGAGCTGTTTGTTATGGCTCCAGGGGAGGTAGCAGAAAGAATCTATTTCGCCCAGTTTGATGAATTTGAATTTCAATTTATAACCAGCTCTGATGCTATAGAGATCTCCGCCTGGGGAAAAGATGCTGCAGGAAATTTAGTAGCGGCTCATCGCTTGGTGCCTGCAGAACTTGATCCAATAGGGCCCTGTGGAATCACAGGAGCAACAGGAGCAACAGGAGCAACAGGAGCAACAGGAGCAACAGGAGCAACGGGACCGTCAATGCCGGTTTCAGTTAACCGGATTTATGTTACAAATTTCGGCAGTGATAATGTCTCTGTCATTGACGGAAATACAAATGCTGTTATCGCCACCGTTACGGTAGGAACGTTGCCAAGAGAAGTAGATGTGAATTCAACAACGAATCGAATTTACGTTGCAAATTCAGGTAGTAATACTGTCTCGGTCATTGACGGAAATACCAATACTGTTATCGCCACCGTCGTAGTAGGTTCATCGCCATATGGAGCAGGTGTGAATTCAACAACGAATCGAATTTACGTTGCAAATTCAGGTAGTAGTAATGTCTCGGTTGTTGATGGAAATACTAATACTGCTATCGCTACTGTTGCGGTAGGTTTGGCCCCAACCGCCGTAGGTGTGAACCCAACAACGAATCGAATTTACGTGGCAAACGCTAACAGTAATAACGTCTCGGTCATTGATGGAAATACTAATACTGCTATAGCTACAGTAGCGGTAGGTGCGTTTCCATTCGGCGGAGCAGATGTAAATCCTTTAACGAACGGGATCTACGTGACAAATGCAGGTAGTGGCAATATCTCAGTTATTAGCGGACTTGCCAATACAGTTATTGCTACCGTTACGGTAGGTTCGAACCCAAACGGAGTAGGTGTGAATCCTTTAACGAACCGTATTTACGTTGCAAATGATGCCAATGTCTCGGTCATTGATGGGAATACCAATAGTGTTATCGCCACCGTTACGGCAGGTACGTCACCATTCGGAGTAGGTGTGAATCCTTTAATGAACGGGATCTACGTGGCAAATATAGCTAGTGCCAATGTCTCGGTCATTGATGGCCTTTCTAACACTGTTATCGCCACCATTACAGTAGGTACGAGCCCATATGGAGTAGGTGTAAATCCTTAACCTTCACCTACGAAATATCAGGATTTTCTCCCGAGATATGATCAGCTTGCGTCCTGCGTGAGCTGGTCTTTAACTCTCTATTAGTTTGGCAGTTCTTTTCTCTGCCAAATTAGATGAGCAGGGTCACTGGTTATCGCCAGGTATAAAGAATTAAACAGCAGAGAAAGTAATAAAAATTGGAAATAACTTTCAATCAAATAATGACCTCAGTCGCATCATGAAGTCTTTTAGCATATAGAGCAGAAAGAACAATGAGAATACTGAGAATACTGAGAGGTGTCAAAATGATTACCATCACTGTATGTATGATTGTGAAAAACGAAGAAGAAACCCTTGAACGGTGCTTGCAATCGGTTGGCGACGTCGTGGACCAAATTATCATTGTGGATACGGGATCGAAAGATCAAACCAAGGAAGTCGCCGGCAAGTGGACTCCTCACTTCTTCGACTTTGCATGGATTGACGATTTTGCCGCTGCTCGGAACTTCTCCTTCAGCAAAGCCACTATGGATTACATCCTTTGGCTTGATGCCGACGATATCTTGTTGCCCGAAGATAGCCAGAAACTAACCCATTTGAAGCAATACATGTCTCCTGAGTTAGATGCGGTATCCATGATGTATCACTGTGACTTTGACGACTACGGTAATGTTACGTTGAATGTACGACGTACAAGACTGGTGAAACGAGCAAAAAACTATCAGTGGAAAGGTGCCGTACATGAAGATCTAGCGATCAAAGACGGAACATTTTATGACAGTGATATTGTAGTGACACACAGGAAAAATCATGGTTCTTCCGACCCTGACCGAAATTTGAAAATTTACGAAAACCTTATGCCCCAAGGTAAGGAATTTACTCCACAAGATACGCTACACTATGCCATGGAACTTCATCAGCACCGGTCGTACCAGAAAGCCATCGAACTCTATTTGAAATTAATGGATTCGGAGGATATTTCGAAGGAAGACCGTATTTATGTTTGCAGTAAACTGGCAGACTGTTATCATCTCATTGAGAATCGAAAAAAAGAACGAGAGTTTATCTTCAAGTCTATGGAATACGATACTCCTCGTCCGGAGTTTTGTTGTCGTTTGGCCTATTATTTTCTGGAGAAAAGCCAATTCTCTCAAGCCGCGTTCTGGTACAAACTCGCCACCGAGTTACCGGTGCCGAACAACCTTTGGGCCATCCAGAACCACGCCAGTCGCACGTGGCTGCCGCATATGCAGCTCGGCCTTTGCTATTACCAAATGGGGGAATATGAACTGTCTTATCGTCACAATAAGATCGCGCTGACTTATCGACCCGATGACAAAAACGTCATCAGCAACGTGATACTCCTCGAGGAATTATTGAAAATAGATGGTCAGAGTTTGATGTATTAGTTCAATCAAGTCAATCAGCTGATAGTTATAGGACACGTACGTTCAGAAACTCAGGCCTTTTCTTGTTGTTGCTTTGCGGACGAAATCCGCGTTTTGTTGGCTATAGGCGCATAAAAAATATAGCTCTATTGAACGGACAAGGCACGTGGAGACGATAATAGTGCTATATCGGAGTTGAGTGAAAGCCTTGATATGAGAGGGTTGTAAATCTTGATGGTCTTTTTATAGTGACAGAGTGTAAGTGGGAACATATTAAGCTGGATCGTTCTAATTGAACGGTTCGGCTTTTTTGTATTTTAATGGATTATTTTCGCGATCCTAGAAGGAAAACGAGGAAAAATGTGGAAGGTATATATGAATTATCAGGGCTTCGAAAACCATCTTGGATAGAGATGAATGATAGTTTCATATCTCTCTGTGTTAGTTGACTATACTAATCATCAGCAGTTGGGTTGGGAGATCATGCGATATTGTGATATGACTAAAAAAAGCCAACTGATTTAATACAACACAATAATGCATAGTTGTAAATTATAAATATAGCATGGAGGTTGTGAGAAAATGTTAAGAATTGTTCATTTATCTGATATTCATTTAAATGAAGCCCAGACAAAGGATACGGAAGAATTTATTATTAAAGGACTCATTAATGATTTATCTAAATTCCATCTTCAAAAGGCAATTGATCTTATTTTGATAACCGGGGATTTAATTGACCAAGGCGGAGCAAGCTATAAAGATGCAGATATCGCTTTTCTTACCTTTGAAGAAAAGGTTCTTGAACCCATATGTCAAGCGTTAAAATTATTAAAAGAACAAATCTTTTTTGTACCGGGAAACCATGACGTACAAAGGCATGCGGATAGAACTATGTTGGAAAATGGATTAACCAGCACTCTAACATCAACTGAAAAAGTAAACGAACATATAGACTCTGGAGATAAACTTGGAGTTCAAAGAGTTCACAATTTTAAGGACTTTGAATCTGCCTACCATAGTAACTTTAAAGGCGAACGAGAATTAACTTATTACCAATCATGTTTCAATCTTCATATTGGTGAACTTTGGATTGGCATTACCTGTTTTAATTCTTCTTGGAGATGCTATGATAGCTTAACAGATAAAGGCAAAATTCTTTTGGGTGAAAGGCAGATTACGGATGCACGCAGACTTACTAAGGATTGCGACCTTAGAATTGCATTAATTCACCATCCTGTAGATTGGCTAGCCCCTTTTGAGGCCAAGAATATCTCGGATTTGCTCCAGAAGGACTACCACTTTTTGTTTTGTGGTCATGTACATGAGGGCAGTTCTTGGGTAAACTCTACCATGTTTGGTAACCAGTTCTTATCAGTAGCACCTCATAATTGGACATACAATTTCAGGAACGATAAGGATATTTATTCGAATGGATACTCCATAATTGATTATGATGAAAGTGAAAACCAAGTTATCGTTCATAATAGGCGATACTCCTATAAAAAAGAAACCTATGACCCTAACACAGAGTTGGGTGACAGTGAAGGAAAAGCCATTTTTAGATTTCCAGATTTAATGGAATCTACGAAACAGAGTTTCCAACTGCTAACAGCGGAGAAAATCACAAAGCAGTATCTTGAGGTAACCAATGAACACCTTTTAAGTTTTAATTCGGATACCAAAGCACCTAAAACTATTCAAGAAATATTCGTGGCGCCTTTGCTAGTAGACAAACCGCAAGAAGATAAAGCAAAAAGAAAATATTATTGCGTTGATGATTTATGTAAAGACTCTGAGAACCTCTTAATTTTAGGGTCAAAAGAATCTGGTAAAACTATATTATTAGATAGAATTTTAATAGAACTGACCCAAAATATATATAAGTATAAAAAGATTCCTGTCCTTATTAACTTTGAGAATTTTACTCATTCAAGATTCGAAACTAGTATAAGTCATTTTTTAAGCTTATCAATTACCATGGTGAACGAAACAATCGCAAATAATAACATCATTCTTTTGATTGACAACCTCGATTTGAAGAAGGACTCTAAACTTCTTACTCTTGAAAAATTCATCATGGATAACCCGAACATTCAAATAATCGCTTGCACCAATTATCTAATCGAGGGTGAGGTCCCGTTAGAAGTCTTAGAGTACCCTATAATTTCCGCATTCAAAACAATCTACATAAAAGACTTTGAAGCCAAACAGATAAGAGAATTAATGCACAAATGGTTTAAAAATAACACATTTTTTGATACAGCTGAAAAGTTACAAAAACTGCTTCAATTTATCATCAACTTAAATATTTCACGTACTCCCTTAGCCGTATCTATGTTTCTTTGGATTTTTGAGCAACAGGGTATTTATAAACCTGTAAACAATGCTACAATGCTACAGAATTTTATTGAGAGGCTATTTAAAAAGCAATCCAAGAAAGAAATCTACTCTGAGACATTTGATTTTACAAATAAAGAAAGGCTTCTTACAAGCATCGCTCGTAAAATGTATGACATTAAACGAGATAATTATGGATTAACATATTATGAGTTGCGAGATTTTATCCGTGAGAATATAGCAAAGAAGAAGTTTGAATTGATTATAAATGATGAAGTTATCCTTCAAGAATTTCTTTCAAAAGGTATACTTAGTGCTTATTATTGCGGGAATGAAGTATTCGTGAGGTTTAAATTTAATTGTTTCTTTCAATATTTCTTAATGAAGAATATGGACATAGACCCAGGATTTAAGGCTTTTGTACTCCAAGAGGAAAACTTTTTATACTTCACAGAAGAGATTGATTATTATACTGGTTTAAAAAGAGACCAGGCAGATATTCTAGAGTTATTGACCAATAGAATGAACGGAGCATTTAATGAACTTATAACAAAAATAGAAGAATTGAAATTTGGATTTGATACTATGTTCGAAACCAAAAGGTCTATTGCCAGCACACTTGATAGTTCATTTGTTAAAAAGGTTACTAATCGCGATAAGCCTAAGGAAGAAGACCTAGACCAAATGCATGATAATATGTTAGATTCTGTTAAGCCTGATACAGGAATTGAAAAAAAGGAAGACCCAATAGACAATATCGATACCTTATGGAGACACTGGGTCTTAACTGCGAAGGTATTGAAAAATACTGAAGAAACCGATTTTGAAAATCTAAAATCCAATGCATTCGATAGTGTCATAACGTGTTCAATGGCGTTTGCTACACTATACAAATTCTTGTTGAAGGAACACCTGAGAACTCACAAAAATAATGTACCCGAGTACTTTACTGTAATGAACCGGTTATTGCCATTAGCCCACCAACATTCTATGTATTCCTTTGTGGGAACTGCAAAACTTCTAGTAGTAATACAAGAAAAAATTGAGAAAGAAATTAGAGACGAAACAGTATCTGATTTACAAAAGTTTTTATCCGTTTTTCTATATTCTGATTTAAAAGGAAAAGACTATCATAAATATATTAAATTATTTATGAGTACGGTAAAGCGTTCATATATGTTTGACATGGTATTACTCAAAATACTTAATTATTACTATATGCGCTCAAGCACTAAACAGTCTGATTCAGTTTATGAGAACCTAATAGCTGATGTTATTGTAGATTCTAAGGGTTCGTCAAAGAACGAAAAAGGTAAGATTATCCGCAGTTACAGGCTGATGCGTCATAAAACACTTAATGAAGAAGAGGGAGGACTGATTAGCTAATAATAAGATAGAGGGTATTAGTAAATATCATCCTTGCAAGAACTTTATAGAACACATGGGCATTCATAGTACAGAGGCAAGCTCCCTGAGCCCTCTCTTTTAAATTTGCTCAATGCACATATCTTGGCGAACCCGCCGGGGTGGCTGTCTTGAGAACCTGGCTCGTTTTTACATACGTACGAGTATGGAACTAAAGGGCACCTGCTGAATGAAGTAGGTGCTTTTCTACTTACTATTACTTGACATTTAGACTATCACAAAGGCAGTATTAAACACCTTATGTTATTAATTTCATATTTATGTCTACAATATATGGTAAGATAGGGAATATAAAACGTTTTACGGCACTGTAAATGAGGGGGGGATCATATTGAACAAGAAAGACCTCTCGGAAAGAGATATATGCACTAAATACATAACGCCAGCACTTATTCTATCGGGATGGGACTTACAAAAGCAAATACGTGAGGAAGTCACTTTTACTGATGGTAGAGTTATTGTTCGTAAAAAGTTGGTTACACGTGGTGATAGAAAACGTGCGGACTATATCCTCTACTATAAAGCCAATATTCCCATCGCTATTATTGAAGCAAAAGATAATAAACACTCGATTGGTTCAGGCATGCAACAGGGACTGAATTATGGAGAAATACTAGATATTCCATTTGTTTACTCGTCGAATGGCGATGGCTTTTTAGAACATGATCGCACAGTTCAAGATGGAACTATAGAGTGTGAATTAGCCCTGAGTAAATTTCCTTCACCTGACGAATTATGGGATCGTTATAAGAGGTACAAAGGGATTGATCTGCAAGCAGAAGAAACAATAACGCAGGATTATTATTTTGCTCTAGGCGCCAAAAGTCCTCGCTATTTTCAACGAATTGCAATAAATCGTACCATCGAGGCCATTACCAAAGGGCAAGATCGTATTTTACTTGTAATGGCAACAGGGACGGGCAAAACATATACTGCATTTCAAATCATATATCGTCTTTGGAAGTCGAAAGCTAAAAAGAGGATTCTATTCTTAGCTGATCGGAATATTCTCGTTGATCAGACAATGACGAATGATTTTGCACCATTTGGCGATAAAATGACCAAAATTAAACATCGGCAGATTGACAAAGCGCATGAAATTTACTTGGCATTATATCAAGGAATTACGGGTAACGAGGAATTTCAAGATGTTTATAAAGAATTCTCACAGGACTTTTTCGACCTGATTATTATAGATGAGTGTCACAGAGGCAGTGCAAAGGAAGATTCATCATGGAGAGAAATTCTTAGCTATTTTAATGGAGCGACTCAAATCGGTTTAACGGCAACGCCTAAGGAAACAAAGGATGTTTCAAATCTTACATATTTTGGTGACCCAATTTATAGCTACTCATTGAAGCAAGGAATCGACGATGGATTTCTCGCCCCATATAAGGTTGTTAGGGTTACGCTAGACAAAGATGTTGAAGGCTATCGTCCCACGAAAGGTCAGAAAGACAAGTATGGATACGAGATTGAGGACAGAGAATATAACATTAAAGATTTTGACAGAAAGCTAATCCTTGAACAACGTGCTACAACCGTTGCAAAAATGGTTTCGGAGTATTTAAAGAATAACAAAACACGTATGGCAAAATCAATATTTTTCTGTGTTGATATCGACCATGCAGAGCGAATGAGACAAGCATTAGTGAATGAAAACCCAGATATGGTTGCGAAGAACGCTAAATATATCATGCGAATCACTGGTGATAACGAGGAAGGAAAAGCAGAACTAGACAATTTTATTGATCCTAATGAACCTTATCCAGTGTTAGTGACAACTAGCAAGTTGATGAGTACTGGTGTGGATGCCCAAACATGCCAGCTAATCATTCTCGATTCTAATATTAACAGTATGATCGAGTTTAAACAGATTATAGGACGTGGAACAAGAATACGCGAAGATCATGGCAAACTATACTTTACAATTATAGATTTCAGAAATGTTACGAAGTTATTTGCTGACCCTGATTTTGACGGTGACCCCGTTGTTATAATTACCCCTACGGGTGGTACTATTCCTCCTGAAGATGAAGAGCCTGAGGTTGAGGGTGAAGGTGATGAAGAATCTGGTGACGGTTTTAACGGTGGGGATTATGGTGATCCTCCAATTGACGGTGGTGGAGAAATAAATGATCCTCCATCTAAGTATTACGTAAACAATGTGCCAGTCAAAGTGCTGAATCATCGCGTGTACTATTATGATAAAGATGGTAAACTGATAAACGAATCATTGAGTGATTATACGAAGAAAAATGTTAAGAATGAATATCGCACACTCGATGATTTTCTACGAAAATGGAACAATGCAGATAAGAAAGATGCAATACTAAAGGAATTGGAGTCCCAAGGTATTCTATTGGATGAGTTGCAGGATGAGGTCGGTAAGGATTTAGACCCTTTTGATCTAATCTGTCATGTTGCATTTGATATGCCACCGCTAACCCGCCGCGAACGAGCGAATAATGTTAAGAAACGGAATTATTTTGCCAAGTATAGTGATGATGCCAGAGTTGTTTTGGAAGCGTTATTAGATAAATACGCGGATGAAGGGTTGTCAAATTTAGAAAATCTGGAAGTATTGAAGATTCCTGAATTCCAAGCTTATGGTTCACCCATTGAGATTGTGAAGAAGTTTGGCGATAAAAATGCCTACTTAAAAGTCATCAGAGAATTGCAAAAAGAAATTTATACAGCATAAGTTGCTTCAGAAGGAGAATGATTAATTAAATGTCAGTTTCATCCGTTATAAAATCAGTTCAAGATACAATGCGTAAGGATGCAGGGGTAGATGGAGATGCTCAACGTATCTCACAATTAGTGTGGATGGTGTTTTTAAAGGTATTCGATTCCAAGGAAGAAGAATGGCAGTTAATGAGAGATGAGTATATTCCAATTGCTCCTGAAGGGCTCCGTTGGCGTGATTGGGCGGCAAATGACGAGGGCATTACAGGTGATGAATTACTCGATTTCGTAAACAATAAGCTGTTCAAAGAATTGAAAGAGATGGTGTTGGACGAATATAGTGATCCGAAGGCTTTTATTGTGAAAGCCGTATTTGAAGACTCCTATAACTACATGAAATCAGGCACCTTGATGCGCCAAGTTATTAATAAGTTGAATGAAATTGATTTTTCCGCGCAGGAAGACCGTCATACATTCAATGATATTTATGAAAGTATTCTTAAAGACCTTCAAAATGCTGGTAATGCGGGAGAGTATTACACACCACGCCCTATAACACAGTTTGTTGTTGATATGGTGAATCCAATACTCGGTGAGAAAGTATTGGATTTTGCATGTGGCACAGGGGGTTATTTAACGAGCACAATTAACCACTTTATTCAGACCGGACAGATTAAAAATGTAGAGGACAATCAAGTTTTGCAAGAGACTATTATGGGCGTTGAAAAGAAGCCCATGCCTCATATGCTTGCAATTACTAATCTGATTCTGCACGATATCGATACACCAAAAATTACGCATGGTAATTCATTAACAAGAAATGTTCGAGACTATAAACCAATCGAACAAGTCGATGTGATTGTGACAAACCCCCCGTTTGGTGGTATCGAAGAGGATGGGATAGAAACAAACTTTCCGGAAAAGTTTCGGACAAAAGAAACAGCAGATTTATTCATGGTTTTATTGATGTATCTTCTCAAAGATCGCGGTCGTGCAGGAATAGTGTTGCCAGATGGGTTTCTCTTTGGTGAAGGTATTAAAACAGCAATTAGAGAAAAACTGCTTAAAGAGTTTAATTTACATACAATTGTGAGGATGCCAAATGGGGTCTTTGCTCCATATACGGGCATTAAAACGAATTTGTTATTCTTTGAAAAGGGAAAACCAACAGAAGAGATATGGTATTTTGAGCATCCATATCCTAAAGGGTACAAAAACTACACAAAAACAAAGCCAATTCGTTTGGAAGAGTTCGAGTTGGAGAAGCTGTGGTGGGAAGATCGCCAAGAGAATCAGTATGCTTGGAAGGTTAGCATCGAGGAAATTAGACAGAAGAATTATAATTTAGATTTGAACCATCCCAATAAAGAGAATAACAGCGCACTTTTATCACCAGTAGAGCTCATGAAAAACATTGAGTCAAATCTCGAAGAACAAGCATCTCTTCTAAACTTAATAAAAACAAGCTGGGGTAATTAATTGTGGAAGCAAAAATTGTTGTATTAGCTGATGTAGTTTCGCATAAGAAAGAATTCATTACAATTGATGATGACGCCGAATATAAAAGATGTAGAGTTAAATTACATCGGCAAGGAATCGTAATTAGAGACAATATTAGAGGTTCAGAAATAAACACAAAAAAACAACAAGTATGTAAAACTGGGCAACTTCTAGTTGCAGAAATAGATGCGAAAGTCGGCGGCTATGGAATTGTTCCTAAAGAACTAAATGGTGCTATAGTAAGTAGCCACTACTATCTATTTGAGATAAATGCTGAAAAGATTGATTTACATTACCTGGAAAACATACTAAAGACAGACAATTTCTTTTACCAAATTAAACCGCAAGGCACGACAAATTATGCTTCAATAAGACCAAAGGATGTATTGAACATAACTATTCCATTGCCTTCCCTGAAAGACCAAGAAAATATTGCCGCGAAGTTAAATTTCACATTCTATAATTTAGATATATTAAATTTCAAGATAGAGGAGAATACTCAAAACATAAAAGCGTTACGAGAATCCATCCTTGAAGAAGCCGTTCAAGGTAAGCTCGTTCCACAAGACCATAATGATGAACCGGCCAATATGTTGCTGAAGAAATTCAAGGTCGAGAAGGAACAGTTGATAAAGGCTAAGAAAATCAAGAGAGAGAAGCCTTTGCCTGAGATTATGCAGGATCTAATTCCATATGAGCTAGCACAAGGGTGGGAATGGGTGAGACTGGGAGATATATGTGATTATATTCAAAGGGGTAAATCTCCAGAATATTCGGACATACGGAAAATTCCAGTAATATCTCAAAAATGCATACAATGGAATGGCTTCGATATCGCGAAAGCTAAATACATCAATCCCGACACATTAGATAAATATGATGATTTCAGAAGATTACTAGCTGGTGATTTATTGTGGAATTCAACAGGGCTTGGAACCTTAGGTAGAATAAATGTATATCCAAGTAATATTGGTTATAGGACTGTAGTCGCAGATTCACATGTAACTGTAATAAGGCCAACAAGCAGTTTAGTTAGCTCGGAGTATTTATATTATTGGTTTTCAGGGCCAACTGTTCAAGGTGAAATAAATGAAAAATCTTCAGGAAGTACAAAACAAACAGAATTAAATACACCAACAGTTGTTTGTTATTTGGTACCCCTTCCGCCATTCAATGAACAAATACGTATCGTAGAAAAAGTAAGTTATTTCATGGCTTTATGCGACCAATTGGACAAAATCGTTGAGCAATCAAAGCAAAAAAGCGAAGTCCTTGTGCAAGCTATCCTGCAAAAAGCATTTCAATAATCCAAATTATCAAAGGGCAAAATTTTTACCTAAAGCGTGACGTTTGTTAATGCTCGTTGTTGAAAGGCTTACGAAAGTGGAGATGGAAAGTTAAGGATGAACTAAATGGAATAAGTCTCTAATTGTTTGGAATTAGCAAAGAGCTTGGGGAGCTTATTATCTACTACGACTTTTTTATAAATGATATTGAACTTAAAGATGAAGTTTGGACAGCAGAAGATATCATGAGTTTCTTGTTGGAAAATAATATATGGGCTTTTTCTTCTAATGCTCCAAACTTATAGTATATTTCCGAAGGAGATAGAGTGCTCCTTTATCTTGCAGGTAGAAGAAATCGTTTTTTTGCAGCTGACTTTTCAATTGCTAGTAAACCCTATGAAGCAAAATTAGAACCTAGTGAACCAGCTTAGTTGGCAATGTTTCCTATTAGAATTTACATTAGTGATATAAAACTTTGGTCAAAACGATTACCCATCGGAGACGTAATAGCACAGTTAAACTTCATTAAAGATAAGAAGAATTACGGGCTCTATTTTAGACAATCAACCAGGGTTATTGAGGAAAAGGATTTCTTGCTAATACTTAATGAAGAAAACGATACCCAAAAATGTTGATTCAAAGGAGTTAGTATAATGGCTGAAATCAAATTCGAATCAAAGAAACAATCGGGGTCCTATCAGAATCAGCAAAAGGGTGGTCGAAAGAACTAAACCTTGTTAGTTGGAATGATGCAGCCCCAAAGTACGACATACGGGAATGGTCGCCGGATCATTCTAAGATGGGGAAGGGTGTAACGATCACCAAAGAGGAACTGAAGAAATTGAGTGATTTGCTTGATGGGTTGGAGTTGTAAGCAGGCGAGGAACTTATGATCCTGAGATATTATTTTTGTGCCACGATCACATAACGTGCCCGTGGTATTGAATTGCCATAAGTGAAAAGTTAGTTCTTAGTTTAGTAGAAAATTGGGAGGTCAAATATTCATGAAGCGAGATATAAATATATGTCATTGTGGAAAAGAAAAAAATGCTTCAGTGGTTGAGTGTGGTGATTGTAGTAAAATTTCTAGGGAGTGGCTATATTTATCGTTTAAAAAAGCAAATACAAATTTATACCAAAGGGAAGCAAGATGTTGGCATTGTAAAACTCAACTTTCAACCACAACGCATTTAAAATGTCCCATTTGTAATTGGATAAAGTGTACCTGTGGAGCGTGTGACTGTAACTATAACAAAGTAATATAGGAAAATAATTATTTGAGCTATCATTGTTAATAGTCCAATGGGATATACTCATGATTATAAAATGAGAGACCCAAACCACACATCCCCAAAAAACCCGCCCCGATCATTCGGAAGATAAGGGAAGGGTGTCCCGTTGCTAAGTAAAGAAGCACTGAGGAAGTTGGGGTATGTTCTGGGTGGGTTGGGTTTGTAAATCACAAATTGGAATAATCGGGGGTGATATCCAATTTTTATTGGTGAACAATTAAATACCCAAAACGAATGGGGAGAAGCCAACGACTGGATTGCTGTGATTACGAATTTACAAGAAAAGGTCATATGGCACGAAGTTGCTCATTTGTTGGGAGCTCCGCCATTTAGACGCTGAATAAGCGTCTTTTGTTTTACCAAAATTAGTCTCGCCAAATTGGAGGAATTTAGCAACTTATCAAGAATTATTGTATATCTGAGCTAATTAAGAAAGTTGGTTAGTGTAAAGGCAGCAAAGAATTGGGCTATCCAAGGTTCAAGAAAAAATAGCCAATACTGTAGAGATTTGGTTGGCGTACAAGCAATACCCAGCGTAAGTTATCGTAACATACACTGACGACAAGTTGATTGATATTACTGGCAAAGACAGCTTACCGCAGTACATCTTGACAGATATGCAAAGTTACCTCGTTAGCATATCTGTTTTTAGGTGTCGTTGCCTGGGGTTATGCAAGTACTGTGTCAAGCCAGAAGGTGAAGGAACTATCTTCTCTGGCTCAGGGGTCTGCAAACATTATTCTGGACTTGCTCGCAACGTATCTGCTGGGGACATCACAATTAAAGACAATCCTAGAGGTTTCAAGGAAATGGATCTATGAAATTAGCTGTTACAAAATAAACAAATGGAGGTGCTAACATGGATGTATTAGTCGTTGGTCTATTTGTATGGGGTATTAGTATGCTGGTATTTTACATGATGATTAAAGCCGCTGTCCGAAATGGAACCATTGAGGCGCATGAAGTTATTAACCAATCAAAACGTATATCGGAGTGATTCGTAATGTACATAGCTTTCCCAGCAGATGAAAAAACAAGGGCAGACTAGACGCCGTTTGCAAATCACTGGGGGTCACATATGAAGAATGGTTTGAGACGGCTTTGATCGAATCAGAACATGACGTTTTGACTAGTCTACTTAGCAGCAATTCTAACGATCAATCAGGATGGATGTGGGATGCTAGCCTTTGTCGGTTTGTTCGAAGTAGTGACGCTGAATAATAGCAATACCGCTTGGGTATCAAAATCTGTAGTATTTGATTTTCGAATAAGCAGTAACCTGTAGATAATTATTTTCATTATGTCATTCACCTGCATATGCTGAATTACAACATAAGCAAGGAGGCATTACAATGGGTGATACTAAGTATATGAGTGCCATGATTCCTACGGCACGTGAGCATATTCCGTGTCCCACGGGAAACTGTCAAGGACAGTTATACACTGTTCAGGCAGGGGATACTCTATTTTTTATTGCTATTCGATTTGGAATAACAGTTCAGCAGATTCACGCCGTAAACCCACAAATCATAAATCCAAATGTTATCCAAATTGGACAGGTAATTTGCATTCCGACGGTGTCCCAGCCAGATGGTCAATTAAGAGTCCTTTCCCTTCGGTTTCTGACACAAACAGGTCAACAGCTTCCTACGTTGGATGGAGCTGTTCAGCTTACCGATCGGATTATTGTTCGGTCCACGTTTACTCGACCCGTTTCACGTGTCTTCTTCTTTCTCGAACCTACGGGTACAGAAACTTGCGAATTAGCTCGTCTAATTGGAGTTGACTGCCCCAGTGCAGTTACCGGGGTGGCTGAGATTCATTGGCAGGTGCCGCCAGGTACCCTGGGCCGCGTTTATGTTGTTGCATGTATCGATAGTATTTGTACAAAATCTGATGAAGTGCTTGTTATTCGAAATGATTAAAAAGATAAAATCTGCTCTTAGAGCGGCCCTTTTGGCACTAACGTAGTTTGTTTTCATACGGATAAAATGGGGAGCCATCTCTCTCATAGGTGAGAAAGGGCTCCCTGCAGACTCATCCAGCACTTGAATTTCGGGTAAATAATATCTCTCTTACCCTTTTTTTTAGCTCAAACATATCAAAGGGCTTACTCAAATAAAAGAGAATATCGAGCTCATGTGCTTGCACCATATTTTTTATATCCCCATAGCCTGTCATCATTATCGTAGCCGCTCGACAGTCTAAAGCGCGAATTTGTCTTAATGTTTCTATTCCGTTCATTCCCGGCATTTTCATGTCCATCAGTATGAGATCTGGTTTATTGGCAATAAGTAACTTTAGTGCTTCCGATCCGTTAGCTGCCAATACGACTTCATGTTGATCCTCCATGAAGGTCTCATAGAGCAGGCATCGTACACCAAATTGATCATCAACGACAAGAATTTTAGCCATTTAGCACCTCTCCCCGTATATTCATCGGATAGAGGAAGATTCTGTATTTAATACCAAAATCCCTCTTTCAATTCTGAATATTCAGAACCTTTATTCCAACTCAAGTAGTGAAATGCAAAATCCGGGATGAAAAAGTGCAAATCGCCCTCCCATCAGAATTACACGAATTGGGGATTGACGCTGATTAAAGAACTGGAATATACTTGTCACAATCCCTAGGCATTGTGATTAAGCGGTACATATTTTAGGACAAGCCAATGGGACATGCGCAAAAGTTCCGGACGCGGGGATCTTTTTAAATGACTTGCATAATCAGAAAATGTTCTCGCCGTTCTGACGTCAAAAAACACCCGGCGGCTTTGAAGGAATGTTGCTGGATTGGGTGTCTTATGTGAGGTGGGAACACAAAGATAGGCTCAGCAGTAAAAAATCTGCTGGGCCTTTTCCGGTTATAGCAGGACATTGTCGGATTGCTTATTATGAGTCTTCACATATTCTCAACACTACGGTCGTGGAACGGTAACAAATTTATTCTAAGATAAGAACAGCAGATGATTACTCGCTAGTTTAGCGGTTAACATAAAGCTTATTTTTTTTCAATCCTTATCCTCCTTCACTTCCCCTCCTTGCGAGGGGATTTTTTTGGAAATATAATTTTGTCCATGTTTTTTGACTGGTATATAATTCACAAATATTTAGACAATATATTACAATATAGACGATTGATGTAACCGATTATTTGTATTAATATATCTAAGTGTGCTTAATTAAACATGAAAGTAGATGTTATAAAGAGTGAAACTCATGGTTCAACAAAAGGAAAATGTATGGAAAAAATCAAAGCAAAACATTGCTTTTGATATAGAACTTATTGACCCTAGTGTGGTAAGTACAAGTGGAAAACTTGATGAACTAATAACGCAAATCGAAGAACTACGCTCAAGCATGATCAAGACTAAAGAGGGTAGATCTTATACAGATCCAGAAGTCATAGCAGCAAGCCAAGAGTTGGATGCCGTTTTAGATAAGTACCAAGAAATGCTTATAAAAAATAAGGTGTATACAGATTAGGAACAAAAGTAGACCTCAATATTACCGGGGGAGATCCGCCACGCTAAAGTTACTCCAGTTATATGCAGCATGTTTGAAGTCAAGGTGGTCTTGTCGAATCTGTAGATTCGCGATCGTCCCGACGCTCCCAATAAACCAGGCCCCGGACACACCCGGCGGCTTTATGAAGTAATGTTGGGGGATAGAGTCTGTCTAGATTTCCTCCATCCCACGGAGGGAAGTTGGGAATACGTAAACTAGAGAGATTGCTCGGCACAGGAAAACATCTATTTATAAACACCGCTACTATCTTCGACGGGGGGGATGGCAGTCGTGTTTTGTATTTCTTGCATGATACTCGGATGCTGATTAGAAAAGGGGCTGTCTCAAAATAGAAATTAAATTTCTATGGAGAGGTAGCCTTTTTTTTATGCAAAAGCAAAAAGACGAGCCCAAAGAGCCCGCCTTTTTGGTATAATTGATGTATGCAAAAACAACAAACTATACCCAAAAATTATACCGAAAATAGTGGAGTTTATCAACTCGTACTCCCACTAAACATGGAAGTTTTAATACCAGAAGATGACTCAGTAAGACTGCTAAGCCATATAACGGAGGAATTAGATTACAGAAGTCTAATCATGGCGTACTCTTCCAAGGGAAGAAATCCAGTGGTCAAACCTAAGACATTATTCCGAGTATTAGTCTATGCTTATATGAACAATATTTACACAAGCCGAAAAATCGAGGAAGCCTGTAAGAGAGATATTAATTTCATGTGGTTGCTCCAAGGCCAGAAGGCACCCGACCATAATACCATCGCTCGATTCCGCAATGCTAGACTTTCGGAGGGAATCGTGGAAGGACTGTTTAACCAATTGGTCGTTAAACTCAGTGAGCTGGGTGAGATCCAGTATGAAAACATCTTCATAGATGGAACAAAAATTGAGGCCTATGCTAATAAATACACCTTCGTATGGAAGAAAACCACCCTCAAAAATGAACAGAGTATGCAGGTAAAAGCCAAGGCGTTTCTTGCAAAACTCAATATAGACTTCAATACCGGCCTTCCATTAACTGAACCGTCAATTACAGTAGAAACACTTCAAAAGGCTGTCAACGTTTTGAAAGAGAAACAGAAGGACGGGAAAATAGAGTTTATATACGGAAAAGGAAAACGCAAAACCGAGCTGCAGAGGTCTTCAGAGACAGTGCAAGACTTCTTGGAAAAACAAACGAAATATGATCGTTACAATTAAACCTTCGAGGGCAGAAATAGCTTTTCAAAAACCGATACAGATGCCACCTTTATGCACATGAAGGAAGACCATATGAGAAATTCTCAGCTAAAGCCAGGGTACAATGTCCAGATCGGAGTCGAAGGTGAATATATCGTTGGAATAGATATATCGAGTGAACGCTCTGACCAACTGAATCTTATTCCTTTTTTGGAGAAGCTGGGTAAAAACTTACCAGAAAAATATTCTCAGATCGTTGCCGATGCAGGCTATGAATCTGAAGAGAACTACGTCTATCTTAAAAAACAAAAACAAAAGCCCTTCATCAAGCCACAGACCTATGAAAAGATGAAGAAAAGAAGTTTTAGTAAGATTATTGGCAAACGAGAAAACATGGATTATGATGCCGAAAAAGACGAATATCGTTGCTCCAATCATAAAAGGCTAGGGGTCGTTGGAAAGACGACAAGAACTTCTAAAAGCGGCTATAAATCCGAGGTGACCCTCTATGAATGTGAGAGTTGTGAAGGCTGTAAGTTCAAACCGCAATGTACCAAAGCGGCGGGTAATAAGATTGTATCTACATCCAAACTGTTTTTGGAAAAACGAGCAGAATCATTACATAATATCACAACGACTGAAGGTATTTTACTAAGAATGAATCGATCCATCCAAGTCGAAGGGGCTTTCGGAGTGTTGAAGGAAGATCATAGCTTCCGCAGATTTGTAATGCGAGGTAAAAAGAACGTTGAAACTGAATTCATGCTGTTGGGCTTTGGTTTTAATATCAATAAATTGCATAATAAAATTCAACAAGACAGATGTGGCTGCTTATTACATGAAATAAAGGTTGCCTAAATCTGCTCGGACCCTCAATAAGAAGTGTTTTGAGAGATTCATAGAATCCTCCTTTTTGGTGTTCCTAAAAATAGTTCAGAGTATAAAATCAGCAATACTTTAAGCTGATTTTATACTCTGAACTATTTCCAAAATCTTGAAAAATAGCTGCCTTTCCATAATGCCCGAAAACATCATTTTGAGACAGCCCCTTTTCTGTAGATTGTGGTTCCCTCAAACAAAATTAAATACCCCGTAAACAATCTTTACGTGGGCCACAAACGGAAGAACAGTTTATTTACCCAATATTTTATCGTAATGGCTTCAGGCTTTTACAGCAGATATTCTAACATGGTATGTCTATTTCAATTCAGTTTTTGTTTTGAATTGTTTTCTATATGCCTCAAGAAATGCTCGCACAGCTCTCTGTTCATCTTCTGATAGATCATCATCAAAAATATTATTCTGATTACTTTCGCTAAGCACATCTTCATCTACGGCCTTTTTAAAGTCCTCATAAGCATCGACATCACCGTCAAACTGTGTAGGGATTTGCTCGTCATAAAGCTCATACTTGACTAATAGGGCTGGTCGAGACATACCGAAGGCGTTTGATATTTTTTCGGCCAAAGCTTTAGAAATTGGCATATCATCAGATTCATATTGCAAAAGTTCAAATTCACTTATCCCTACTATCTCTCCTAATTCTTTTTCAGAGAGGCATTGAAATTCTCGTTCTTCCTTTATAGCCCACCCTAGATCATATATATTTCCTCTACCAAGAAGGTAATCCGTGGAGACTTTAAAATAGTTAGCGACTTTTTGTAGTTTATCAACTGAGGGAGAATTTTTATCCCAATTACGTATAGTTCCGTTACCAAAACCTAAATCACGCTCTAACTTTGCAAAAGAACTATCTTTATTCTCGCAAAGATCCTTTATTATGCCCGAAATACCCACAGGTCATACCTCCAAAATAGAATATATCCTAATAATTAGTTGACTAATAGTAAATATACTAATACAATAAGTTTATCAGCTTAGCAACTTGCATAATTCCTAAAATTGTTTGGGAACGATATAGATTCGTTGCCCTTAACATTAGGATATTTACTATTGTTTGTCAACATCTAAGCTGATTAATTTACTAATTACTCTACAGAAAGGAGGAACTAACGATGCAAGGATATACGGAATTCGGGTTAAAGGCCCGGATGGTCATGCTTCGGAAAAACATAAAGCTTAAAGAAGTTGCTCAATATTTAGGGTTTTCTTCTACTTATGTGTCCGAAATTTTTAAAGGCACTAGGCCTAGCAAAGACTATGAAAAAAAAATTGCAGGGTTATTAGGGATGGTAGAATCGCCGCCGGATTGAGGTGAATACTTATGGAAATAGACATTAGCTTTGGCAAGTACCGTACAGATTTAAATTGGAAGGTTGAATACTTGGAGTGGGGCGAGTTCGTCACCCGACTAAAAAGGGTCAGACGCACGCCTGAGACAATAGCCGAGTATGACAAGATGAACAGTACCGCACGTAGCAACGTCAAAGACGGTCCGGCTGCTTAAGAATGAGGCAAACCCTGAAGATGTCGCAGAGGATGAGTTCAATGTCGAGGAAGCTCTAGAGGAAATTGTGACTCCGATAAGCCAGCGAGGGGACATATGGCTGCTTGGAAAACATCGTTTGATGTGTGGTGACGCTACCGTTAGCGAGGATGTCGTAAAGCTAATGGACGGACAACAGTGTGATTTTGTGCTAACCGATCCGCCCTATAACTGTGACTATGAGGGTGCTACTAAAGATGCAATCGAGAACGACAAATGCCTAGTGTGCCAAAACAAGCTCATCCGTATTGGGGGATGCACGGAGTGTATATCTGGAGATTGGTCAAAGTGTGGGTAACTTTCCTTCCTATATCGGGTTAAATTATAGGCTTGCTGAAGAGGTGAGCCTTTTATTTTGGGAGGAGAAATAAATTGATTAATTATCTAATGAGTTTGCATATATTACTGATGCTCAAGCGGGAAAAGCTGATTACCGAAGAAGAATTTACGGCCATAGATAATGAAAATAGAAAGTCCTTTTTGACTTGATTAGTGTCCCAAGCAGTTATATCATGTCACCACAAAAGGAATATAAAGGAAAATGGAGAGGGGGCTTTATGGCCTCAAATTCAGCGGTAAAGAAGGTTGTTACAGTAATTCCGGTGAAACCAGTCGAGGTGGTTAAAGGATTTGCCCTAGGAGCAAAGAAAAGGGTAGCCGCCTACTGCAGGGTCAGCACAGATTTGAAAGAACAGGAAACGAGCTTTGAATCACAGGTACAGCACTATACTGATACCATTAGTAAAAGAACAGATTGGGATCTGGTTGATATTTATGCAGATGACGGGATCTCAGGAACGACTACAACAAAGAGAACTGAATTCCTAAGAATGATTAACGAGTGTATGGCTGGTAAAATAGATATGATTATTACAAAATCAATTTCAAGGTTTGCCCGTAATACCGAGGATTGCCTACACTTTGTAAGGAAGCTAAAAGACAAAAGAATAGCCGTATATTTTGAAACGGAGAATATTGATACAATGGGTTCTGGTGGCGAACTCTTGCTCACCATTCTTAGCGGGATGGCGCAAGATAGTAGTAGAAATCAGTCGGATGTTACAAAATGGGGAATCCTAAGACAGTTTGAAAGTGGCAGAGTGCTCGTTAATACCACAAGGTTTCTCGGCTATGATAAAAATGAAGATGGTGAACTTGTGATAAATGAAGAACAAGCAGAACTGGTGCGCAGGGTATTCAGGGAATACCTTGAAGGGAAAAGCTACAATGCGATCGCCAAGGAGTTAACGAAGGATAAAATAAAAACCGTTACTGGAAACGAAAAATGGTGGGATTCAACCATAAGCGGAATGTTGGAAAATGAGAAGTATTATGGAGCCGCTCTTCTGCAAAAAACTATAACCGTTAATTTTCTCACACATAAACGCACGAATAATAAAGGCCAGTCGCCAAAGTATATGATCGATGAAAACCACCTGCCGATCATAGACAAGGAGATATTCGACAAGGTTCAGGATGAGAAGGAACGGAGAGCCTTACTCAGAGGAAATTTAGTTGGCGACAGGCATAAATATAGCAGCAAATATCCTTTTAGCGCTAAAGTGTTTTGCGGTAACTGTGGGAACATTTTTAAAAGAAGGCAATGGAATAGCACAAATACATCAAAGAAAGTTGTCTGGCAGTGCAAAACCTACATAATGGACGGTAAGAATGCTTGTAGGGCCAAGGCAGTTGATGAGATTATTTTGAAGAATGCCTTTGTGAGGATGTTCAATAAAATCTATGAAAACAAGCAGAGCTTTATAAAAACGTTGACTGAGAATATTGAAACCATTATTTTGCTAAAGCCAGATGTTAGAGAGACCGAGGCTTTGGATAAAGGGATTGAAGAATTGAAAAATGAGTTAAAGAAGCTCATCCGGTTTCAGGTAAGTAACAACATCGATTCTGAGGTTTATAATGAGGAGTACAAAAACATTTCTGGAGAGCTAGAGGAAGTAAGGAAGAAAAGGCTTGAGCACGATAAGGTACTTGAAACAAAGGACGGGTTGAAACAAAGGACGGGTTGAAACAAAGGTTTGACGAAATCCTAGAGACAATAAAAAGCAGGGATTCACTACTTGAAGAGTTCGATGAAGAAATATTTAATGCGTTGGTAGAGAAGATAGAAATTCTCACACCAGCGCATTTTGTATTTGAGCTGAAAAGTGGGATGAGGGTGGTGGAAATAGTGGAGTAAGGAAAAATGGCTGATCTATAAAAATTGCGTTGACTAGACGAAATGGAATAAATATTTGAACGTTACCAGAAGTCCCTTCGTCCAATTAAAAACGAAGGGACTTCTGGTTGTGTCGATCCTATTACACAGCTCCTAAATATTGTACTAAATAACCCAATAGACCAGCGCATAGTATGACCCTCAAAGTAACGGTTTTTACTTTCCATTGGTATAGTAAAACAAGAGATACTGCGAAAATTAGTAATTTAGGAATATCTGAAATGGCAGAGTGAAAGAGTCCGATGGAAGTAGCCGCAATCATACCCACCACTCCTGCGGTGACACCGTCTAAAAAGTTGGTTAAGGCTTTATTCTCCATGATCTTTTCCAAATAGTCGTGACCCAGAAGTGTAAAAGCAAAGGCAGGTAGAAAAATACCTACGGTTATGACTATTGCACCTAGTGGACCACCTGCAAGGTAGCCAACAAACGTAGCAAAGATAATTAGTGGCGCAGGTAGCATACCTGATATGGCTAGACCATCTAGAAACTGATCGTTGGTCAACCAGCCCCCGGAAACAACAGCGTCATTTTGCAAGAATGGGATGACCGTATAAGCACCGCCGAACGTAAGTAACCCACTGCGCAAACCTGAATGAAATAGGGTAAGTATTGAGGGCTTGGTAATGTTAGAACTGGAAATTGCTGAATGATTAAATTGGGCAAAATCGATTAGATTTAAGGAGAAAACGACTGCACCAAGGAGAACTAAAACCCCTACAGTAACAGCTAAAGCATTTTGCCGCCGGGTATGCAGGACATAGACTAGCCCTGAAACTATGAGGATTATTGAAAAATGAACATTCAATAAACTAGCAATCAGCGAAACAATGCCTATTCCCCAAAGCCAACGACTCGTTAGCGAGTGTTTGCTGATTCGGTGCACTGCACTTATGATCAGTGCAGCAACAGCGGGTTGTAAGCCGTATGAGACAGCAAATAAAAGAGATGATTTAAAGCCATAAGTCATGTAGAGCCAGGAAAGAATAAACATCAACACAAAGCCTGGAAGCATAAAAGCAAGCCCAGCAAGGAAGCCACCCAGTCGTCCGCCTTTAACCATACCAAAATAAACGCACATTTCATGGGCTTCAGGACCGGGTAATACTTGATAGACGGCCAATGATCGGTTAAAACGCTCTGGCGTTACCCAGTGTTCCTCCTCTACCAATTCCTTACGAAGCATAGCGATTTGCGCCACAGGACCACCCCATGCTTGCAAGCCGAAACGCAAAAATCGTACAAATATTTGAAAATAGGATTGCGTTTGTGGAGGTTTATTTAAAGAAACGGCCATTAAGTTATCTCCTATTTAAATTCACAAAAATTTTAGACCTCTGAAAGTTGCTTATAGAGAGAGTCCATAATGATAAAACCAATCTCTAGGGTCTTATGATCATCCTCCATAACCTTTCTTAATCCCCTAAAGATTGTGTCCAACCCTGCTGCTTCAGGTGGAGGTAATAGATCATTCATGGTATCGACCGAATCTACAATATCACCTATTTGATTAAGCACGGGTTCACTGATATGGTCATATTCTTTTAAAATGGTGCAAAAGGTACAACGTCCCCGTTTATGGCTAAGGGTTGCCCCCGGAACATCAAAGGGAATACCTTCAAGGCCATTAATGTCGATCCCCTTCATAATAAACTCAAACTCCGCTTTGGGGTCAATAAATTTTTTAATAAGCCAAGCACAGGCGATTCGATCGACACCTACATTTTCCCTAGTAATCCACTTCATCTTATTCACCCTTTCTAGTTAAATTCTGGGCTTTTCTTTCTAGGGTCCCTTTGACTTCGATCCAGAGTGGGGACTTTAAGTAATCCTGTAATTTTACCCGGTTGTACAATGTCCAGAGGGATTGCAGCTGCTTAATGCTTACCGAGTCTAGGGCGGACTTAATTATTTCCTCGTATTGTTTATTCGTCTGTTCTAAGAAATACTCAATGATCCGTTCTTCTTCTTCCTCGACCAAGCTCGATGTTAGCCATAGAGTTGCCTCACCGCCCATTTCCTTGATCTCCTCAGCTAACCATTCAAGGTTTTCCAGAGTCCTTTCGGAATTGGGTAACAGACATACAGAATCTTGAAGGGGATAGACTCCTAATTTCTTTAATTTTCTCCAAACAGATACTTTAGACGCGGAGGTTTTGGATTTAGGAAGTTTGTAGACAAGCATAAACCATTTCATTGTTATCAACCCTTTACTATCGTTGAAGTAGGCTGGTTATCCCTAACGAAAAAATCGAATAAGAGAGCAGCAAAGACTAAAAAGATCGCTGCCATGATAAAGGCAGAACTATAACTGTAATACTTCACCATTATACCAGCAAGGATAGGTCCTGAGGCGTGGCCGATATCTAAAATTGTACCCTGCACTCCCATCGCTGCACCGTAGTTACGGGACTTGCTTAAATCGGCAATCATCGCCGTTGTGGATGAGTCGGTGATGGCTACACCTAATCCATAAACCGCCACCACTACCATGAGTAAGTAGAAGTTACTTGTCAAAGTAACAGCTCCAAGTGATAAGGCAGATACCAGTAGCCCTGATATAATCATGGGTTTACGTCCGATGGTATCCGAAAGCCTTCCCATCACGGGTCTGGACATTAAGGTGGTTATAGCCTGGACTGCGAAAAGAACACCCACCTTACCGGAATCAAGCCCTAGGACGAAAATCCCATATAGAGGTAAAAACGTTTCCAAGGCACCCACTGCTAGGTAAGATAAGGCATCCACTGAGCTCACTATAGAGATTCTAAAATCACTGAGTACTTCGGTAAAACCCCGGCGCATTTTTCTCAAAGCATATAGAACTGGTTGTGGTTCTTTCGGCTTAATTGTAGAGGGAAAGTTCTTTTCATTAATGCCAAACATTGCGATGAGGAGCGCAATAACACCGATGATACCAACTATTAGATATGCCTGCTTGAAATCAGCTATTAGTAGAATATAGCCACCCAGCAGTGGACCTAAAAGTTTACCAGTAGTGGCGGCTGAGGCGTACCAGCCGATTTTTTCTCCCCTTTGCTTATCAAAGAGATCTGCTACCATAGCAGCAGCAACTGGGCCGAAAATAGCCGTGGCTAAGCCGTGGAGAAACCGAACAGCGGCGAGTTGCCAGTAGGAGTTTACTAAAAGATAGAGAAAAGGAACAAGACCAAAGAACGCCATCCCCATCAAGAGGACTTTCCTACGGCCCAAGATGTCCGACAGGGCACCTGAAGGAGCCTTGAATAAAATACCGGTTATGGTGGAAGCGGCAACCACAAAACCTAAGGTTGCCGGGTCTGCTCCTAAATTTTTTGTAAATAAGGGAAGTAACGGACTTCTGGCCATACTGTAACTGACCATCGCCATAAACCCAACTGTACAAAGCAGGGTAAAGGGGGATAAGAGTTTTTCTTTCATAAGATATTTTCTCCTTAAATTAATTAGTAACTATGGTTACATAATAAATTATTAATTAAACTTTGTCAATCTACTAATTTTTCACTAATGGCCGTCATAAAAGTATTAAAAGAGAATAATTAATAATTTCACTCATTGACAAAGTAACTACAGTTACATTATAATGAAGCCAAGATCAAGAGAAGGGCACTTGCAGGGATTGCAGTAAGCTATCTTGTTCAACACTTTAGCAAGCGGGAAAACCGTTAGAATTTGAGAAAATAATAAAATAGGAGTGATTATTATGCCACCTTTTAAAGAACATTTGGTGACTAGCTTGAACCGTACCAGTAAAGAGTATCAAGAATTACACAATTGGATCGATAATGACCCTGATATGGACATTAAAATCGATCGCCACAGCCTGAATAGCCTCGCCAAAAACATTGACTATGTACGTGCTACATGGGGAGATGAAGCCGTAGCAGAATTTATCCTGCATGTCGTTCAAGACGTTGAATTCCGTATGGGTGATGTATTTAAGTATTTTGGTATCAACCCACGCATGTAAAGTTTAATAATTTGGATTAATGCTTGGCCGACGGCCAATGAGCGAAGTACGGGCCGCTTCTTCTGGATCAGAAAACGGTAAGTGTACTTCGCTCTATTGATCTAAAATTTAATTGAATTGGCTGGAGAATTAACGTCTGCTAAACTCAGGAGTGGATACAATCCCTAAGACTCGTGATAGCAAAGACTTCATAATATTAGATGTAGTGTTACTGTCAAATCGTTTATGGTTAACTGGTAATAAATTCGTTGTTATTTTTACACTTAAGTGTTAATGTGACCATAACCATTATGTGAAAAGAGTAACTAAAAAAAGGCGGAACTTAGTATGCCTGGAACAAAAAAAGTTAAAGAGTTAATGGTTCCCGTATCTGAATATCCTGTAGTATATAATACCGATACCTTAATAGATGCCATAAAGGTTCTTAAAACCTATATGGGTGAGCACAAAGAGCATCGTTCTATGGTAGTCTTAAGCAGAGAAGGATCGGAAGAGAAAATTGTAGGCATTTTAAATGTGCGGGATATACTCTTTGCCATCAAAGCTAAAACAATGTGTAATGAAGATGACATAGACTATTCTATGTCGTGGAGCAGACTTTATCATACAGGTTCTTTATGTACCATTATTACTACGGTTGGAGAGGCAATCACCCCGCTAGAAACTGAGTCTGTTCAATCTGAACAGGATGTATCGGACGCTATTCGTATATTGATGACCAATAATACTAATATCTTACCAGTAGTTGAAGGAGAAAAACTAGTAGGAATTATTCGGGCTATTGATGTTCTGGATTACATTGGGGATTTATTATAAACTAAAAAGTCAAACTGAATAATAATAAAGAAAACTACCCTTTCTGCAAGAGTAAACTTACTACATTTAGAAATTGTCAACTTCCATCATATACATTCGCGCCTATCTCCTTAAACTCTCATTATTCTTAATTTGTTGAGTCATTAGACATAAAATCACTCAATAATTGATACAATTAAAAGCCCGCTAATACCGGCTTTTCAGCATTTTAGG
>MCHG01000026.1_pt1 | contig 154212 bp, 164 predicted proteins | sample 787351 | NCBI WGS metagenome assembly MCHG01 (sample SAMN05430296, study PRJNA330682) | permafrost metagenome | biome: Cold desert; feature: permafrost; material: soil; isolation source: enrichment culture inoculated with soil incubated with H2/CO2 at 20 degrees... ... | reverse complement strand
CGCTATTATTTGCAGGAATACATGAGGAGTATATTTTTGTGATATCTAAGGACCGAGGCGCAGCCGAGGTTTTTCTTAATGCTTTGGGGATAAAACATCTTTCGATATCAACACGTTCGCACGAGGAATTCGATGCCGCATACTACTCTTTACTTGGTATGGATAATAGCTTTCTGGGGAATATTATGTCACAAACAAAATATGGACTAAGTGACATAACCATTGCCAGCAGGCTAGCGTTACATACTAAGGAGGACATTGATCATGACCAACGGAGACTTAAAAATAGTTGCCGGAGGCGAGATGCACCAGATTGCTGGAGAAGAGCATCCCGCGCTCACCACGAACCAGGGCGTTGCGCTCTCGGATAATCAAAACTCACTCAAGGCCAATCCGCGAGGCCCTGCGCTTCTAGAGGACTTCATCCTTCGTGAAAAAATTTCGCATTTTGATCACGAGCGTATTCCGGAGCGAATAGTTCACGCACGAGGGACAGGAGTGCATGGATTCTTTGAGTTAACGACCTCCTTGAAACAATACACCACGGCCAGGATACTCACAGAGGTAGGTGAGAAAACTCCCGTATTTACGCGCATGTCGACTGTGGCGGGAGGTGCAGGTTCGGTAGATACTCCTCGTGACGTACGCGGGTTTGCTGTCAAATTTTACACTAAGGAAGGCAACTGGGACCTGGTCGGTAACAACATCCCCGTTTTCTTCATCCAGGATGCCATCAAATTCCCCGACCTTATCCATGCAGTAAAAATGGAACCCGACCGCGGCTTTCCGCAATCGGCAACCGCGCACGACACATTTTGGGATTTTATTTCACTCACGCCTGAATCCATGCATATGGTGATGTGGATCATGTCTGATCGCACCCTACCGCGTTCGTTACGGATGATTGAAGGCTTCGGTGTGCATAGTTTCCGACTGATTAACGATGCCGGCCAATCCACCTTCGTCAAATTCCACTGGCGTCCCAAGCTCGGCTTGCAATCCACCATTTGGGATGAGACTGTCAAAATTTCTGGAGCTGATCAAGACTACCACCGCCGCGATATGTTCGAAGCCATAGCGACAGGTAATTTTCCCGAGTGGGAATTCGCGGTTCAGCTCTTCACTCAGGCGGAAGCAGACAAATTTCCGTTCGATCATCTGGACGCGACCAAGCTGATTCCCGAAGAGCTAGTGCCGTTGAAAGTGATTGGACGCATGGTGCTTGATCGCTGGCCAAACAATTTCTTTGCTGAAACGGAACAAGTTGCTTACTGTGCTTCTTCTGTTGTGCCAGGCATTGATTTCTCCAATGATCCTCTGTTGCAAGGTCGTTTATTTTCCTATCAAGACACGCAACTCTCGCGACTAGGTTCGCCTAATTTCCACCAGATTCCGATCAACGCACCCAAGTGCCCGTTCACTAACCAGCAACGCGACGGTCACATGCAGATGGCGCAACAAGCGGGCCGTGTGGCGTATGAACCCAACTCCTTGTCTGGAAACTCGCCACGTGAAACGCCAGCCAACGGCTTTCACAGTGCTAAGGTGACTGAAACAGGGGAAAAAGGCCGCATCCGTGCGGAGAGCTTCGCCGACCACTACAGCCAGGCGCGGCAATTCTATCTCAGTCAAACCGTGTATGAGCAGGCCCACATCGCTTCGGCGTTAGTGTTTGAGCTTTCCAAGGTGGAACATCTGCACGTCAGTAAAGCAATTGTTGGTCACCTGCGACATATCGAAGAAACCCTTGCAAACCGGGTCGCGGCGGGCCTTGGGCTCGATAATATTCCCGATGCACCGATGGCTGCAGTACCCATTCAGGAGATGGAGCCTTCGCCGGCACTGCAAATCATCGGCAAGATGCAAGATACGCTCATGGGGCGCGCGATTGGCATCCTGATCGCGGATGGTTCAGACGGCGTTGTTATCGATACAATTAAAAAGGCCGCGACAGATGCTGGTGCTACCGTGAAGATTATCGCACCCAAAGTGGGGGGGGCCAAGCTTGCCGATGGTTCGATACTAGCTGCATGCGGACAGCTAGCTGGTACCCCTTCTGTTCTCTTCGACGCAGTCGCCGTCATCCTCTCGGACGAAGGCGCAAACACACTTTCGACGGAAAGCGCAGCGATCGACTTTGTGCGTGATGCTTTTGGTCATCTCAAGGCAATCGCCGTTGACAAAGGCGGTCAAGCGCTTTTGAATATAGCAAATGTCGGACAGGACGCGGGTGTCATAGCTGCCAACGACAAAGAGGCATTTATTAAGGCGGCAAAGACACGCCAATGGGATAGGGAAAAGTTAGTACGAACATTAGCATAGCCACGTATGGTGTTTCATCTCTAACAATAGATACTTTTCATAAGAAGTCGGTTTGCCTGTGAGTGGTAAACCGGCTTCTCGCCGTTAAAAGTATTTAGCACACGAGGCTTTTAACATGATCAAAACATATTGTTTGCTAATTGGTGCTAGAATAAGTAATATTATAGTGAATGAAAGAGAGAGCGAACTCGTCCACACTAGAAGTGGAGTCTCACGCTTGGATAAATATATTGCACTGCAGTTTGTTTGTATTACCATACGGGAAGGATGGTGAAGCCTTGTGAAGACCGAGGAGATTGAAGAGCGATATGGCTTTGTTCACCTTCATAATCATACGGAATTTAGTCTGCTCGATGGAGCAGCGCGAATCAAAAATCTAGTTAAGCGTGCGGTTGAATTAAAAATGACAGCTTTAGCCATTACAGATCATGGAGTTATGTATGGGGTCATAGACTTCTATAAGGCTTGCCTTAAAGAGGGGATTAAACCTATTATCGGATGCGAAGTCTATGTCGCTCCCAATAAACGGTCGGACCGTGTACCTGGAAAGGATGATGCCAATCGTCATTTGGTCCTGCTAGCTGAGAATGAGGAAGGGTATCGTAACCTTATTAAGCTAGTATCAATGGCACACATCGAAGGGTTTTATTATAAACCTCGAGTAGATAAAGAAATTTTGCGCAAGCATTCCTCAGGGCTTATCGCGCTCAGCGCGTGTTTGGCAGGAGAGGTAGCGAGTTGCTTACTGCAGGAACAGTTAGAAATAGGAATAAAGAGTGCCCTGGAATATGAGGAGATTTTTGGGAAAGGCAATTTCTTTCTCGAAGTTCAAGATCATGGTTTAGCGGAGCAACGTAAAGTGATTTCTGAGATGTGGAAGGTTCATGAGCGTACGGGGATCCCGATGGTGGCCACGAATGATGTACATTATGTGAATCGAGAGGATTCATTCGTTCAAGATGCTCTGCTCTGCATCCAAACTGGTAAAACTATAGCCGATACGTCACGGATGCGTTTTTCTAGTCAAGAGTTTTACCTCAAATCAGAGCATGAAATGGCGATGTTGTTTGGAGAACATCCGGAGTTGTTAGAGAATACTGCCCGGATCGCCCAACGTTGTCAGGTGGACTTTCAATTTGGAGGTAACCTTTTACCTGTATTTGAAGTTCCTTCTGGGTATACGTTAGATGGTTATCTTGAAGCGGAATGTCGCAAGGCTTTTCCAGGTTATTACCCAGAAATGACGGAAAAGGAACGAGATCGCTTGGATTATGAACTCAAAGTTATTTTCCAGACAGGGTTTTCGGGCTATTTTCTGATCGTTGCAGATTTTTGCCGTTTTGCTAAGGAAAATGGCGTAGCTGTCGGTCCTGGTAGGGGGTCTGCTGCGGCGAGTATGGTTGCTTATTTATTAGGAATCACGTCAGTTGAACCGCTGCGCTTTGATCTGCTCTTTGAACGCTTTTTGAATCCAGAACGAATCTCGATGCCAGATATAGATATAGATTTTGACCCAGATGGCCGGGAACGTGTGATCCGCTATGTAACCGAAAAATATGGTGCGGATAAGGTGTGTCAAATTATTACCTTCGGAACCATGGGGGCAAAAGCGGCGATCAGAGATGGTGGCAGGGTTTTGGCGATGCCTCTAGCCCGGGTCGATAAAGTAGCGAAAGCGATTCCTTCAGATTTAGGAATGACCTTAGAAAAAGCATTAAGCGTATCCTCTGATTTAGCCTTGATGGTCGAAGGGGATGAAGAGGTTAAAAGGCTCTACACCTTAGCTCGGTCTCTTGAAGGCATGACCAGACACGCTTCAACGCATGCTGCAGGGATCGTCATTTCTAAGGAACCCCTTATTAATTATCTCCCCCTTCAGAGGACGTCAGAGGATTTTGTCATGACCCAATTTCCGATGAAAGTAGTAGAAGAAATAGGGCTTCTGAAGATGGATTTTTTAGGTTTACGCAACTTAACTATTTTACAAGAGGCTGTGCGACGGATTGAAGAGACGCGGGGGATAAAATTGGATTTACCAACGCTGACCCTGGATGATCCGCAGACGTATACTTTATTAGCTTCGGGAAATAGTACAGGGATCTTTCAGCTGGAAAGCGGCGGTATGCGTGCGATTCTGAAGGAACTTAAGCCAAGCTGCTTTGAGGATATCATCGCAGTTTTGGCCTTATATCGTCCAGGACCGATGGAACAGATTCCAGAATTTATTCGTCGAAAACATGGAAGTAACATCACTTATTTACATCCTAAGATGGAGCCTATTCTCAAATCCACCTATGGGATTATCGTATATCAGGAACAAGTCATGCAGATTGCTCGTGATATTGGGGGCTATTCTCTTGGTCGAGCGGACTTACTCCGCCGGGCTATGGGGAAAAAGAAAAAAGAAATCATGGAAGAAGAACGTCAGAACTTTATTCAGGGGCTTCAAGATGAGGATGGGAAATGGATTATCCCAGGCGCGCTTCGGATTGGGTTGACGCTGCATGATGCGGAACAAATTTTTGATTTAATGGCTAAGTTTGCAGAATATGGCTTTAATAAAGGACATGCTACGGCTTATGCCGTGATTTCGTATCAAACAGCCTATTTAAAAGCAAACTATCCTCTAGAGTTTATGGCAGCCCTCTTGAGCACGGTGATGGGCTCCTCCGATAAAATATCCTTTTATATTCAAGATGCTAAACTTGGTGGAATTCAGGTGCTCCCGCCTGATGTACAGTACAGTCAAGTTGGATTTTCGATAGAGGAGCAGGCGATCCGTTTTGGTTTAGGTGCTATTCGCAATGTGGGTGTAAATGTCATTGAGAAGATTTTGGAAGCGCGAAAAGACGGACTCTTCGAATCCTTGGATGATTTCTGTATTCGTGTTGATCATAAGGTTTTGAATCGGCGCGTTCTGGAAAGCTTGGTCCGTGCTGGGGCAATGGGTTCATTCTGTTCGCGAGCCCAGGCGTTTGCGGTAATGGACCAGGTTTTAGACACGACTAGTCGACGGCAAAAAGATCGGCTTTCTGGTCAATTCTCTCTCTTCGATTTGGATGAAGGCATGGCTGCAGCGACTAGTTTGCCGGACCTCCCCGATTTTCCAGAACGTGAGATCCTAGACATGGAGAAGGAGTACCTGGGCCTTTACTTAAGTGGGCATCCCCTTTCTTCGGTCCTTCCTCAGCTACAACCCTTCATGTCTTCCGATATTCTGACATGTCTCGAAGGTGAGGAGGAGAAGAAAGTGTCTCTTGGTGGATTGGTCACTGGGTTTCGGCAAAACGTGACTAAGAAAGGCGAGATGATGGCCAGTTTTGTGTTGGAAGATTTAACGGGTGGAGCCGAGGTCTTAGTTTTCCCACGAGTCTATGCACAGACACGCACTTTGGGCAATGACCAAGTAATCGTGGTTGTAGGGAAGTATATTATAAGGGATGAAGAGAAAAAAATCTTTGCTGAGAAAATTACGGCACTTGAAGATTTAAAGCCTTTTGTAGAGAAGAATCCAATCTCCCTACCTGAAATTCCCAAGCTTCAAACAGTGGGAAAACGTCTTTTCTTAAGATTTACCACTGAAAAAAGCGACCTATTAGAAGCAATCATGAACATCCTGCAACGATTTCCTGGTAGTCAACCGGTGTATTTCTACTTTGAAGATACCAAGAAAGTCATGGAGGGAGAGCGGGAGTTTTGGGTAAATGATGAGTGTGACCTAGAGGCCGCACTACATGAAGTCATAGGGCAGGGTAATGTGGTCTGGAAACCAGCGAAAAATTTTGCTTAATGATGACTCAGTAGCAGGATTCTTGACTTTTAAGGCGAAATTCAATGAAAATATCCAGAAACAAATTAAAGGAGATACACTGTGCGTAATGCTATTTATCCAGGGACATTTGATCCAGTAACTAATGGGCATCTCGATGTATTAATCCGGGCCAAGGAACTATTTGACGGGGTGACGATTGCCATCGCTGCGGATAGTAAGAAGACGCCCTTGTTTACGCTTGGAGAGAGAATGGATTTACTCTTAGAAGCGACGAAAGACATGCCGAATGTCAATGTCCGTGTTTTTGAAGGTTTGACTGTTGAATTTGCACGACAATGTGGTGCAGTTGCTATTCTTAGAGGACTACGAGCCTTATCTGACTTTGAATATGAATTTCAACTTGCTTTAATGAATAAAAAGATTGCCGCTGATATTGAAACGATTTTCCTTATGACCCAGGCTGAATTCTCCTTTATCAGTTCTAGTGCGATCAAGTGGGCTGCTAGCTTACATGCTGAGGTTTCAGCTTTTGTACCACCACATGTCGAAAAGGCATTAATGAGCAAATATGCTAGCCTGCGTACGGATTCGAATGGTTCGAATGGTGAGGATCAGATTTAGATGACCTCTTTGTTGCACAATCAGAAAGGCTATGGTATCATAATACGGATTTAATAAGGGGGCTTTTACAGTATGTGGACTGTCATTTATATTGCACCCAATAAGTTGATTGCGGAAAAGTATAAAGCGTTCCTCACCAATGAAGGGATGCTAGTTCAACTGCGACCGATTGGTTCGGCGCATCTCGGTGACCATGCCTCAGTCGAAATTCTTGTTCCAGAATCGGAAGCCGAAGAAGCGCACGAAATCATTACTGGCGCCATAGGGAGCTAATTATGTTTAAAGATATATTCAGAAAAACTAAGTACGTCACCATTCAATCTGCTCCGCAACAGAAACGCAGTCCGTCTGATGTTTCTGAACAAGAGCCTATGAATATAAGCAAGAAAGAACTGCCTGATGGTCTTTGGGTTAAATGTCCAAAATGTGGAGAAGTTCTCTTCACCAAAAATCTTGAGGAAAATGCACGTGTTTGTACCACTTGTGAGCATCATTTCCGAATTACCGCTCGGGCACGACTTCAACTTTTGGTGGATGAAAACAGTTTTGAAGAGTGGGATGCTGAGATGCGCCCCCTTGATCCTATGGTGTTTCCTGGCTATGAAGAAAAGCTCCTGGAGGCCCAAGAGAAGTCGGGGATGATGGAAGGTGTGCTCACGGGGCGTGCTGTCATCGAGGGAGTCCCAGTGGTACTTGCTTTCAATGAAACAAATTTTATGATGGGTAGCATGGGCTCTGTTGTAGGAGAAAAGATTGTTAGAGCGATCGAACGAGCGATTGATTTACGCTTACCAGTGGTCATATTTTCGGCATCTGGGGGGGCTCGCATGCAAGAGGGAATACTCTCCCTTTACCAGATGGCGAAGACCAGCGCTGCTCTGGGTAGGTTGGCTGAAAAGCATCTGCTCTATATTTCGGTACTTACGGATCCTACGTTCGGCGGGGTTACAGCTAGTTATGCTTCACTTGGGGATATTTTAATTGCTGAACCCAATGCTTTAATTGGATTTACAGGACCGCGGGTGATCAAGCAGACAATGAGGCAAGAACTGCCCGCTGGCGCACAAACTGCGGAGTTTAACCAAGAGCATGGCTTAATTGATCTGATTGTGGGACGTGGCCAGATGCGTTCAACTTTGGCTAGATTGTTGCTATACCATCAGGAAGGGGCATAGTATGGCGCAACTGTTTGATTTTGAAAAACCAATTGTGGAACTTGTCCAAAAGATTTCGGACCTTCAAAAATTCTCTACTGAGAAAGGTATTGATCTTTCCCGGGAGGTAGCCACCCTTGAAAAGAAAGTGGCTCTTTTAAAGATGGAGATTTACGGAAGCCTTGAACCTTGGCAAAAGGTTCAGATTGCTAGACATTCAGAGCGACCTAATTTTTATGACTATGCGCCACTGCTGTTTGAAGATTTTATAGAACTCAAAGGGGATAGACTTTTTGCGGATGATCGCTCGATCGCGGGTGGAATTGCACTTTTTCATGGAACTGTCGTGACGGTGATTGCTCAGGTTAAGGGCAAAGACACTAAGGAGAATATTAAGCGCAATTTTGGCATGCCACATCCAGAAGGATATCGCAAAGCGGTGCGCTTAATGGATCAAGCTGAAAAATTTGGACGTCCGATATTAACCTTTATTGATACTCCGGGGGCTGCCTGTGACTTAGGGGCGGAGGAGCGAGGACAGGGTGAAGCCATTGCCAGATGCCTATTAGCGATGGCAGGTTATCACGTACCAGTGATCAGCACAGTGATTGGAGAAGGTGGAAGCGGCGGCGCACTCGCCCTTGGGGTGGGCAATGTAGTCTTGATGCTTGAGAATTCCTTTTACTCCGTCATTGCCCCAGAAAGTTGTGCCTCAATTCTTTGGAAGGACACAACCAAGGCCAAAGAAGCAGCAGCTGCTTTAAAGTTTACGGCACAGGATCTGTTAAGACTTGGAGTCGCCGATGAAATCGTGCGAGAACCTCAAGGTGGCGCGCATAACAACCTCCGGCAAACTGCAGAAGAATTATCTCAGGTCATTTCGAGATACCTCGTGCGCTTGCGGGCTGAGACTCCTGAAGCGTTGCAGGAAAAACGTTATCAAAAGTTACGAGCAATTGGGGCTTATCAAGAAAATACATTAAATTTAACAAAAGGTCTTGACTAGATCTTTGAATTAATGGTATTATAGCTAAGTCGTCTTTAATCAATAGACGAGCAATTGGGCGAGTGGCGGAATGGCAGACGCGTCGGTCTCAAAATCCGATATATGTGAGTATGTGGGGGTTCAAGTCCCCCCTCGCCCACCACAATGCACTATCAAATAGAGCCTTTCGAGGCTCTATTTTTATGTCTTTAAAGGCAAAAAGCATATTTATTGTAACCAGTTCAGAGCAAGGTGCAACAGAGGTGTAGTGTAGGATATTTCTTGATGTAACAGTCTCACAAATACAAATGATGCGATCCTATCCAGTTTATCTGGAGGGGATCGCATCATTTGTTTGAATGGGGTTGAACAACCTTTGCTTCATTGACAGACCTTTTATGTTGACGATTAAACATTTACGAGTTCCAATTAAGTGATAAGCAATAAAAATATATTGATAAGCAATAAAAATATATTGATTAATAGAAAAATATTGTGTATACTGATAACGAAATATGTTTATAGGGGGATTTGGCAGCATGATAATTTTAGATCAGAGAGGGTTTTCAGGGTTAGTTAAGCATCTTCTGGACCTCATATTTGTGGGAGGGATAGGCATAATGTTGAGCTTGCCCATTGCTTTGAAATGGTATATGGGGTTGATGTACACAAGAACGAGCGAAAACTATAATTTCTTATTAGGTTTTCTATTCGTAACTGGGATTTTGGCTCTGACGGTCGTCAATGAAATTAGAAACTTACTAAAAAACATAAATAAGAGAAATCCCTTTATTAGAGCTAATGTTAAAAGTCTGAACCGAATTGCTGTTTCATGTTTACTGATCGCTGCTTGCTATGTTATTAAAATAATATTCTATAATTCGTTTTTGACCATTATTATAACCATGGTGTTTATCATCACTGGATTCTTTTCTATTATCTTAGCGGAGGTCTTCCAACAGGCCGTCATTGTAAAAGAAGAAAATGATTTGACTATATAATGGAGGCTAGAAAATGTCAATTATCGTAAATTTAGATGTCATGATGGCAAAAAGAAAAATAAGTTCATCTGAGCTAGCCTCGAGAATTGATCTATCGCAAGCAAATTTGTCAATTTTAAAAACCAATAAAGCAAAAGCAATTCGCTTTTCAACCTTAGAGGCAATCTGTAAAGCATTATCTTGCCAACCCGGAGATATCTTAGCTTTTGAAGAGGATGATCATATCCTTAAATAACGATCTTGAAAGGGGCAATAATCATGGAGGATTTAATCACAGTTCAAAAGGAAGCGATTATTAAAACAGTCGTTAAAAGGGATGATATTAACCTCCTTGTCTGTTCAGTCTTCTTAGGGGTGCTGTTTGATATTTTATTTTATAAAAAGGCAATAGGCATTTCATATCCGCTTTTTGTGATCGCGTTCTATTCAGTTTTTTTATGGAATCTACAACGTAAAATAACCTTTAAATATAATTTCGGTTGGTTTCTGAGTATACCTATTCTGGCATTATCAGCCACATATTTTATTTATTCAAATCAAATTTTTGCTACACTAAACTTATTAATCATTCCAATATTAATTATTGCCCAAACCATTTTGATAACTCAAGGAAACAACCACGAATGGTATAATTCAAGGTTTATTTGGGATATTTTCAATGGGATTTTTAATCGTGCATTTAGCTATACCGCAAAACCATTTAGAATTGTATTAAATTCTCTGCAGATTAGAAAGAGTAATGAAAAGTATGATGTTCTCAAGAAAATTCTTATTGGCTTGACAATTTCTATCCCTCTATTAATCATTGTTATTTCACTCCTCGCCTCAGCGGACAGGATTTTCAAGCACTTCATAGATGAGATAACGAGCTCATTTGGAACGATTAACATTGGGGAGTTTTCGTTACAGGGAATTATTGCTTTACTAATAATGATTATCGGATTTAGCTATATATCGAGCTTCTCACATCCTAATAGCGGTACACATGCTCAGCCAAACTCTATGGCAACTAGAAATCGGAGTTGGGATCCAATTATTTCGATTACTGTTTTAATTGCGGTTAATTGTGTGTATCTAGTCTTTACCTTTATCCAGTTTGGCTATATGTTTAGCTCACTCAATAATGCTTTACCTCCGGAGTTTACTTATTCAGAATACGCTCGAAGAGGATTCTTTGAATTATTAATGGTCACGTTAATCAATTTCAGCTTAGTGCTCAGTAGTATTAGATTCACCCGCAAAGACGGTAATTTGGTGACTAGAACGGTTCAGATTTTGCACTCTCTCCTTATTATCTGTACGGTCGTGATCCTATCATCGGCATATCTCAGAATGTCACTTTATGAGACTGTCTATGGTTACACTTATTTAAGGGTATTAACCCATAGTTTCATGATCTTCCTGGGAGTATTATTCGTGATAGCCTTCTATAAGATTTGGAACGAAGGTATCTCTCTACTTAAACCGTATATTGTAGTTTCAATACTGGCTTATATGCTCCTCAATTTTGTAAACATTGATGTAATAATCGTAAAAAACAATATAGCCCGATATGTTGAAACGGGTAAGCTCGATCCGTATTATTTGAGAAACTTGTCCTACGACAGTATACCATCGGTAGTGAATCTGCTTAAGGATGGGAAAGTGTTTAAGGATGAAAACGTGTTTAGGGATGAATACGTGTCTAATGATCTTAAAAGTTATTTGGCGGGGCAACAAAATCTATTATCTATTGAGCAAGGCTGGCAGTCATTTAATTTATCCAGGCAAAAGGCGAACCAAGTACTTTCTGAAAGTGCGTTTGAATAAAGTGGCATTTACTTTATCTCTAGGGGTCTATACCCTCAATGATATATGCGTTGGTATAGCAATTCCATCTAGATGCAATGGGCACAAAGTACACACACTATATACACTTCTTAATTATAGGGTGGGAGGTAAATATATATGAGAAATATTGGAGAGGAATTATTAGGTGTTTATAATTTGTTTTTAGCATCAGTCGCTATTTACATCGGAGTAAAGATGGTAAATTCAAATAGTGGGAGTTTTATAGAGTATCCAAAAGAATGGCTATCTAAAGTTCCTTTTGAAAGCTGGGTTATTCCTGGCATTATTGCAATTGTATTATTTGGATTAGGGAATGTCATTGCAGCAATCTTCAGCTTTAGAAAAGCAAAGAACAGGTCATGGTTGGTGTCTGGTATAATGGGAGGAATACTCTTTATATGTCTTATTGCCCAATTAATAATCCTTGGGCAATGGTACTTGGCAACAGTAGAAATTATGATTCTTAATTTAATTCAATTAGGACTTAGTGGATACGTACTCTGTAGGCACAAAAAAATTCAATATATTTATACTCTACTATATTTATAGGCCGTAATACATAAATAAGCCTATGGCATACACCTTAATGCTCAGTAGTGTCTAATAAAGTCCATTGTCCCCACACCACGACAGTGTTGTGGGGATTGCTTGTTACAATATAAATTATCCTATTATCGATATCCATTCGGATGCTTAAGGTGCCATGCCCAAGCGCTCTCCAAGATTTGCTCTATTGAACTATGTTCTGGTGTCCAGCCTAGGAGGGTCTGGATCTTCTCAACTTTGGCTACCAGTTTGTCTGGGTCTCCAGGTCGGCGTGGGGATTCGAGCACTGGAATTGGTCGACGAGTAACTGTGCGCGCAGTTTCAATGACTTCCTTGACACTATATCCTGAACCTGTCCCTACATTATAAACTCCGCTACTTACCCCTGTTGCCAATCCCTCTAACGCTAAGATATGGGCTTTGGCCAAATCGAGGACGTGGATGTAATCTCTGAGACAAGTTCCATCTGGGGTAGAATAGTCTGTTCCAAAAACGCTTATGGCCTCTCTTTGGCCTAACGCGGTCTTTAGGATGAGAGGAATAAGATGCGTTTCAGGAATATGGTCTTCGCCCAAAGAACCATCTAAAGCCGCACCGGCGGCATTAAAATAGCGCAGTGCAATCCATTCTAGTCCATAGGCCTTCTCTAGCCATGCAAAGGATTGTTCAATCATGAGCTTGGACAACCCATAAGGGTTAATGGGATTAGTGGGTGCACTTTCTGGGATAGGGACTTCCCCTGGAATTCCATATGTGGCTGCTGTCGATGAAAAGATTATCCGTTTTACTCCAGATTCTAAGAGCGTGCTTACAAAGCGGTTTGTCTTGGCGGTATTTTCCTCGAAATATAGGTCTGGTTTTTCTACGGATTCCCCAACTAAGCTTCTCGCTGCAAAATGGATGACAGCGCTGATATGCTCACACTCCACAATTTTTCGAACGAGATCAGTTTCGGCAATATCTCCTTGATAGAAGGGAACATCTAAAGAAACAGACTGTCGATGCCCTGTCACCAAGCTATCTATAACGACGGGTTTATAACCCTGCTCAGCTAAGGTTCTAACAGTATGACTTCCGATATATCCCGCCCCACCGGATACCAGAATGGATTCCATCAAATCTCCTCTTTTCACTAGTTAATAACTCTTTTCAGCTAGTTTGTACAAGAAAACTAAATTACTTTATGAGCTTTCAAATAAGTAACTCTCGATTCCGGTCGCGTAGCTAAATAAACGCCTGAGATTACAATGGCTGCACCGATAAGTTTAAATAGAGTGATCGATTCCCCTAAGATAGTCACCGACTGGATAATCGTAAAAATTGGTACTAAATTAATAAAAATGGCTGTGCGTGGCGCGCCAATACGTTGAATCGCAACCATCTGGATAAGGTAACCCAAGACGGAAGCGAACACGCTCATATACAGAATGGAGAGCCAACCACTCGCAGTTGCTGAAAATAGATAGGTGGCAGGTTTCTCCCACACGACGAAAGGAATGGAAATAACAACGCAGATTAAGAAAGTATAAGCCGTAACCATGAGCGGCGATAGACTATATTCTTTCATATACCGTCGGCCGAGAAGCGCATAGACTGAAAAACAACAGACTGCGATCAGCATAATTAAATCGCCTTTGTTAAATTGAAATTGGGAAATTAGAGTTAAGTCTCCATTGGTGATAAAGAGAAAAACACCACTGAAAGACAATATTACACCCATCACTCTCAAGGGGGTCAATCGTTCACTAAAAAACATGGCAGCTAGAAGTGTTGTAACCATAGGATTAATTGCTCCGATGAGGGAAGAATTAATTGCCGTGGTATATTTTAGAGAAGTAAAAAACAAGGCATGATAACAAAAAGTACCAATGACTCCGAGAAGAATAAGTGCGGGCCATTGTCGACCGCGCGGTAAAAGGTTTCCTCGTTCTTTAAGGTAGAAAATCACGAAAATAAACGGTAAGGCGAAGAGAAAGCGAAAGAAAGTCAGTGCAAATGGAGGAAACTCTCCTACGGCAATCTTGCCTGTAATAAACGCGCCAGACCAAAAAATAGCAGTGAGTACCATTAACCATCGTATTTGTTTATCGGACATTGAACGGACGCTCCCTTATTATTAGTTTTGACGATATTGTTAATCGCTCATTTCTTCAACAATCCCTTATTTATTTTAACATGTAATTCCTGAAGGGGTAAAACTAAATTTACCAATTTGTAGAATAGCAGTCAATTTAATGAGGGGCTCAATCGTTTGTGAGAAAGCAGTGGGTATGGTATAGTTGAAAGCGAAAGAATGGGGGTTTTCAAGATGCCGAAAATGGTGATTTTAGACGGAAATAGTCTTGTATATCGCGCTTTTTATGCACTTCCGCCGTTGACCACGGCTGATGGGCGTCCAACGAATGTATTACATGGTTTCCTCACCATGCTTTCCAGATTAGAACAAGAGCAACAGCCAGATTACTGGGTAGTGGCTTTCGATAAAACTAAGGCAACTGTGCGGATTGAACAATATGCTGGGTATAAAGCGCAACGGAAAGAGACCCCAGAGGGGCTTCGTCCACAATTTGATTATCTTAAAGAAGTCCTGACGGAATTAGAGGTACCAATGCTTCAGTTGGCCGGGTATGAAGCAGATGACCTTATTGCTGTAGTCGCAAAACAGGCTGAAGCACAAGGGATGGAAGTACAGGTTTACACAGGAGACAGAGATGCACTGCAACTGATCTCTCCAAAGACGAATATCTTTTTGACTAAAAAAGGAATTAGTGAGGTGGAATGCTATGACGAACATGCTTTATGGGAACGTTATCAGCTCCGCCCTTACCAAATCATCGATCTGAAAGGTCTCATGGGAGACAGTTCTGATAATATTCCAGGAGTTCCCGGTGTTGGGGAGAAGACCGCGCTGAAATTACTCTTAGAATTTGAAACCGTCGAGGGTGTTTTGGCAAATGCAGATAAAGTTTCTGGAAAAAAATTAAAAAGTAATTTAATAGAATTTGCTGACCAGGCCTTACTAAGCAAAAAATTAGCAAACATGTTGACGGAGGTTCCGTTGGAGTTTTCGTTAGACGATCTTGTTTACCGTCGCTCACAGGCGGGCAAAGTGCTTCCAGTTTTTCAAAAGTATGATCTGAAGAGTGTGACTCGTTTATGGCAAGAACGCCATAAAGACGATGGGGAAACAGTTGGAGAAAGTACAGATGTTTTGGTAGAAGATTGGTCAGAACGCAAATTAACGGATGAGGGTTGGCTTGCACAACTTGAACAGTGGCAAGAGAGGAAAAATCCGCTCACCTTAGCCTGTCGATATGAGGGAACAGGCCTTCAAGGTGGTCATTGGCTAGAATGGGGGATCGCTACTCTAGGTGAGTCCTTTACGCTTGCACGTGAGGTAGTGTCAGATGAGGTTCTCAAAGCTTGGTCAGAATTGATGGGTGATGATCAGGTTCCCAAAACCGTGGCAGATAGTAAAACAGTGGCCTTGTTGCTGGCCAATGAAGGGGTTTCCTTAAAGGGCGTTGTGCTCGATATGAGCTTAGCTTCCTATCTTATTCAATCCTCGCGTTCCAAATTTGCTCCTCTGGATTTAGTCAAAGAATATGTCGCGAATCAAGCTGTTTTCGAGAACGTTGCGGCAGAAGCAGCAGCTCTAGCTCAAGTTGCACCCAAGTTTGAAGAGGAAATTCGTTCCCTAGGACTTGCACACTTGCTTCATGAAATTGAAGAGCCGTTAAGTTTGGTACTTGCGCAAGTTGAACGCCATGGAATCGCTGTTGACGCAGAAAAGTTGTCTAGTTTCGGTGAAGGGATAAGTGTTACTTTAAAACAACTTGAGCATGACATTTACGCTTTGGCTGAGGAAACCTTTAATATTAATTCTCCAAAACAGTTGGGAACGATTCTTTTTGAGAAGTTAGGCCTGCCGACTGCTAAGAAGACAAAGACGGGTTATTCCACGGATGCGGAGACCTTGGAAGAACTTCGCTCAGCCCACCCTGTCGTAGCGAAAGTTCTTGACTATCGGCAGTTGAACAAATTAATGTCCACTTATGTAAATGGTCTGCTTGCTCAAGTGAAGGACGGACGGATACATACTACGTTTCAACAAACGGTGGCAACTACTGGTCGTTTATCTAGCACAGAGCCGAACTTGCAGAATATCCCTATGCGGCTTGAGCAGGGAAGACAGTTGCGCAAAGTCTTTCACCCTACAGAACCGGGGTGGGTACTGCTATCAGCAGATTATTCGCAAATAGAACTTCGAATTCTAGCTCATTATTCTCAAGACCCTCTGCTGTGTGAATCGTTTGCGTTGGGACAGGATGTCCATACTCGAACGGCAGCGGAAGTCTTCGGGATTTCTCTTGAGGCAGTGACCCCGGATATGCGTCGGAGCGCCAAGGCCGTTAATTTCGGGTTAGTATACGGGCTAACGGAGTTTGGCCTTTCGAGAGATTTAGGGATTCCTCGTAAAGAATCAAGATTTTACATTGAGCAATATTTTAAACGCTATAGTGGGGTCAAACTTTATCTAGAAACCGTCGTAGCGAAGGCTAAACAAGAGGGACAAGTCCATACGTTATTAAATCGACTTAGACGTATTCCAGAACTGCTGAGTTCTAACCGAGTGCAACGTCAATTTGGAGAACGCATTGCCATGAACACGCCAGTACAGGGGACAGCCGCTGATATCATGAAGTTAGCGATGATTAAGGTGGCAGAAGGACTGAAACCCTACCGAGCCGCGATGCTGCTTCAAGTGCATGATGAGCTCTTGCTCCAAGTTGCCCCTGAAGATTTACAGAGTGTAGCACGTGTTCTTATTGATGCTATGGAAAACGCTTTTCCGCTCTCAGTGCCCATGACGGTAGAATGCAAAGTCGGGCCGAATTGGTATGATATGCAGTCTTTTAAGCCGATGGAATGAGGAGAAAATATGCCAGAACTCCCTGAGGTCGAAACGATTCGACGGACATTAGTCGGACACGTTAGAGATCTAAAAATTGAGGAAATTAAGCTAATCTGGCCCTCTGCTGTTTGCGGATGGGAAGATAAGGATTTTGAAGAGTTAGTCACAGGACGACGGATCAGTACAATCGACCGCCGTGGCAAATATCTATTAATTCGACTGGATGAGGATTTAACGTTAATTGCACATATGCGCATGACAGGACGCTTGAACTATTATCCAGATCTGCGGGAACCCGAAAAACATACACACGTAGTCTTTCGCCTGGAACATGGTGAAGTGCATTTTTCAGATGTGCGGAAATTTGGACGTATTCAAGCTATACCAACCCCTTTGTGTTTCAGCAGTACCTCTTTAGGTAAACTAGGTCCTGAACCATTGGAAGAGGAATTCACACCCGCCGTGCTTAAAGACCGTTTCGGAAAGAAGAAAGTCTTTTTAAAGGCCGCTTTACTAGATCAGACAGTCCTTGCGGGAATGGGTAACATCTATGTTGACGAAGCCCTTTTCCTCGCTGGATTATCTCCTAATCGCAGAGTAGACACCCTATCCGGGGAAGAAGTTTTAAAACTGCACCAAGCGATTCAAAGTGTCCTACAGGCAGGAATTGATGCCCAAGGCACATCCTTTAGAGATTATCGAGATGCCAATGGAGAAAAAGGAATGTTTGAAGAGGACTTACAAGTATACGGGCGAGGTGGGAAACCCTGCCATGTCTGTGGGCAGACGTTAGAACGAGTACGTCTTGCTGGGCGAACGACGGTTTATTGTGCGAGGTGTCAGAGGTAGCGATTGAAACAGGTGGATTGTTCTAAAGGAAAATATTTTAAGGCTAGGGGCAAATCCCTAGCCTTTTGTGTTGTCAGTCATCACGAGATTTCCATCACAGCATCTAGTTATTCGGATCCATGGGCAATTCTGAACTATGAACAGCAACAAAAGTATTGGTGTTAATATATTACAGTTGATTGGAAGGGATTTGACTCCTGACGACGAAGTTCATCCATAAATGAAGACATTCGGAACGTTGGAATCGTGATGTCAGAAACGTTGGGCACAAGAAAGGGATGACTCAATTTGGATAAAACGAAAAAGACGATAGAGACATATGATAAGCATGCGGATTCATATCAAAGCAAGTTTATGAATTTCGAGAGTTATAAGACTAAATTAGAAGGATTCTGCGATATTTTATTGCCTGGAGCAAAGGTTTTAGATGTCGGATGTGGTCCTGGAAATGCTGCGAAGCTCTTGGTCGAAGCAAATAAAGGATTTGAAATCTTAGGCATCGATCTTTCCACAGAGATGATCAATCGTGCACGAGCAAATGTTGTTTCTCCAAAGGTAAACTTCTTAGTTGGAGATATTAGAGACATGAATTTCAAGGGTAAGGTATATGATGCAGTCATAGCGTCTTTCTGCCTACCCCATTTATCGAATGAGGAAGCTGAGAAACTAGTTGAAGATATAGGTGTAGTATTAAGTAAAGGTGCCTTCTTATATTTAAGTTGTATGGAAGGTTCTAAATCGGGTTTTGAAACAACTAGTTTTAGCCCTAGCGACTCTATATTCTTCAACTATTACTCGGAAGAATTTATTCGAAAGATTTTAGTAAAGAACAATTTAGTGATATTACAACTTCAGCGGGATTTATACCCCGAAAGCGATGGAAGCACAACAATAGACATGTTCTTCTATGCCCAAAAGATTTGTTAAAGACGGCGAAGGAGTATAACAAAGGGTTTGCAACATCGGAGAATAAATTTTGGCTATCTAACCCACATTCCAAAATAAGTTTATTATAATGGAAAAATACGGTATAATATTTCTGAGGTGATTTTAATGCTGGCTATTAACGATATCATTAGTAAGCGTGACCAGATTATTAGTATTGCGTCTCATTACAAAATGTTCAATGTTAAATTATTTGGTTCTGTACTTAGAGAAGAGGAGAATGCAGAAAGTGACATAGACTTTTTGGTTGATTGTGGAGATGATTGTTCTCTGTTTGACCTTATCTCGTTGAAATATGATTTAGAAGAAATTTTAGGTAGAAAGATTGATGTGGTCACTTCAGATTCTGTGCATTGGACTTTAAGGGACAAGATAGCACAGGAGGCTAGACCCATATGAAAGATGACAAGGTGTTTCTTCAGAACATCCTAGAGTGTATCGTGAAGATTGAAACATATACCAGCTCGGGTAAAGAAGAATTCATGAGTTCAGAACTTATTCAGGATGCAGTTATTAGAAACCTTGAAATTGTTGGAGAAGCCACAAAGAGAGTATCACAAGGACTTAAAGAACAACACCAACAAATTCCGTGGAGGCAAATGGCGGGATTACGCGATGTATTAATACATGACTACATGGGTATTAGCCTGAAAATTGTTTGGAATGTGGTACAGAACGAGCTACCTCAACTTAAAATTAAGATAATCGGATTACTGGATTAAGCACTGGACTTTTTTGGTTCAGTGCATGTTTATATTTGGGGATTGGGCCGTCGTACAACTTCTAGAGATTTATGAGGTCGTAGATAGAGAAAAAGCCATTGATTAAATTCAATAGCTAAAAGGAACGTAATTATTCGGTGCAGAATATAGAACCTCATGAATCTCATGTTGTACTGAACCGTCTGCTTAGCAACACTTCATCTATATGGGAATTCAATCTTTTCTATTCGGGTATTAATTCTCTTCGTTGAGTTGCTAGATAGGAGAACTTTACCTACACGTTAAAAATACCAAGTAGAACCTTTAAAAATGGATAGTCTTCCCCCCTCCCCAAGATGGGTAGCTTCTCGCAATTATTCAATTTCACAGCGATCATGCACTTGAAGCCGTAGCCAAAGATTTAGGAACAAGAATCGTAAAAACATCGGTACTTCCACAGCAACGACAGACTTTAGCGTCTTTCTAAATTTTAATAGTTTGAGGGAAAGGTTTGGTTCCAGTCATTTTCATGCATTGAGCAAGCTTTGACTTAATATTTCGGCTGCAAAGTAGACCATAATGTCTGATCTTAACAAAGCGATTTGGTAGAACATGAAGAAGAAACCGTCTACAAAACTCAGCAGCATCTAGCTTCATAACTTTGGATTTATTGACGCAGAACAGCAGTAGTTATAACAATTTTCATGAGGCTGGCGAGCGAGAAGCATTAGACAAGAAGATGGTAGCGCTACTGTACAGTTATGGAAATGAAGGCTGGATGCCAGGGTTGGTTGAGGGTACGGGAGTTCCAATGTGGGGAAACCTGATTGGCGAAGCTGATAGCGAGCGCATGGTGCACAAATTTGGATATGTTGGTGTGCCAGATACTTACAGAATCATTCTTGTTACCAAGAGCGGAAATGTTTCTGTATCAAAAGTTTATACAAGGGAAGCTTTGCAGAGCAGTATAACCTTTGATTACGCGACCGGCAAAGCGCTTACGATGAATACACTAAACAGTGAATTCCTAAAATCTGAGAGAATATGAATGTAAGATACAGACGTCGCAAACTCAGGATGTATGTAAAATGGCAGGTCGTAGTGAATGTTAGGTCGAAAAACAATGCGTGATTACAACTCATATTAGGTTTCAAGGTCATACTCTATCCAACTCAGGTAATTGACAAGAGGAGTGGAGTTTATGGAAATGTTTTATGGATTGCTAAGAGCGCTTATCGGATGGCCCGGAATTATTACAGCTATCGTTCTTGTAAGTCTTGGAATATATTCCAAGAAAATTTGGTTAATAATTTTAGGAACAATATTTGCTATGCCAATATCCTGGTATTTGGGCTCTACTCCGAAATTCAGATATTTTATGTATGCTCTTCCATATTCTTTATTGGCTCGGTATTAGCTATAAAACATGGCAAAAATAGATTAGCGTGGATTTTCGTATTACCGTATCTCGGCATTATAGGGTGGTTAGGATTAACAGTTTTCGGCCAATGATAAAACTTAAGAATTTGGGGTAGTGACCTGATATCGGCAGACCATCTGGCTGAAGTACTGGAACATAACTGAACGGCAAGTAGAAACATCAGTCGTTTTAGCTGAAGCATGAGATGAATTATCTGTAAAATATCGTTTTTGAGATGTATGAACGCTTGCGGCCATCGTCTACAGCAAAAATCTGAGAGAATATGAATATAGTTCCGGACTTCGGAAATTCGGCGAACCTTATATATAAGATGGCGAATGCCTTTTCAGTTTTCGTGAAAAATCAATAGAGTATTATTGTGAATAGACAAGATGAAACTAAGGTACAAGGTCTGTTTAGGCGCACAATATCTACCAGGAGGTAAAAATGGTTGTACTAGAAAGCAAAAGGATGAGACTAAGAAAATTTACAATGAATGATGTACAAAACCTGATGCAGATACTTGGGGATCCAATTGCTATGGAGTACTAAAATTATGGTGCGTGAGTCTCGAATCATCGGAACGTGATATAGAATTGCGCTTGGGAAATGTCTTTATCATTCAAGTATATCGTGGTAGATTCTTGATAAGAAGCGTTTCTGAATAAGGTGAGTGGAGGTGTGGCAAGCGAATATCATAATTAGGCGTGCCGACGATACAGAAAGCGATATTCTGACATCAATTTCATTCGCGGCAAAAAGATATTGGAAATACCCCGAAGGGTTTTTTGAGGTGTGGAAGGACGAATTGACGATCACTCCAGATTACATTAATCAGAATGAAGTTTATGTCGCAGAGGTCGATGGGAAGACGGTTGCATTCATTTCAATAGTTCAAGTGAAAAACGATTTTCAGGCAGGAGAAGTATTGATAAGCAAGGGCTTTTGGTTGGATCATCTTTTTGTTTATCCACCTTTTATTGGAAAAGGTGTGGGTTCTGAACTTATATTCTTTGCGAAGGAATTGTGTAGACGAAAGGGAATCAGTTGTTTGCATATTCTTTCAGACCCAAATGCGAAAGGGTTCTATGATAGAATTGGTGCTCAATTTATCGAGGAAGTTTCGTCGAATATCAGAGGGAGAACTATTGCGTTATATTTGTTCCCAATATAAAAATTTGCAGTATTCCTATGGAATTCATAGAACGTTATTAGAAACTGCTTAGTTTGATAATTTTTTTTTTAAGGGGTGACCCTATGTTAATTGACAACGTACCATTCGGCTTTATGTTTTCACTAGCTCCGATATTTATAGCTGTAGTTTTTATTTTAGTATTCAGCATGATTATTTTCGTAATTGTAAAAGGTATTGGCCAATGGAGATATAATAACTCACAACCAATATTAAGTGTATTTGCCAGGGTTACATCGAAGAGAACTCATTCTACAAGCAGTATTCACAACGGTGCAGGGGGAACAGGGATGCATCACAGCCAATCCAGTACTTCATATTATGTTACGTTTGAGGTAGAAAGCGGAGATCGAATGGAATTTATGGTAGGGGGTCATGAGTACGGACAGCTTGCGGAAAATGACCTTGGAAAGCTTCATTTCCAAGGTACCAGATTTATAGACTTTACTAGGAGTAAGGCCTCTCAATAAGAAAAAATCATTTTTGCTAGTATAGGAGAGTGAGTTAGTGGATAGAACGTTAATTGAATTGGTTATTCTAACCTCTATAATTCACCTTGTCGATACCCTTGCATATTCTGTGAGGTTGAACTCAGTTAAGAGTGGGCAAGTAGCATTATCCTTTTCTCTATTTAATCTCATTGCACTTGTTTCGCGTACTGCAAATACCTTACAAGCTCCATTGATTGCTGGTATTATTGGAATGAGTATAACTCAAGCTTTAAACCCAATAATGGATATGCGTAAGGTGATTTTTGCCGCAACGATTGGTACGCTAACTGGGGTGCTTTTAATCCCATCATTTTTAAGGATTTTTGAGAAAGCGGTAAACCGCCTAGAAATAACAGGTTCTGTTCCATCGCTTGTGGTTGAGGCTTTACATTTAAACAATATTAAACAAATAGTAAAAAGTGTCACAAAACCATCAAAGACTATGTTAGAAAGATTAAGGTATCGTGAAATCCCAAAGCGACTGCTTATTTTAAATGCATTAGTCACAGGAATATATACGATAGGCGTCCTTTCAGCAAGTTATGCGGCGATATTGGTATCCGAGGAACATAGACTTGCGGTTGTTGCCTCATCTGGAATGATTAATGGGATTGCGGCAATTTTACTAACGCTTCTCATTGATCCAAAGGCAGCGATGATTACTGATCAAGCTTTAAGAGGAAAGAGACCATATGGTGATGTTAAAGCCCTGGTAGTGATGCTCATTACTTCAAAGGTAGTTGGTACTTTGTTAGGCCAGGTGTTATTCTTACCAGCCGCTCGGGTAATCGCTTCTTTTTATAGGTAGAGAGCCTTTTTTTATCAGAGGTTTAGCTCGGATATGTGTCGTTTCCGCTTCGAAATAACTAAGTATCAAAATTTTTATTATAAAGGTGGAAGCAGTCATGGGTTCAATAATAGGCTTTTTTAACCTTGATAAGGAGTATAAAGATACAGTAAGGAGATATGAACGCAAAGATGGTATTTTAGCAATTGTAAGTTATATATTAATTATGCTTCTTTATTATGTGATGGGAGTGGTGTATGCTAAACAAAATTTATATTTAGGTTATTATGTTAACTTTTTCATGGCAACATTTTGTATTATCTGTGTACTGATTCGTAAACAGCCGATAAAATCGATTGGTTTTAATAAAAATAATTTATTGAAGTCGATGCTTTTAGGGCTGATACTATCATCAGTTCTCCTCATTATTAATCTTATTTCGGGAATTCTAGGTGGCTGCCAGTTTGATACTGTCTCAAGACTGATTCAAAAACTTGGCTATTACTTTTTTGTAATAGCATTGGTGGAAGAAATAATTTTCAGAGGGTTTATTCAGACAAGAATTTATGGGATTACGAAGAATTCCGTATTTGCAATAATGGTTGTGGGATTTATGTTTATGACGATACATATTCCCTTCCAGATGGGTGTAGCAAAGATGGGGTTACTAACATTTATTGTGAATAATTATATTACGCTTTTATTTACGTTTGTATGGCACTTTGTATTCAACTTCTTATATTCTAAATATAACTCTATTGTTGCACCTACAATATTTCACGCAATTATGGATTGGAGTAATGTGATTTTTATTCGTTGATGAGCGGCACAGAAGCTGGGTCTTATTTTATATTTGGTCAAACTGACGCTTACTTTTACCTACCCATTGATTTTCTGATCTGAGTGATCAGCGAAAAGAGAAACACCAGTCCAGTAATCGACCAGGTCAGCATAAAGCTGATACCCAGACCGATGTTCGCATCTCAAGGCTGCGAAACAAAAAAGTTGTTATTCTCTGAAGTCCTTGACTCCTTCGTTGTGAGTCGAGAGATCGTTGGGTCAAGTCCTTGATTTCTTCATATAATTCTTTGACGACAAATGCAGTTATTAGACGGTGAGCCAATTGACTCGATATCCGTTTTAATATACTAAAGCTCCTTTAAGGAGCTTTTTTTGCCCCCTAACTTCGGATAATTTGCTATGGATTATCGGAGGTTGGCGTTACAGGCAATACAACGCATAATAAGAATGATGCGATATATGTCCGTTTTTAGCTTGCGTAATTATTCAAAGATTGCTCCATCGGGAACATTTGCAAATGATGGCATTTCTGATGATTCTTTTGCTTTAAAAACTAAAGTTCGCTCCTTTATATTAAATACATATTTAAATTTGCCATCATCTGTTTTGAGAATCAAATTACCATCATTTTCTTCATAAGAACCAATAGCAAGATAACTACTCAACCCAGAATAAGTAAAGGTGTATTTATTGCTATCTTTCAATGACACAAAGGGTTTTAAAGGTTCTTTTGATTCATGCATTACATAAGTGCCTACAGGTATATATTGTTCTGCCGTTTTGGGGTTATTAGAACATCCCGCTAAACCCCATATTAAAACCAATAATAAAAGATTCATAAAAAGCAATCTTTTCATACCATTCCCCCTCCATCGTAAAATAGTTAACCTTTGTTTCGCATAATTCTACTAATGCGTCACGTCATAAGAAATTCGTTCAAGTTTCTCTTAACAAGATTCCAACAATTTTCTTGAAATACCTGCCATATATACCATTAAAAATATGCCCTTCTTTCCAGCGCATTCTTTATGTTCTTAAAGAGGGGCATATTTGACCGTCTACATTTGAAGTTTCAGTTGTTCTTATATAAAATCAAATGCTTGTTTGAATCAAACAGCCACGAGTTTGTCTCTAATCGGCTTATTCTGTTAAAAACCTACGTTTGGCGTCTAATTAATGACATCTGGTTTTTTGATTTACAAAAATCAATTCTATAGAAATCTGGGAAAAATTAGAGGAATTATTGTGTGCTTGTGGAAGGTTAATGAGTTAGTAATTTGCAAGAAATCCTTTAAGCTGATTAAATTGAAGAGGAGACGATACTATAAATGATAAGCGATTATTAAGACGATTAAGATTAATTGAAGGTATCTTTGCGAATATCCCGTTTTTAATAGTGTTGTTACTGTTATTGGTAATGCCACTGTATATAGGATTATCATCACGTGTTACTGCGAGTCTTATTTTTGTACTATTTTTGTGTTCCGTTAAATTCAGTCAAAGATTGAAAAGACTTATTTATGTTAGGCTATTTCCGCTTATGAAACCACTATGGGACTATGAGAAACAGAGGTTGACATCCGATAAATCGATACGTAATGATAGAATTTTTATTGTGATAGTGATTATAGGCTTTATTTTTGTAATGATATATCCGCCATCGATGCCCAAACAAATTAATTGGGAGTCATTAAGGTACTCACTTTCAGGTAGCTTAATTGGCTTTAATATCGGAATAGTTTGGAAAACCTTGACGGAGAAATTCGATTAGGACTTTGTATGAAAATCATGGCATCACACAGCGAAATCGTATCTAAGTATGTTAAATCAAGTGTTCAATTATGGTCGTATTCCCATTATAGACCCGTGCGTGACTATACAGGGAATTAATCAGAATTCTAATTGGATTTTGGAACAGGAGGACACTAATCATGAAATTTCTGAGCGAAATAATTATTAGTATTGATTGTAATATCGGGTGGATCAAATTGAACCGCATAGAAAACCATAACGCACTGTCGTCAAATATGATAAACCTTCTTTATCAGACATTGAAAGAATGGAAAGATAATGATAATGTTGCTGCAATATGCATCGAGGGTGCAGGTGACAAGGCTTTTTGTTCCGGTGGAGACGTTAGAGCACTATATGAGCATAGGGTCGGGCAGGTAGAAGAATATGCATTCCGTTTTTTTGCAACAGAATACCGGATGAACATGTTATTGCACAAATACCCCAAACCGGTCCTGGCCTATATGAATGGATATGTGATGGGAGGGGGGGTAGGGATCTCAATAGGCTGCTCTCACAGGATCGTGACTGAAAGCACAAAATGGGCGATGCCTGAAATGCATATAGGCTTTTATCCGGATGTTGGCGGAAGCTACTTTTTATCCAGGATGCAAAATAACTTAGGAACGTATCTTGCACTGACTTCAACGATAATCAACGGGGAAGACGCTTTGCATATCGGATCAGCAGATATAATGATTCACAGCGGTTCCTGGGAAGATTTGAAGTCAGCTCTTAAAAACCTGCGATTGAATAAAAGAAACGCGGGGGAGACACTTGACAAGCTATTTCTTAGTTTTAAAGGGAATTCAAAAATTACTAATATTTCACGTTTGGAGAATAAAATTAACGACCATTTTAGATTCAATACAATGGAAGAAATCGTCCGTTCATTAAAAAAAGCAGCACAAGACGACGATTCATGGGCCATTGAAACGCTAGATACAATATTGAGCAAATCACCGACTTCTCAAAAGGTAACGCTTCAACAATTAATTAATGGTAAAGAACTGGAGCTTGAAGGTTGTTTTGAAATGGAACTGGACATGAGTATGAATTTTATGAAATGTCATGATTTCTTTGAGGGTGTTAGGTCCGTATTGGTTGACAAAGATAAATCCCCTGAATGGAATCCGAAAACGCTTGAAGAAATAAATGACGATCGAGTAAAATATTTTTTTGGGCGTTCATGGAAAACGGAAAAAAACCCCTTATTGGATCTTACTATTGAGAGCCTTCCTTAGAAATAATCGGCCCGTCCTTTTAAAGACTAGTGGCAGTAAAAATCCCAATGGCATAAATGCCATTATATTTCCGGCCAGATTAATAAGGATGATACTGACTCCAAAACTCTCATAGTTCTCAATATACCTTGCGATTGTTTTCAATGGAGATAAGTTATAGCGTCGTGGACCGCCATGAGAACGATACTTCCCAAGAAATAGCTCCCAGAAAAGAACTGCTGTGTAACCAAAAAATAATAACTGATAAACCCTATTCCATAAACTTACATACAATCGCTAGGGCTTATCGCGAGTTTGATCTGTCATTTAGAAGCACCTTCTTAACTATTTTTCTACAATAAACTTCTACTTCCTTCAAGAGTGCTCGGTAGTGTATTTGGTTCGGTCCTTAGAGAAGAGGAGAACGCGGAAAGTGATATAGACTTTTTGGTTGATTGTGGAGATGATTGTTCGTGGTACAGAACGAGTTGCCTCAAATTAAAATTGAGATAATAGAATTATTGAATTAAGCACTGGACTTTTATGGTTCAGTGCATGTTTGTAGCTAGGGGACATGCTGAAAGGAATTCATCGATAATGTTAGTAACGAGAAAAGGGCTGATTTACCTCAGTTTTGTCATAATTGTAATTATTTTAGGCTTGAGTTCCAGACATTTTGCCATATATCTACCAAGGTGGGTCAATATATATCTAGGAGATTGTCTATGGGCACTTATGATATTTTTTACGGTTGGGCTAATATTTAGATCAAGAGATACTAAATGGGTTGCGGTGGTTGCGCTGGTGTTTTGCTACGTTATTGAAGTAAGTCAGCTCTATCAATCACCATGGATTGACACTATCAGAAATACCAGGATAGGTGGGCTTATTTTAGGTCGAGGGTTTTTGTGGAGTGATTTAGTTTCATATTCTATTGGAATTGTCATAGGAGCGTTATTAGATAAACTGTTTCTTTCATATCATAGGGATCGTGGGAAATGAACAAGCTCTATAAGTGAGGGATAATGGAGTGGAATATACTGAACAGCTGATTGCCCCGGGGATTGTGAGTTATGCTATCATTGCAAATAAGGAGTGGGTCGTCTTGGATTTTAATGCTTTATTTCATTCTGAGCGTCCAGTGAAGCGTTCAGAATTACGCATGTTTTTAGGTAAGTCGTATTTTACTTGGCGTCGTCATTTTCAGTGGATATTTAATAGATCGGTTAAGTATGCTTCAACAATCAATTATACTCCTCTTCCTTATCTTATCGCTACTCATAGTACGCCTTTGTATCGTCGGCTGAGAAATGTAGATATGTGGCTCCAGCAAAACAAGGTGACCAATCTAAAACTGGCTGCGATCAAGATTAACGGTTTAGTATTAAAACCAGGTGAAACATTCTCTCTGTGGCGACTAGTTGGCAAGCCTTCAAAAATGAAGGGATTTAAGGAAGGCATGGTTCTAACAAACGGGTCGTTTTGTTCTGGGGTAGGTGGCGGACTTTGCCAAATGTCTAATCTCATATATTGGATGGCAATTCATACACCGTTAACTGTAACAGAACGGTGGCGTCATACTCATGATGTTTTTCCTGATGCCAACCGGACACAACCATTCGGAAGTGGTGCTACAGTTGTTTATAACTACATTGACCTACAAATCAGGAACGATACCACTCAGAACTATCAACTCACGCTCTGGATAAGTGACTCGGAACTCCAAGGAGAATGGAGAAGTGAACTGTTAAAGGCACAAAACTATGAAGTATATGAAAGTAATCATCTAATTTCTCAGGAATGGTGGGGCGGTTACATAAGGCATAATGCGATCAGGCGAAGGGTTTTTGACACTGACAATAAGCAAGTTGGCGATGATTTTATCACAGAGAATCACGCAATTATGATGTACGAACCAATGCTCCCAGAATACAAAGAGACTGATTAACGATGCTTAGAAGAATGACTCTAAGAGGAATCATATTGGATGAAAATGGGAATCAGATGTTTAGTAAAACAAAAGATCTCTTACGAGAAATTTGGGTTCTTACCCAGGCAATAGTTTAAGACGCTATGCTCTAGGCTGCAAAACTATATAGTTAGGATGAAAAACATGTTTGAATTTGTAATTGATAATGAGGTAGTCCTAAGATTATTAGATACCATGCATGCCAATCAATTGTCCGAACTGACAGATTCATGTCGTCCGTACCTAAGGGAATGGCTTCCCTGGGTTGATGGATCGAAGGGTCTTGAAGACACCAAAGCATTTATTGAAATGACGAAAACGCAGTTTGCATCAAATAATGGGTTTCAGGCCGGCATTTGGTACCAGGGAAGTATTGCTGGCGTTATAGGTTTCCATGAAATGAATTGGTCGCATAAATCAACGAGTATTGGTTATTGGCTTGGCGCTGAGTTTCAAGGAAAGGGAGTTATGACAAAGGCCTGCAAAGCTTTTGTAGACTATGCTTTTGGAGAGTTAAAGCTTAATAGAGTTGAAATAAGATGTGGGGAGGGCAATTCAAGAAGTAGAGCGATCCCTGTACGATTGGGTTTTACCAAAGAGGGAATTATCAGGGATGCGGAATGGCTTTATGACCATTATGTGGATCATGTTGTGTATGGAGTTCTATGTCGGGAATGGCTATCAGAGTGAAGCACTCGGATCCTTGTTCCAATTAATTGAACTAATAATCTTATCTATATAGTCCAGCTGCTTCTTCGAGAAGGCAGTTGTATCTGTGAGAAAGGAAATCCTTAATACCTTGCTGGTATCTGATTTCTTCAACCAGTACTCCACCCCAGAAATCCTATAGCTATCACCATAAGATGCGGTCCATTCAGTGATATAACCCTGATTCTTGGCAATTTTGATCGGTTTAAGTGAATAGGACTGAAAATCGAATGTGCAGATCCGTTTGCTATTAACTAAATAGTTTTCAAGGTCATCAAGATTCCATAGTTGGATATATCCTCTGATTAATACTGTCTGATCATCTAGGTAAACACTATATTGTAGTTGTCCCTTTTCATTGATAGGAGTTTCTATAACCTTAGTTGTTTGCGGTATAGTTGCGATAAGTTGATTCTTAAAACTATGGTTTAATACTCTCGTGCTATTGCGGCTATTAACCGAAAGTAATGGGTCTGGCATGAATACCGCTAAACAAAAGCCAATAAGGATTCAGAATAAAATATGCTTTTTCACTTTAACCCTCCATATGAGTTTTACTAAACCATATCGCAAGGTGTGCCTTTATATACATTATGCTATAGTGAATGTTTGGTGGCATTGTATTCTGGCCTGAGATTAAAATGCTAAGAATTTGTTAGAAAACAGCGTGTATGATATAGTAAATCAAAGTTTTAAATAGTGCCGGAGCATCCGTTATTATAAAGGGGTTAACTTGAGAAATGAGTGTTTTATTTTGCCGGGATTGTGGCGTTGATATATCTGGTGAACCGCTTTTCCGACGGATCAGTTTTGCTTTAGAACAAGGAGAAAAGGCTGCACTGGTCGGTCCAAATGGTGCAGGTAAGACCACTCTGATCCGTGCCTGCTTAGGAGACGTTCGCTTAGAAAGCGGAGAGGTTCAAATTCTTGGCTCTTATGGATACCTCCCTCAAACTCCGATTGTCGAGGAAGAGGGAAACGTTTTTCAGTGCGTGATCCAAGAACGATCAGACTTGTTGCAAATGCAGGAACAGTTGCGCGATCTAGAAGAAACGATGGCGCTCAATCCCAGTGAGAAGGTCATGGAACAATATGCTGTTTTGACTGAGTTGTTTGAAAGCCAGGGGGGATATGCCCTTGAGGCCTTGGTCCGGAGAATCTTAGCGGGACTTGGGCTAGAAGCAGAGATGAATTCCTTGGTCACCACGTTGAGTGGGGGGCAAAAGACGAGGCTAGCCTTATGTAAGTTGTTGATCAGATCGCCCGAACTCTTGATTTTGGACGAGCCGACAAATCATTTGGATATTGCGGCTCTAGAATGGCTCGAAGGATATTTGCGAGATTATCCGGGAGCGTTGCTTATCGTTTCTCATGATCGTTACTTTTTGGATCGAACCGTTTCTCGTGTTTTTTGCTTGGAAAATGGTGGGTTAAAAGGGTATACTGGAAATTATTCTGAATACGAACTTCTTAAGATTTTGGAAAATAAGACAATTGGTCGTGAAGCTGAACGTTTAGCCTATAAAATAGCCAAACTTGAAGAGTATGTTCGCAGAAATAAGGCCGGGGTTAATTCTAAACAGGCCCGTGGTAGGGAGAACCAGCTTCAGAAGCTGAAGCCGATCCAAGTCACAAAAGTAGACCATGGACTCTCTATTACACTGCAAAGCGGAGGCCGTAGTGGAGATCGTGTTCTTTTGATTGAAAATCTTTCTATTACATATGGGACACGTACTCTCTTTCAGAACGTTCAATTAGATTTACGTCGAGGAGATCGGGTCGCCTTGCTCGGTAAAAATGGGGTTGGAAAAACCTCTATTTTAAAGGCAATTCTCAATCAAGCTCCTTTTACGGGCACGATACGTTTAGGTGCGAATGTAAAAGTTGCCTATTATTCCCAAGAACATGAAAATCTGGGTAGTTCAGGATCAGTGATAGACGAAATTCGGGATGTCTCAAAGTTGAAAGACCCGGAGATCAGAAGTCTTCTCGCACGTTTTGGCTTTAGAAATGACGAGGTATTTAAGCTCATTTCTGTGCTGAGCGGAGGGGAAAAGAGCCGTTTGGCTTTATGTAAACTTTTCCTCGAGCAGGGGAACTTATTATTATTGGATGAACCCACCAACCATCTTGACGCGGAAACACGTGGAGTGCTTGAAGAAGCTCTTCAAGACTATGATGGAACAGTGCTCGTTGTTTCCCATGATCGGTACTTCCTGGATAAAATTGTTTATAAGATCGCTGAACTGACAACTCAGGGACTTTCCCTTTACGAAGGAGATTACACGGGTTTCAAGGAATATAAACAACAAGAGGAAGCGATCGTCGGACCAGCCGAGCGAAGTGCTAAACCAAGTTATCAAGACCAGCAAGAAACCCGCAATATGGCGAAAGAAAAAAAGCGGATGAAGCAACTAGAACTGGAAATCGAAGAGTTAGAGTTGGCGCTTCTTGCTCTAGAATCAGAGCTTGCTTTAGCGGGTACAAATTATGAATTAGCTATGAAACTTCATGCAGAGTCCGAGAGTGTGAAGAAGCGTCGAGATAATGTTTTAGAGGAATGGATTGCTGGAAGCGAGTAGTTCATTTCACCAAATAGCATTCAAACCCATATATTATCCTGAAGTCGCAAGGTGGAGGGATACATATATGGGGGTAGCTATGCTTATGGCAGTTGCTTTAAGTTTGGATGGATTTGGCGTGGGGTTGGCATACGGGTTACGTCGTATTCGTATACCGATGGGTTCTCTTATTGCTATTGCATTGTGTACAGTTTTTGCTATGGGTATATCAATGCTTTTTGGAAGTTGGGTCACGTTATGGCTTAGATTTATTCCAGCTCGTTTATTGGGAGCTACTATATTACTCACTCTGGGGGTTTTCCAGCTGACCAAAGCGATCTGGAACCGTAACCGAGAAATTTTCCCTGAAGCGGTTCCAGCAATGAGTGTAGTCGCTCAAAAACCTGTACTAGAACCAGTTTTCCGATTCCAGTTAAGTTTTTTTGGATTAGTGATCCAGGTCTTAAAGACGCCAGATATAGCGGATGTCGACGGCTCTGGAGGCATTAATCTTCGAGAAAGTTTACTCCTAGGGAGTGCTCTCGCAGTGGATGCTTTTGCCAGCGGGATCGGAGCAGCAATGGCGGGTATGACACTATCAGTCATTGGCGTCGTGGCATTAACCCAAATTATGATGTTGCGCTTAGGTCAACAGATGGCCGGCAAAATTCCAGAAAACTGGACTGCCAAAGCGGAATATTTACCAGGTGTTGTTTTAATTTTGATCGGACTGGGTAAATTGATCTGAGGTGAGGTATGTGTTCGCGATCGGGCTTACGGGCGGGATAGGCAGTGGCAAATCCACAGTTGCTCAGTGGTTTCAGAAGCACGGGGTTCCGGTACTGGATGCAGACAAAATGGTGCATCGTCTGTTAAAGTCGGATCCGTCGACCATATCAAAATTGGTCCATGAATTTGGGCCTGAGATCCTTGGGGAAAATGGAGAAATTAATCGTGCGAAACTAGGTCTGAGGGTTTTTTGTGATGAGGATGCACGAAAGCGCCTTGAGCGCATCGTGCATCCTCAAGTGGTAGGAGGAATGAAGGATGAGCAGGCAGCTCTTCAGGATGCAGGAGTAAAAGTGTGCATATGGGATGTGCCTTTGCTCCTTGAAGCCGGGTTCGAAAAATTTGTTGACGAAGTTTGGGTTGTGTGGGTGCCACGGGACTTACAGATTTTACGTGTTCTTGCAAGGGACAAGTTAAGCTTGGCTGAGGTGGAAGCGCGTATTGCTGCACAAGGGTCGTTAGATGACAAGCGTCAACTAGCTGATGTAGTTATTGATAATTCCGGAAGCGAATTGGAGACGGAGCGTCAACTTGAAGAACTTTGGCTAAAACATTCTAATAATAGTCACTGAGAATGAACTCTACTTATGCAAGTGAACTAGTCCAACTCAAGTCGAACATCGAGACTTGGGTGGGAGTCAACCCCACCCAAGCAGAGCACGGGGTAGCACTCTAACTTGAAGTGGGAGACTCACAATTGGATAAATAATAAATATTGGACTAAATTCATAAATATACAGATATCCTATAAATGAGAAGAGGGAGATGGATGGTAAGAAACCGGAAGAAACGTTGGACAATGGGCAAAAAAATAGTCGTGTTTTTTGTGATTGCAATTCTAACGACTTATAGTATATTGAATATCCCTTTGTTAGAGAAGGTGATTTATCCTTACCCTAATCGTGCGATTATAGAAACCTATGCGCATAAGTACGGAGTGGACCCTTTATTTGTTATTTCCGTAATCCGAGAAGAAAGTAAGTTTCTTTCACAATCAGAATCCCACAAAGGCGCAAAAGGTTTGATGCAATTAATGCCTAGTACAGCACAATCAATCGCTGAAAGTCTTGGTGATAAAACATATAGTGAAGGGGATTTACTTAATCCGGAGAAAAATATTCAATACGGAACCTGGTATCTCGCTAGTTTACAAAAAGTATTTGCCAATAATACGACCTTAGTGACCGCTGCCTACAACGGTGGAAGAGGACATGTGCAAGAGTGGATTAATAATGGCCTAATTGACCCTAAGAATATTCGCATTCAGGATATTCCCTTCAAGGAAACACGGGATTATGTGGGACGGGTCTTGAAAAGTTATGATAAATACACTAAACTTTATAGTGAATAGTTCTAATCATAATGTGATGGGAGATAAACCTAGTGAAAGAGGTAGATCCAGAAGAGGTTAAGCAGGTTCTAACTAGACTTAAGACAGTGCGAGGTCATATTTCAGGAGTTGAACGGATGATCGAGGAAGATAAGAGCTGTGAGGAAATATTATTGCAACTTGTCGCTATTCGCGCGGCTGTGCACAAGACTTCTGTCATAGTTGCTCAACGCTATGCGAGTTCTTGTTTAATCGACGCGATTGATCAAGGGGAAGATCGGCAGGACGCGCTTAATAAAGCGATTGATACACTAATGAAACTCAATCAATGAAAGATGTCATCATGTTTACCGCTCAGACCTGTTCTTCATGTAAGATAGCAAAAAATTTCCTTTTCCAGAATAAGATTCAGTTTGAACAAAAGGACATTAACGTTGATGCTAAAGCAAGAGAGGAACTACTAAGGAGAAATATCTGTGGAGTTCCTACTTTTCTGATCGGAAAAGACTACGTGACGGGGTTCAACCCAACAAAAATTCTTAAACTTGTCGACCATCGAGTTAGGGAATGCAAAAAATGCTCGACAAAAATACGCGTACCCATTAACAAGGGTACACTAAAGATTAAATGCTCAGAGTGCGCTAATGAATTTAGCGTTGACACATAAGTTTAATAGCCCTTGTAAGCCCTATCCCTTTGTTGGATAGGGCTTACAAATTACTACAGGGATTTTTCCGAGAATTTTCCGGCTTTAGTTGATTTATTGAGCAACTTTGGATATACTTAAATTGAGCATATGCTCAAAAGGGGCTGATGAAATGTCAAGGCGGCGTTGTTGTGGCCTAATCGATGATACAATAGTCACCCAAACGTTTATTCCCCAGGGACAGTCACGTTGGCCTGAGGTATTAATTCAGCTCGAGGAATTAGAGGCCATCCGTCTTAAGGACAAAGTGGGTTTGGATCAAGCTGAATGTGCAGCGTCTATGGGAGTTTCCCGAGCTACCTTCCAGCGAATATTAGGAGCAGCTAGGTTCAAACTTGCAACTGCTTTAGTCGAAGGACGACCTATTATTATACGGGGAGGTAACTATCTGATAAAAAACAGGGTGTTTGAGTGTGCTGAGTGTGGCCATGTGTGGGAGGCTGAGCCTTGCACTGTGGACGGTAAACACGGATATGAAATCGCCTGTCCGAGGTGCGGCAATATGAAGAAGAGGCGACTAGACAACGGGGTTGTGCATACCTGTGGTAGTCAACAAGGAGCACAAGGCCAGAGCGGTTGTTGCAGAGAAAATTCTTAACGCAGGAAAAAATAGATAATTAATTGGAGGGTATATATTATGTCGAAAAAAATAGCAATTCCAACAAACGGTGAGCTCGTAGATGCCCATTTCGGGAAAGCAGCTGGATTCACAGTGTTTGAAATCGAAGGCAAAGATGCTCGATTTGTAGAATTACTTAGTGCAGCTGGTCTTCAGCATCAGCATGAAGGACTAGCAAGTATGTTCAAGCGTAATGGAGTAGACGTACTAGTTTGCGGAGGTATCGGTGGAGGCATGATTAATGGCCTCAAATCGATAGGGCTAGAAGTAGTAACAGGAGCTTCTGGAAATGTGAGCGAAGTGGCAAAGACCTATGCCTCTGGCAATCTTGTGAGTACTGCGTCAGTCTGCCAAAGTCATGACCACGGGCATGATAATGGGGGCTGTAGCCATTAATAGTGAACTAAGGCCTCAAAAGCATTTACATCCACGGTCAAACTTGACAATGCAAGAATTTGGGGAGTAAGATGAATTCGGGTTAGTAACCCAAGAAATTGGTAAATGATGTTGATTGAAAGGGAGGCACTACCGTGAGCGAGTCGTGTAATAGTTGTTCCGCAGCAGGGACATGTACCACTGATAGTTGTTCTAGTGAACCTAAAGTTTCAGAGGCTCAAAAAGCGAGTCACGTTAGCAAAGTAATTGCAATCATGAGCGGCAAAGGAGGAGTCGGTAAATCCTCTGTCACAAGCATGTTAGCCGTGAGCCTGATGCGTCAAGGTTATAAAGTTGGGGTTTTAGACGCTGACATAACGGGTCCTAGTATTCCCAAAATTTTCGGAGTGACAGGAAGAGCTGGCGTTAGTAAAACTGGTATCCTTCCTTCAAAAAGTCGGGATGGGATCAAACTAATGTCTCTAAACCTTATGATTGAAACGGAAGATGACCCAGTCATTTTGCGTGGACCATTGATCACTCAAATCGTCAATCAGTTCTGGACAGATGTAATTTGGGGTGAATTAGATTATCTTCTGATTGACTTGCCACCTGGGACGGGGGATGTGCCGATCTCGGTCTTCCAATCGTTCCCTGTAGATGGAGTTGTCATGGTCACGAGTCCTCAGGCCTTAGCGAATATGGTTGTGCGTAAAGCGGTTAAAATGGTGCGGAATTATGAACCCCCAATCTATGGGTTGATTGAAAATATGGCCTATCTGCAATGTCCAGATTGCACAAAGAAGATTGAAGTATTCGGGAAACCAAAAGGTGAAGAAGATGCATTACGTAATGCTATTCCTTTCTTGGGAGAACTTCCTCTTGATCCAGCTTTGGCTGCATTATCGGATGCTGGTAAAGTTGAAGATTATCAAGCTCAAGCTTTTGATGACATTGTTAAACGTTTAGAGGAACAAATTAAGATACACGACAATAAAAAGCTAGCATAAATTACAAAAGAGCAAGACCAGGTACTGCCCTTCGGCATATATCCTGGTCTTGTTTCTATGCTTCAATAAGTCAGATAGATAGATAGATAGATAGATAGATAGAAGAGGAGATTTGAAAATTGGAAACGTTTTATCGTTCACCTTAGTTAATTTTAAATGCACTTAATAACATCAATAAAATAATTGATATTTCCTATTCTATAACATATACTCGGATTATTAGACATCCTTGTAATCCCCTTGAAAAAGTGTGTCAATGAAATGATGGCTGTATTATTATTCACGATTGAAGAAAGGATGAAGCAGGATGCGTATGGCAATTTCGACTGGGAAACGCGACTTTAACAATTGCGTTTATGCTCGTTTTGGTCGTAGTCCGTACTTTCTTTTTTGCGACTCCGATGATCCACAGGGTACGGGGGATTATCAAGAAAATCCTTCTTTGTTGGGGATTGACGGTGCAGGCATCGTTGTTGCTGACTTTGTGTCGAAGGAAAAGGTGGATGTTTTAATCACGGGCAGATTGGGTCATAATGCCCTGAAAGTAATTCAAGCGATGAAAATACTCGCATATACGGCACCCGAAACAATGACGCTCATGGAGGCCATTATCGCCTGGAAAGAAGGCCGATTGACCCAGATCAGTGAATCTGGAGCAAGGTCTAGCAAAATGGATGTGGTAAACAATGTTTGACGAAGATAAGGGACTTTATACCATAGGGACCGTGGCGGAGTTGATAGCAGAACATCCTGAGACACTAAGGGTGTGGGAAAGGAATGACCTTATACGCCCAGATCGGCAAGGGTATCAACGGAAGTATTCAAATAATGACATTAGAAGACTTAAGTTTATTAAATATCTTATGAATGAAAAGGGCTTGAACGTCGCAGGTGTAAAGCACTTGACTTCCATATATTTCTGCTGGTACAAGCAAAATTGCAAGGGAGGTGCCAATCAAAGCAGCTCTGTTCCAGTTAATGAATCTAAAGCTTGCTGGAAGATTGAAGGTACTTATTGTCTGGTAGCTAGTGACAAGTCAGAGATGTGCAAATCGTGTGACATGTTAAAAAACTGTAGCATCCTTTAGACATAAACGCGAACTCGCTACGCTCAATGATTCATTGTGGGTATCTAACCTCCCCAACAAATGAGAAAGTATAATCAAGATTGTCAGAAGAAGTCTCAAAGTAGTTGAGGACTTCTTCTGGCAATCCGTAAAATACAAGAGGCCCTTGTTTAAATTGAGATTTAAACAAGGGCCTCTTGTTGGGAAAATTCATAGATTGATATTTTCCTATTTGCGTCGATCTAGCTCCGCTTTCAACTCTGTAATCGATTCTGATAATGTAATCGTTTGAGATTCATATTTTTTAACGACCCCGCCAGAAACATGAAGTCCAGTCTGCCGTAAGACATAGCTTTTTTCTTCTTCTAACTCTTCGAGCTCTTCAGTTAATGTTCGTAGGCGTACCACCAAATCCTCATCACGTAATACCAAAAAATTTTCCATAAATCTCGCTCCCTTCATATGTCTATGAATAAATGCTTTGCTATAAGCAGATTACACACTTTCGTGACCCATTCTGGGTTGTTTAAGGGGTCTAGTACAGCATGTAAATATACCCTAGTGGGGTATTAATATTTATTTATTAATATAACTTATATTGTCCTAATTTGTCAACTTGATATCTCATTTACTTAGGTCCCCGATACCCATTTCAGGGTGAAAAATTTTAATTTTTAGGCATATCAACTCCGAAACAAGCTATGTATAAAAGGGCAGAATAATCTAATTACAGAATTTTACGTATTGACCTATCTATTATTTAGTTGTATCCTAAAGAAGAAGGCGGCCTATACCCAGGGGGGGTTAATTACATAAGTTAATTTCATAAAGTGAGCTTGTGAATATCTTACCATTGTAGGGTTATTATGGCGGTTAAGTTCAACCTATGTGTTGTTAATGCTCTCGGAGGTGGTATTAATACAGTGGTTCTTTCATTAACAACGATGCATTCGTTGCACGTATATTAAATTGTGAGGTGAGGAGCAAACGTGAAAAGTAAAAAATGGTTATTATTAACCCTAATCCTTGGCGTATTCGGTATTGTTTTCATTGGGTCTTTTTGGCTTACACCACCAAAAGTTACTGAGGCTGCCTGTGGCGCATCAACATCCTCTTGCAAAACCTGCCATGAGGTTAAGGGAGAGGATCCTGTATCTAAAAAGGGTGATTGGCATACACAACATTCCTTCGGAGATTTTTGCCAAGCCTGTCATTTGGGAGCGGCGACGGAAACGGATAAAACAAAAGCACATGTCGGGTTAGTCAAACCCTTAGAGCAACCTGATCAATCGTGTGCAGCCTGTCATCCATCCGATAGTGCTGCGCGGGTTGTTAAGTACGGTGGTACTGCTACAGGAACTCCTACTGCTCCAACTTCAGGGACAGACGCATCAGCGACCGGAACTCCTTCTGCAGGAACTGGGGCGGTTACACACTCAGCAGCTGCAACTCAAGTTCCGCCCAATGCTAATTCTAACTTTGATTTAATTGACTTTAATGTCAATAATGTGGCCCCCTGGTTAGCGTGGGTTATTGGAATAATAAACGCTTTTATGCTAATAATTTTAGGTTCTTTAATTTGGAGATGGAAAAAAGGGTTCTGGCCTTGGTCTTTCTTAAAAGGGAAACAAATAAGTGTTCCTTTTTATGGATTTCCTCCGGAAGTACAGGAAGTGTTCGCTCAGTTATCAAATGGGGATATGAAGACTGTCTTATCCCTACAAGAAATCCTCAAACGTGAACAAGGTCGTCAATTATTACAGGCAGTGTCTCGTTTGCCAGAAGATGTTCTTACAAAGCTCGAGAAGGGGGAAGAGCACAGTGGCCTTTAATGAAAAAATGAAGATTAAAATCTGGTCACCATGGTCAGCAGGGGTACTCTTGGGATTGACGGCCGTCGCTTCCTATGTTCTGGTGGACAAAACAATTGGCTCATCGGGTGGTATAGAAAGCATCGACAGTATACTCCTGAAACTATTTCATTCAAGCTTAGCTGATTCGATGTACTTTAAATTTCAGATGCCGCCAGTCCTTAGCTTCCAAATCTTGTTGTTTGCTGGAATGCTGCTAGGTGCTTTTACATCAAGTATGTGGTCCAAAGATTTCAAGTTTAGAATGATGCCAGATCAGCAATGGACCCAGATATTTGGACCAAGTAAGCTCAAACGTTGGAGCATGATATTTATCGGTGGGATTATCATTGAGTATGCCGCGGGTATTGCAGGCGGGTGTACAAGTGGTTTAGCAATTTCAGGGACAATGCAACTGTCTCCTGCCGGGCTAATCTTCATTGTCGGGTTGTTCGTGTCTGGAATTATTACGACCAAGATTTTGTATGGGAGGGAGTATTAAGATGATGACTTACGTTATCCCCATAGTGATTGGCTTCTTCTTCGCCTTCGCCCTCCAAAAGGCTGGTTTAGGACACTATCATAAAATCGTCAATCAATTTCGCTTTAAAGATAATACGGTTATGAAGTTTATGATGACAGGGATCTCGGTGGGACTCGTCGGACTTTATACGCTTAAAGATCTTGGCTTTATCCAGTTGGATCAAGTTTCGTCCACTTATATTCTAGGTAATCTAGTAGGCGGACTCCTGTTTGGGGTAGGTATGGCACTTGCCGGCACGTGACCGGGTACATTGATCACAGGTTGTGGTCAGGGAAATTTAGATTACTTGATTCCTGGACTCTTGGGCTTTCTCACCGGTGGAATACTATTCGGGGCTACCTATCAATCCGTATTTTTAAAAATCTCTACAATTGGTGATTATGGAACGAAAACCCTAGCGGAGCTTTTCCATGTCAACCATTGGCTATTTATAGGACTCTTTGTCTTGTGTACAGCAGTTTTCTACGTGGGTTCAAAAATCGTGGAAACTTCAAAGGATTCGAAAAAACAGAGCTCTATAGAATCCTAGTTGAACAACAAATTGCCGAGTGAAAGGAGGGAGCAAGGTGTCCAAAGTGTATACTTGGGACCAATTGTTCAGCCGCCGTCAGTTTATCAAAGGCACAGTCGCAACGGCAGCCCTTGGAGTTGGCGCTAGCGCTGGAACAGGTCTACTGGCACCAGAAGCCAGTTTGGGGACAGATAATCCCGCGCAGACAGCTGCTAAGGGTACAAAATTTGTTACAACCATTTGTGAGCAATGTGTTTGGCGGTGCGGAGTGATTGCCAAGGTTGAAAACGGTGTCGTAAAGATGTTGGAAGGTAATCCTAATCATCCCAACAATTTAGGGAAACTGTGCCCGCGTGGTAATGCTGCCATTGAAACGATGTATAGCCCGGATCGAATCAAGTTTCCTCTCATACGCGCAGGGGCACGGGGGAGCGGCTTGTGGCGTAAGGCTTCTTGGGATGAAGCGTTGAGTTATACTGCAGAGCAAATGAAGAAGATTAAAGATAAATATGGCGCTAAGGCGATGATGTTTAATTCGACGGATAACTTATCGCAACCATTTTTCGAAATTCTTCTTAAGGCGTACGGCACCCCTAATTACGGTACTCAACGGAGTTTGTGCTTTAATTCAATGACGACAGCCTTCCTGTATACGTATGGTACTCCTCAACCGGGTACGGATTATAGTCATTGTAAGTATATGATTTTCACTGGACGTAATTTGGCGGAGGGGATTTCCAATAATGAGACTCAGGAAATGATTGAAATGGTGGCTAAGGGTGTAAAGGTCATCGTGCTCGATCCGCGCTTCAGCAAGACGGCCGCGAAAGCGACGGAATGGCTGCCAGTTCGTCCTGGAACGGACTCCGCCTTTTTCCTTGCCATGATCCATGTGATCGTAGCAGAAAAGTTGTATGACGAAGCGTTTGTCAACAAATACACTCAAGGGTTCGAAGATCTAGTCACTGAAGTGAAGGAGTATACGCCTGAATGGGCGGAGAAAAAGTGTGAGATTGCTGCGACGACGATTCAACGAATTGCCCGGGAATTTGCAGCCGCTGCTCCTGCAGCCATAGCGCATCCTAACTGGCGGACGTCAAACTTTGTGAATTCATTCCAAACTGAGCGGGCCATTGCCGTGCTAAATGCCCTGATGGGTAATTGGGCGCAGCCAGGTGGGTTAATTCCTGATCAGGAAATGAACACTGCAAAGCTTGGGGTTCTGTCTCACCCACCTTTTCCACCAGCGCAGGGAATTAGACTTGATGGAGTACCTTGGCAGTATCCCTTAGTGCCTTTAGCTTACGGTGTTATCCAGACTATGCGGGATAATATTTTAGCGGGTAAGCCTTATGAGGCTAAAGGATGGCTGATTTCTAGGCAAAATCCCGTACTCTCGATTCCAGAACGGCAAAAAACCATTAATGCCCTGATGAAGTTGGATTTTGTGGCGGTGATCGATATACAAGCCAGTGACACTGCGTATTATGCGGATGTTATTTTACCTGAATCCTACTATCTCGAACGGTATGATGGTTTGATTCCCATAAAAAACAAGATCTTCATTCGTCAGCCAGTGATTGAGCCTCTTTATGATACGAGAAGCTCCTTAATGATTTATAAGGAGTTGGCGGACAAATTGGGTGTCGGGGAATTCCTACCTTATAAAGATGAAATGGATCTGTTGGCCCAGCAGCTTAAACCCTTCCCTGTCACCTTAGAAGCTTTAAAAAGTGCTGGGCATTATGAAGTACAGAACTTTAAAGAAGACCATTCTAAAGATTTTGAGTTCCAAACGAGCAGTGGGAAGATAGAAATCTCTTCGAGCATCATGGCTCAAATGGGCAAGAAGGCTGTACCCACTTGGAATGAGCCACCACGTCCAAAGGAGGACCAATACTATCTCTTAACGGGTAAAACTGCCCAGCATACTCAAATGTTCACTCAGAATAATCGCTGGCTTTTAGAAGTTTTCCCTGTCAATCGGGCGTGGCTGCATACCTCCGTTGCTAAGAAAATTGGGGTAAAGACAGATGATGACGTGGTTTTAGAGAGTGAAGTTGGAAAAGTTACGATTAAGGCCTATGTAACAGAGGGTATACGCCCCGATTGTATCTTTATGGTCGGAGGCTTTGGGCACGTAAGTAAAGGCCTTAAATCGTCGTATGGTCTGGGGGCTAGTGATTCAGCTCTGCATAAGACTGTGACAGATCCGATTTCAGGAGGCTCGGCCTTAAGCGAGACCTTTGTGAAAGTGAGTAAAGCCTAAGGCTTAGGAGGGGGAAAATATGGCTAAACGCATGGGGTTTGTCATTATTACTTCGCGCTGCATCGATTGCGATGCCTGTATGGTGGCTTGTCGGGCAGAAAATGACGCACCACTAGGGCATACCCGTAATTGGGTCAAGAGCAGTGGAGTTCAGGGACAGTTTCCTAAGGTCAGGGAACTGTTTCAACCAGGTAATTGTATGCATTGTGATAACCCGCCCTGTGTATCGGTTTGTCCTACGGGGGCTTCTCAGAAACGGGACGATGGTATTGTAATCATCGAAAACAGCAAATGTATTGGGTGTAAATATTGCATTGTCGCTTGCCCGTATGACGCCCGTTTTGCTAATCCTCACACTGGAAAGGCAGATAAGTGTACATTATGCTTGCATCGTCTGGAGCAAGGGCTAGAACCAGCGTGTGTGCAGACATGCTTAGGGAAGTCACGCCAATCAGGAGACCTCAATGACCCGAATAGTATAGTTTCTAAATTGATCGCGAAGTATCCGACTCGAGTGTTGCTAAAACAAGTGGGTACGGGGCCGAACATTTATTATATCGATGAAGCCGTTCCAGAAATCCCTGAGGGGAAGTAAACTCTTTTGTTAGTTGAACGAGTTCATTAACGGTTTAGGAGGGGTGTTGTGTGGAATTAACCTGGGCTTTAATGATCGTTATTTACCTCTTTACTGCAGGACTTAGTGCGGGATCAATGATAACGTCTAATCTCGCCTTCCTCTATGGAGGTAAAGACTTTGAGCGAGTTGGACGCTGGGGTGCTTATATCTCGCCGTTTCCTATCTCCCTTGGGTTAGGGGTGCTTTTGCTAGATCTGGGTAGCCCCTTGAACTTTTATCGCTTATTCCTTACCTTGGAAGTTCGCTCCCCGATGTCTTACGGGAGTTGGGCGATTCTCCTTTTTACCGTTTTAAGTGTCATTTACCTCTATCTTTGGCTCCCAGAGAAATATCAACTAATTGGGCACTTTCAAAGTTCAGAAACGTGGAAAAGGTGGTTGGCAAAATTCCTGCCCTTCTTGTCTGTGGGCGTTGCGTCTTATACCGGACTCCTGCTCAATGCCGCTGTTCGTCCGTTGTGGAATGCGCCCTTACTTCCGGTACTGTTCTTAGTGTCTGCGTTATCAACGGGGGTGGCTTCCGTGATTTTGTTATCCAGTCTGAGCCCCTGGCAACGGGCTAGACATAAGGAATTGCACGCCTTAACCAAGGCAGATGCTGGATTGATTATTCTAGAGTGTTTGATTATAATAATAATGATCGTTATGGCAAGACTAAGCACTGTAAGTGAATCTATGGCCTATGGTAGTTTATTGTACGGACAATATGCTTGGATTTTTTGGTTTTTGATTGTGGGACTCGGTTTAATTGTACCTTTTGCGTTAGAATTGATGGAACTCAAGGACAAAATCCCCGTCAAATGGGCTTTGACAGTTACCATCAGCAGTAGTTTTCTGGTCCTATTTGGAGGATTTTTCGTGCGTTATATCATAACCTATGCAGGTCAGACCAACGCCTGGTTTTAGTGGAGGGGGCAGTGAGTAAGGTGTCTAAACAACCAGAATGGTCTAGACGTGCGGTGTTGCGTTTAGCATGGGTTGGTATCATCGCCGCTAGCGCCTTGACGATTGAGCCTTTAGCTAAGTACCTCACGAGCAAAGTAGACCGACTTCGTTCTCCCCTCGTGGTGTATAACAAACCGCTTGACAAAAACAGTGACTGGCAAAATACAGCAAATGCTCGTGTGTGGGTAAAGCAAGATTCTTTGGGAGTAATGGCTTTGGTAGCAACCTGTACTCATCTTGGCTGCGAAGTTAATTATTTTCCCGACAAGAAAGAATGGCTTTGCCCTTGTCACGCGAGCATTTATGACCTAGAGGGTAGGCCAGTATCCGGTCCGGCACCTAAAGCACTCCCTCGCGTAGCTGTTGAGCGGAAACAGGATGGTGCGCTAATTATCAATACTTCAAAACAAGTAGGAATGGATACACGCCTATGAGAGACCAGAAAAACTTTGTGAATCACATAAGGCCTGGTTTTATCCCAACTGGAGCCCTTTCAGTACTCTATACTTTTTGTCTTGGTGGTTTGTCTTTTTTGGCTTTTGTGATACTTGGGATTACGGGTCTTCTTCTGATGTTTCATTATCAACCGGGAGAGAGTAATGGATTTAGTAGTATTCTAACCATAGCTTCTGTCATTCCCTATGGTGATGTTATTCGAAATTTGCACTATTGGGCTGGTCAGGTTATGGTTGTCACAGTGAATCTTCATATGCTTCGCGTTGTATGGACCCGTTCTTACAAGCCTCCCAAGCAACTAAACTGGCTTGTAGGAGTGGCCCTTTTAATTCTGATTTTGTTTTTAGATTTTACGGGCTATTTGCTAATCGGGTCCCAAGAAAGTGGTGCGGCAGCCACCGTGGCAGTCAATATTTTGGGATTAATTCCTGGCTTGGGGACTGGGCTTGCGCAGATGTTATTCGGAGAACCTTCTGCCTTAAGTGGAAGTACCCTAGTCGTTTATGTATGGCATTGTGTTGCCCTACCTATGGGTGCTTTGTTATTACAACTTTATCATTTCTGGCGTATCCGTCGTGACGGGGGAGTGCGCCCGCTCTAAGGAGGGTTAGTATGTCACGTTCCCCGATTAAACATCTCATAGAAAAAGAGGGTATAGCCTCAATCTTTTTTGTGGTTTTTTGCATGGCGCTAGCCTTGAAGTTTACGGCAAGTGTCGGAACGAGCAATCAAGCTCCAGCTGCCTCGCATGCTGTTGCACCCTGGATTTTTGGTCCCTTCCAAATTTTATTATTATACTTCCCTCCTTGGATAGGCGGACTTGTTTTTCCCCTACTAATAATGGGAGGGCTTGCTGGGTTACCTTGGCTCGTTCAATATTTGGGCGAAAAGTCGGGTGAACGGATTTTTAGTGTCTTTTTTAGTCTCGTTATAGTCCTTTTGATTTGGTTCATGGTCCAAGAAGTTTGGTGGATATAAATGAAAAAAACATTCTTGCTCGCAAGTCTTTTATTAATACTGATTGTCATGCTGACTCTGAAACAGGGCAGTGATCCCCAATGGGGCAACTATCAAAAAGAGTATTTTACGGAACAGGCCAATAAATTACAACTTGAACTTGGTATGGTAAACGATGAAGCAAAGAAACAACGCATTCAACAAGAAATTGTGAGTTATCAAGATCGTAAGCCAGAGATCATCAACCTTGTACTTCCAAATGGTAAGGTTGAACGGTGTCAAACCTGTCATATGGGTATTGAAGAAATATCGCAATCCCATCCCAGCAATACCTTTGGTTGTGCGGTATGCCATGGCGGAAATCCTCTGTCGCTGGACCAAACGACAGCGCATGCTCAAATGCTGGGAGGGGGCCATCCAGGATCATTAAATGTCTCCTCTTTAAGTTGCGGAGGGACAGGGGCAAATGGGGTGTCGTGTCATAGTGGAAACCACGAATCTGGGAAGAATTTAGTGGACTCAGTAAAAACCTCGATTATGTCAACGAAGGACGGAGAGTTAAGCGTCGTACGCATGACCTTTGGCTTGGATAAGACTAAGGTAGTTCCAGGCCTTACCAAAGGTCAGGCGGCGTATCTCTACCCCAATCCCCTGCAGGGACGAGCGGATGAAGGGCAATTCCAGCAGAATTGTCTGAATCAATGTCATCAAAGTAGTGGGGAACTGCCCGCCCCTCTATCAAAAGGAACATCGACACCTTCGAATAGGCCGGAAGAAGGTGTGCCACAAAGCAAGAATACGGTCTCCTCCAATGATAAAATCCAAGCTAATGGGTGTGAAGCCTGCCATGTTTTGGTCAATCCAACTCATACCTACACCGGCAATGATACAACTATTAAAGAAAATACTACTGGTCGAGGTATGGTCCATAGTCTGACGACCCAAATTCCATACACTCAGTGTAACCAGTGTCATAATCAAGGGAACCATGCCCCCCTTAAAATGGAGTTTTCTGTTCGCTCGGATATGGCTAAGGTCGAAAGAGATTGGACTGCGGGAGATTCGACTTGGACGGACCGCTTGAGTGATTATTATCTGCCAGGTGAATTATTCGCGAGGTGTGAAGTGAGTCTGGATTGCATAGATTGCCATACAAGGCAGGATGTTATGGGGGATGGCGAGTTTTACACCTCTCAGCATGATGCTGTTCATATCCAATGTCTCGATTGTCATGGAACCAAGGAAACACTTCCCCTCACGAAGAAAGTTGAGAAGCCGGAGGATTTGATGTTTGAAGAGCATATTACCAATCCCCAATTTCCTGCGTTGAAAACAGGGGATGAAATATTAATGACGGCGAAAGGGGAAGAACTGCCTTTCTTACGCCATAATGGAGCCGATTGGATTCAGACGAGTCGTGTGACTGGGAAAACATTCAATATACCATTAGTGCTCGGAAGCAGTTGCGAGCAAACCGCTGATGAACAAGGAGCAGATTCGTGCCATAAATGCCATGACAGAACTGCTCAACACCCGTGAAAACATGAGAATGAGCCATTAGCTTCCGTCAGTCTAACTCTTTAGAATACTTTAAACAATTTAAAGTATTCTAAAGAGTTAGACTTTGAGAAAGTGGGAACATTCACTATCTTTTTTATCTTTAGTCTGCTATAATAAAAGTAACTACATCACATAGAGATAAACAGATAGTGAAGGGGGAAAAAACAATGGCTGAAACAATCTTTACTTGGTTTTTAATAGCACTGATGGTTCTATTAGTAATTGCAAGTGTTAAAATCATAATAACTTCTTGTTATCAAATTTACAAGAAATTCCACACAATCTCGGGAGAAAAACGAGGACCTTCGACAAAATCTATTCATGCATAGTTAGATATGTGAAAAATCGTTCATTGCCTACTAAAGACTGAAAACACCTCTCTTCTATTAGAAGAATGGTGTTTTTTCTCATTCTCTCTTTAGGAAAAACCGGCTTGTAATAAAGAGCCAGTGAACTCGGTCAGCTAAAGATTGAAAACAAAACCGCCTGAAAATCAGATGATTTCCGAACTTGATAAAAATAATTTAGGATTAAGAACACAGCCGATCAGTAAGCGGATATCTAGCGAAAGATCGTCGAAATAGTTGACAAATCAAAGCAATACGAATATATTGAATAAGGGTATATTATACGGGAGCAGGGTATAGGGGGAGATGTATTGCGATCTAAATTCCTCTATACATTGATAGAGTTGTGCCACAGGGTAAGGTGCGTGTGGGTGAAATAGTCAATAGTTTAGGTTAATATTTAGGGGGAGATTGCTGTGCCTAACTATGATTTAAAATGTCAAAAGTGTGCAAAACAGTTTTCAGTATTTTGCAGTATCAGCCAAAAAGATTATCAAGGCTGCCCGTATTGTGGAAGTTTCCAAATAATTCAACGGATTACGTCTGTCAATATCGGAGGAAAAAGCTTCGCCCCGGACAAAGGTTCTTTGGGAGAATCAAAGGCTCCAAGTCGCAGATTTGGTTGAACAGGGTGCAAATGAGAAACCGTGCGTTTCTCATAATTGAGTGATGTGTCTCGATGAGAAAAGTTAGAGCATAAATAGTTGACAAGATAGTAGGGGCGGATATATATTGTATTTATACCCCGCTAGGGTATAAATAATGTTCTAGTGGTTTTGGGGAGGGATCTGGAGATGTCAGCGTTCATCTTGGAGAAAATGTGTCGGGCGTGTAAACACTGTGTAAACGCTTGCCCGGTACAAGCAATTACAATGATAGCTCATCTTCCTGTAGTAGACCCTACTAGGTGTACGGAATGTGAAACTTGTATAGAAACCTGTATGCATGGCGCGATTACTTTTAGAGCCACAGAGGAGAAGAAAGCGAATGGATCATAATCTGCGACAAGACCATGAACAAGAACTGAAGCTCCAGTTAAGCATTGTTGAAGCAAAGCTGACAGATTTAAAAGGGCGTTGGCCGTATCATTCCGTGCAAGCCAAGATGGTAGCGGAATTAGAGGATTTGGAAGAAGAAAGAGACCGCATCTTAGCCATGCTGAAGTCTCTGTAAACTGAGGGAGGCAATTTATGAGTAAGAAAGTTTTAATAGTAGGCGGGGTCGCGGGTGGAGCATCAACAGCAGCAAGGCTTAGAAGATTGGATGAATCAGTCGAGATTATTATGTTTGAAAGAGACGAGTATATTTCCTTTGCCAATTGCGGTTTGCCTTATTATATTGGAGAGACAATCAAGGAACGAGAAAAACTGATAGTCCAGACTCCAGAAAGTATGAAAAGCCGATTCAATATCGATGTAAGGAATAATAGTGAGGTTATAGGACTAGATACCGTTAAAAAGGTAGCGACGGTCAAAAGCAAGGCCAACGGTACCTATGAAGAGACGTATGATTTTGTCGTATTAGCCCCTGGAGCAAAAGCCATGAAACCTCCAATCGAGGGTATCGATAGCCAAAGGATCTTAACCTTAAGAAATATACCCGACACGGATCAAATCAAAACCTATCTAGATAATAAGACTACTAAAAGTGCGGTGGTTATCGGCGGAGGCTTTGTCGGCGTGGAAATGGCAGAGAACCTCAAACATCGTGGACTTGAGGTTACAATAGTCGAAGCCGCACCACATATCTTGGCACCTTTCGACTCAGACATTGTCGGAGGCCTGGAACAGGATCTCTCGGACCATGGCGTGAAACTCATCTTAAATGATGGAGTTAAGTCATTTAAGGAGCTGGAAAACAGTGTCGAAATAAACCTCAATAGTGGCTTAGCGTTAACAGCAGATCTTGTGATCTTAGCCATTGGGGTCGTTCCGGATACTGGCTTTCTTAAGGATAGTGGTATTAAGCTAGGAGCCAGAGGACATATCATAGTCGATGAATATCTGGCCACTAATGTAGAAAACATCTATGCTGTTGGGGATGCGATCGAAGTCGTCGATTTTGTCAATAAACAAGCAACCACCATTCCACTTGCGGGGCCCGCTAATAAACAAGCTCGTATAGCTGCTAATAATATTGCTGGTCTGAGGACTCCTTATAACGGGACTCAAGGCAGTTCGATTCTCAAAGTCTTCGGTCTCACAGCGGCCAGTACCGGTAATAATGAGCGAACCTTAACTCGCCTAAACATTCCTTATAAAACGATAACCATCCATGCGGCGTCACATGCCTCGTATTATCCGGGCGGCTTTATGATGACATTGAAACTACTGTTCAATGTAGAAGGTAAAATCCTAGGAGCGCAAGGCATTGGTAAGGATGGTGTTGATAAGAGAATCGACGTCATTGCAACGGTCATAAGACTAGGCGGAACTGTCACAGATTTAACTGAGTTGGAGCTTTGTTACGCCCCACCTTATTCATCAGCCAAAGATCCCGTCAATATTGCGGGTTATGTAGCGGAGAATGTCCTAGCAGGCAGCGTGGATGACCTGTCAATCGAGCAGTTTATGAAGTATGATCGAGAAAACACCATCTTATTAGATGTTCGTACAGAAAAGGAATATAAGGGTGGGCATCTTGAGGGATCGCTTAACATCCCAGTTGATAGTCTAAGAGAAAGAATTGGAGAACTTGATAAGACGAAAGAAATCTTGGGTTATTGTCAAATTGGGCTAAGAGGGTATGTAGCGTCCAGGTTCTTGACCCAAAATGATTTTAAAGTCAAAAATTTAACTGGTGGATATAAATCATGTCAGATGTCGCCGTTGAAACCTGGTTGTGTTGTTCCTGTGGAGACAAACGATGAAATATGAATGGAAAAAACATGCCAAAGAGCTGTATCTACCTAAAAACACGCCTGAACTCGTGACGGTTCCTAATCTCAAGTTCTTTATGATTGATGGAAAAGGTAATCCGAATACTGAAGAGTTCTCTGAGGCTATTGGAGTATTGTATTCCTCGTTTTAAAGTAGATAGGGACTGACGGTTTCACTAATGCCATTTTTTATGGTATATTTATCAAGATAATTATTTTAATTATTAATTCCTTGATTGGGAAATATAAGGAGGAAACTTTATGAATGACCAAAAAACACTTGAACATTTAATGGAAGCTTTTGCTGGAGAATCACAGGCGAATCGAAAGTATCTTGCTTACTCAAAAAAAGCTGAGTTAGATGGTAAAAAGAATGCTGCTAAGCTTTTCAAAGCAGCTGCAGATGCCGAAACGATTCATGCCCAAAAACATTTTGAGGTCGCAGGTAAGATTAAATCAACGGTTGAAAACCTCAAGGATGCAGTATCTGGAGAGAATCATGAATATCAAAGCATGTATCCGGACTTTTTGAAGGTGGCACAAGAAGAAGGAAATCAAGCTGCGGTGAGAACATTTACATTTGCCTTAAAGGCCGAAGAAGTCCATGCAAAACTGTATGAAGAAGCACTAAGTAATCTGGATCAGGAAGAAGAAGTATTTTACTATCTGTGTCCTGTTTGTGGAAACATTGAGAAATATGTTCCTGAGAAATGCTTTATCTGCGGTACATTAGGATCGAAATTTGTTAAGTATTAAAATCTGATCTATCGCTGACATCAGACGCAGATTGCTCTTCAAGAACCAGAACGTAATTTTTACGTTCTGGATTTTTGTATATAATTTGAGGTGGTGAGTTTATGAGTTGTGATCTTTTAATCAAGAATGGCTTCATTATAGATGGTTCAGGAAATCCTGGATTCTATGGTGATCTGGCTGTAAGTGAAGGGAAGATTATCGAGGTTGCCACCATACTAGACTATGAAGCAGAGAGAATTATCGATGCTCAAGGCTTAACAGTATGCCCGGGTTTTATTGATCCCCATGTACATGAAGAACTTACCGTGTTAACAAGTGGTAAATTTGAAGAATTCCTGTTCCAGGGCGTTACTACCATAATCAATGGTAACTGTGGACATTCCATAACTCCGTATTCTTCTAATAATATTTATGAGTATATGGCCGAAAAGGGGCTGATTTCTAGGGAGGCCAAAGAAAGATATAAACTGATTATACCGACCTGGACTGATTTCTCAGGCTATATTGACGTTACCAAGAACAAGGGAACCAACTTAAATATGGGGTTTCTCTTGGGGCATGGCACTTTGCGATGGAGTGTTATGGGAGGCTCGAAAAATAGAAAACCGACCAGGGAAGAGGATGCGGTGATTGTCCAACTTCTGGAAGAGGGTCTTGAACAGGGGGCCTTAGGCATATCTACTGGTCTAACCTATAGCCCTAGCAAATTTGCCGAGACCGAAGAATTAATTAAACTAGCGAAAGTTGCAAAAAAATATGATGGAATATATACATCCCATATCAGAAGCTATAGGGGTATCCTGGAGGCCGTACAGGAAGTCATAAGGATTGGCGAAGCGGCAGACATAAGAGTTCAGGTGTCCCATCTCACGCCAAATAGTCCGGCAGCGTTTGAAGAAATACTGATAGCAAGGGAAAGGGGTGTGGAGATTGCAGTCGATACTATACCAAAAAGCAGTGGACATTTTAAGAGATGGGATAGGGTGCTTCAGTTTATAGTATCAGCATCCTCTAAACTCTTTGATCGAGACAGGAACGGCTCACCAGAGGCCTTTAAAACGTCTGAAGGAAGACTGAAAATAGTTAATAAACTAAGATTTAAGGATACGCTTTTACTTATTAATACCGCTGATCCTCAAATGGAAAACCGAACCATAGAAGAAATTGCTTTCGAGAGAAGGCTAGATGTCGATGAACTAATCCTCACCCTATTAGAAAAAGACAGGGATAAACTGACCTTCTGTCAGGGCGGGCTTAACAGACAGGACTTTCCTGGAACTCCATATGAGGATAATGTGGCCAATAATCCACTTGTCATGGTTGGATCAGATAGGGTATTTGGAGAAACAGAAGACCCTCATGCTTGGTATGAGTTATTTAGACAAGGTGCTTTCCCAATATTTTTCACCCTATGCAGGCAAAAAGGTGTAGAGTTACATGAGATTGTCAGAAGAGTAACTTCACTGCCAGCAAAGCAGTTCAGATTATGTGATAGAGGGTTGTTAGCTAAGGGGAAAGTAGCAGATATTACCATCATTGATATGGATAACTATGGTTATCCTTCAAACGAGGAAATCGATTATACAAACCCATTAACGATGGCAAGCGGTGTTAAGTATACCATTGTTAACGGCAAAGTAGCTTTAGATAATGGAAAGATCAAAGAAATCAGGGCTGGTCAATTATTAGCGAAATATGGTCGACTATTGTAAATCATGGATTCACTCAATTCGGGGGATACTTGAAGAGGGCAATGACCCCAAGTTAAGGCTAAGCCATTAGCCCTCCTAGATCAGAGCATATAGCTATCTAGGCTGATAGTCTGTTACCAACTACACAGACGATTAAGTCCGTTTGTTGTTTTTTACGTCTTTTGCTTGACGAATACTAATTGACTCGTTGAACATTTTACGTGACAGACTCTCTGCCACAACCACATATGTTCAATTTTCAAAGATCGTATTAGTCCAATTATACCACAAAATTCAAACTAATAAGTCCTTAGAACTGCCTTATATCCCCATATTTGAAACTAGGGGCTTTACGGCAACAAATGGTAAAAAATAGGAGGTCATAAAAATGACAGAAGGTCTTCAAACAATAAAGAATCATTATGAACTCGCAATAATTGGGTGTGGTCCTGCTGGAATGGCAGCGGCTCTTAATGCCAAAATACGGAACCGAGATTTCATCTTACTGGGCTCTGAATTTTGTAGCCCGAAACTCTCGAAAGCTCCACAAATTGAAAATTGGCTTGGGTTTCCAGAAATAAGCGGGGAAGAATTACGGCAACTTTTCTTAAAACATGTTGAGAGCAAAGACATTCAAATCGTCCCTTTTAAAGTAACAAATATATATCCTGGGCCACCCTATACACTGATAGGCAAGGAGCAATCCATCGAAGCAGATGCCATTATTATTGCAACAGGCGTATCAGTGGGTAAACTCTTTCCTGGCGAAGCAGAATTACTGGGAAGTGGTGTCGGATATTGCGCGACGTGTGACGGGCCCTTATATAAAAATAAAAGTGTGGCGATCGTTTCGTACAATCAGGAAGGGGCTGATGAAGCCAATTTCATGGCTGACTTCTGTGCTAAAGTTTATTATATTCCCTATTACAGTGACGTATCGAAGCTTGACCCACGAATTGAGGTTAAAAAAGGAAAAGTTAAGGGAATCATAGGAACTGAAACGGTGCAACAACTCGATCTAGGGGAAGAACAATTGTCTGTGGACGGTGTATTCATTATTCGAGATACCTTGCCAGCTGAGCAGTTGATATCCGGCTTGGAAATGGAAGATGGGGCAATTAAGGTCAATCATAAGCTAGAGACGAGTATGCCTGGTTTATTTGCTGCAGGAGATTGTACAGGACAACCTTTTCAATTAATAAAAGCGGCGGGAGAGGGTGGGACAGCTGCCCTGCATGCTGTAAAATATTTGGATGGTTTAAAGTGACTGTTCAATTAATGTTGCAGAAGTGCTAAATCGAACTTGCTGATTGTGACAAAAGAACCGCCTGTTTGCTCTTGATCAGCAAACGGCGGTTTTTTGTCACTGGTCTAATTTGAGTAGCACACAAAATTAGTGCTAGGACTATTTTTTGTGGTCTAGCAATTCTAACGCTTGGCGTATAACGACTAGTAGTCTCTGCGGCAGGGAAGGTATATTCTGAGTTGAATCGGACGCGTCTATTTCACAATTTGCTCCCAAATTAATATGGGCTTCAGACGATGGTTGTTGATCACAGTCGCTTAATTCTTCTTCAGCGGTCAGACCATCTGAGGTCCTGCGATTCTTAAATAGTAGGGCTGTGATATATTCCTTTTCCATAGGATCTCCTCCTCCGTAATTCGATGAGAACTAGTAAATTGTTACTCAATATTAGGATATGATGTGCTAAGGCAATTGTCTTATAAATACTAATTAATCTTCCATATAAATGAAAATCCGCTAAGCCTCTGCATAGCGGATTACAAGTTTATAATATGAGTGGCCTATCTTTGTGAGATTTACCCTCTTAATCAATTGTTTAGCGCTGGCCAAGGAAGGGTAAACGAACAATTAGACAAATGCCACTAGGGGAGGCAACCTCAATAAGGTTAAGGAGATTAATAACAGCGCCCGGTGGAACAATGGCACGGAGTAAAGTTCCTGGTAATGGGCCGCATTGAGGCTTATGACAGGCCGAATTGCGATTGAGAAACATAGTAACCCCTCTTTCTATAATAATGTGTGAACCTTTAATGGTTCTATAAGAAATAGAGAAGATGGAGGGGTTTGCTAATCCCTAATTATTACTTCCTGCTTTATAGTATGAACGATTGTCCTTTAATGGTACAAGAAACCTAATAATATTTTCATACTAAGTTATGGACGAGGTGGCTCCGCAAGAATCAATTTCTAAAACCATAGCTTGAGCGGTTCCCCCATATTGCCCCAGCGTGGTTAGCATGCTTTGGCTGACGGCTTTCTGAGAGCTTTCGGCAATGAGGGCTATCAGAGTAGGACCAGAACCACTGAGAGCAGATCCATAAGCCCCTGCCTTGAGGGCAGATTCTAAGGTTTCGAGCATGCCAGGAAGAAGAATCGCACGTTGGTTTTGGTGAAGCACGTCGCGCATTCCTTCTTGTAATAGGGAGTAGTCTTCTCGAATAAAGGCTTCAATCAGCAATCCAACATGGGAAATATTAAAAACGGCGTCATTGCGTGTTACGTGTGGGGGTAAGATTCCTCGAGCTTTTTCTGTATTTAGGAGGGTGTTGGGGATAAGAACAACTGCTTTTAAGTTGGGAGATTGGGCCAATACACGGGGTAAAATGCCACCTTTTGCAGGCACAGATAGGGTGACCCCTCCATATAAAGCGGGTGTGACATTGTCAGGGTGGCCTTCTAGGTCGTTAGCAACTTGGAGCAACTGATACTTAGTGTAGGGCGATCCAGCTATGGCGTTAGCGGCTACTAGACCACCCACGATGGCAGCAGAACTGCTTCCTAAACCACGCGCAGGGGGGATTTGATTTTCTAACGTTAGAGCTACGGAGGGAGTCGGGTAATCAAGCAGTTTCCAAAGATGGCACATTGTTTGCCAAACGAGGTTGCTTTCATCGGCCGGAATTCCTTCATAGTATGACCCAGTCAAAGAAATTTGAAAGGGACGATTAGGTGCAACAGTTATCGTGTTGTACAGCTGAAGTGCCAGCCCTAAACAGTCAAATCCAGGACCTAAATTGGCGGAGGTGGCTGGTACCTTAACGCGTATCATGGTTTTCCTCCTGGCCATTTTCAAAGCGAATTACGTTGTGAATATTTAGGACCTTGCTATATGCTTTAACGGAATCAAGAGCTTCTTGAAGTGCTCCTTCACGACAGGGGTGAGTCACAAGGACGATTTCTGCCTGGTGTTCACCGCGAGGTTTTTGAATGATGGAGGCGAAGCTGATATTGGCTTCGGCGAAGAGTAAGGCTAGGGTAGCGAGGACACGAGGCTCGTCTTTGACAAGTAGGCGTATATAAAAGGCGGTATAGAAATCTGAAACTGCTTTAAGTGGAAGATCGAGATAACAACTACAGTTTATAGAAGAAATTGAGTTCGATTGAATGTTACGAGCAATGCGCATAATATCGCTTATAATAGCACTTCCGGTGGGGAGGGAACCAGCACCTCGACCATAAAACATAGTTTCCCCAACGGCATCACCCACTACATAGATTGCATTGTAAACACCCTTAACAGAGGCAAGAGGATGGGATAGGGGTAATATGGCTGGATGAACGCGTACTTCAATTCCTTCCTCCCGATGTTTAGCAATGGCTAATAGTTTAATTGTACAGCCAAGTTCCGTCGCATAAGCTATATCTTCACGTGTAATTTTTGAAATGCCTTCGACAAAGACGTCTTTGAGGGCTACGCGTGAATTAAAAGCGATAGAGGAAAGAATAGCCAGTTTCCGAGCAGCATCTAAACCGTCGACATCAGCGGCAGGGTCGGCTTCGGCATACCCTAATTGTTGTGCTTCAGCAAGGACTTCTGAATACTCGCGGCCCTGCTCGGCCATGGCAGTAAGAATGTAGTTAGTTGTTCCATTAATAATCCCAAGTACGTCGGTGATGCGATTGGCGGCTAGGGACTCTTTCAAAGCAGCTATGATGGGAATTCCGCCTCCAACACTCGCTTCGAAATAAAGGTCTTTACCAGCCAGATTGGCCGCATCAAGAAGTTCATGACCATGAAGCGCTATTAAGTCTTTATTGGCGGTAACGACATGTTTTCCCTGTCGTAAAGCTTCCAAAACAAACGTGCGAGCGGGTTCGATCCCCCCCATTACTTCTACAATAATCTGGATTTCAGGGTCTTGAAGGATTTCATTGGGTTGATCTGTGAGTAAAAAATCTCCTTTAACTTCTCGATCTTTATGAAGATCCTTGTCGAGAATTGATTTAATGTGAATGTCGCAGTGTGTTCGTGTTTGAATATCCTCAGCATTTTTCTGTAATATACTCACTACTCCAGTACCCACGGTACCTAAACCTAAGATTCCGATTTGAATTGCCAAGGTAAGTCAACTCCTCTTAAAAAAACAAATGTATTTGTATAGAGGACATTATACCTCGGGCTAGCGGGCTTTGACAAGAAAATCTTTGAGAAGAATTTAACTATACTTTGTAAAAAGGGTTGACACTAGGGAATGAATTCTGTATCATATACACAATGTTTACATTTTAAATGTAATATAACACAAGCGGAAGTGTACCTTGGGTTCCGGGGGAAACCTGTCTGGTCCGAGCGGTACAGAATCCAAATTGGATTTACACCGTGGGTAGAAAAAACCCAAGCGGAAAGTTCCACAATATTAGGGGACTACGCTTGGGCTATTTATTTTAGGAGTCTATACTAGGAAGGGGTAGATTAAATGGGACTAGTTATTTACTGTAATGGAGCGTTTGTTCCAGAAGAAGAGGCAAAGGTATCAGTTTTTGACCATGGGTTTTTGTACGGAGACGGCATCTTCGAAGGGATTCGTGCCTATTATGGTCGAGTATTTAAATTAGATGAACATTTGAAACGCCTCTATGAGTCCGCTAAGTCGATTCAATTGAACATCGGTATCTCTAAGGTCGAGATGCAGGAGATTGTTCTAGAAACCCTTCGCAAGAACGACTTAAAGGATGCTTATATTCGCTTGGTAGTTTCACGGGGCAAAGGGGATTTAGGGCTCGATCCTACTAAGTGTCCACAGGCCGCAATCTTTTGTATAGCGGCTCAAATAAAAATCTTTGAGCCAATCATGTATGAGATGGGCTTGGAAGTGAAAACCGTGGCCATTCGTCGCAATAATCCAGATTCATTGAGTCCTAGGATAAAATCCCTCAATTATCTTAATAATATTCTTGCTAAAATAGAGGCTAATCAAGCGGGTGTTGTGGAAGGAATTATGCTTAATCAAGAAGGGTATGTCGCTGAAGGTACGTCAGATAACATTTTTATCGTTCGAGAGGGAGTCTTAATAACCCCTCCTCTTTCGGCAGGTATACTAGAAGGCATTACTCGGGATTCTGTGCTACAGCTAGCCAAGAAACTGGGAATTGAAGCGAGGGAAGAGCTGTTTACACGACACGACCTCTATACTGCAGAGGAGTGCTTTCTCACAGGTACAGCCGCAGAACTGATTCCAGTGATTAAAGTAGATGGGCGAGAGATCGGAGATGGAGTTCCTAGAGAAGTGTATAAACAACTACTCGCTGCTTTTCGGGACCTTACCCATGTCAACGGTCCCCAGATTTATAGCGTTTAGAGGAGACGGACAGATGAGTTAGGAGGGGAAATGAGTATGAGTGAAGAAAAAACAGGTTTAAAAGGAGCAACCGTCTTATTAAATGCCTTGCACCAGGAAGGCGTTGACGTTATCTTTGGTTATCCAGGTGGAGTGTTACTTCCATTATATGATGCCCTTCTGGATAGTCCCATTCGACATGTTCTAGCTCGTCATGAACAAGGCGTGGTGTATGCTGCAGATGGTTATTCCCGGGTTAGTGGAAAAGTAGGGGTTTGTTTAGCAACGTCGGGCCCTGGTGCGACAAATGTCGTAACGGGTATTGCCAATGCTTATTCGGATTCTATCCCTTTAGTTGTATTGACAGGGCAAGTTTCTACGAGCTCGCTCGGATCAGACTCTTTTCAAGAAGTGGATATCATCGGGATTACGATGCCCATCACTAAGCACTCTTATTTGGTTAGAGATCCGAGGGAGCTTCCGAGGATCGTAAAAGAGGCTTTTTATATCGCCCGAACTGGTCGACCGGGGCCGGTACTCATCGATCTCCCCAAGGACGTTTTAGCGCAAGAAAATGTTGAACCCTTTCCTTCGGATATGAAATTGAAGGGGTACAAAGTGTTTGGCAGGGGGAACAATTGTAAGATTGAAGAAGTGGTGAAGGCGCTCACAGAATGTAAAAAGCCTGTACTTTATGCCGGGGGCGGTGTGGTTACTGCAGGCGCAGAAGCAGTTATTCGACAGTTAGCTGAAAAAGCAGATTTACCTGTAGTCACCACGTTGATGGGCATTGGGAGCCTACCTTTCGGGCACCCTAATTTATTAGGGATGGTTGGAATGCATGGAACGGTGACGGCAAACTATGCTGTCGATGATTGTGATTTGTTGATTGCCGTGGGAGTACGGTTTGATGACCGGGTGACCAGCGGTTTGGGTCATCGTTTTGCTACCAAGGCAATAGTCATTCATATTGACATCGATCCCGTCGAGATTAGCAAAGTGGTAAAAACACATATCCAGATTGTTGGGGATGCTCGCTTGGTTCTTGAAGAAGTGTTGGAGGCCTTCCCAGGGGTTACAGTTCCTCAAGTTGCAGACTGGTGGAATCAATTGCGAGTTTGGAAGAAGGATCATACTTTAAGCTATGACTTGGACAGACTTACGCCTCAAATGGTTATCGAATCTCTAGGAGAGCTTACTGATGAGAATACGATCGTCACAACGGATGTGGGACAGCATCAAATGTGGGCTGCTCAGTATTATCCCATATCGCACCCTCGTAATTATGCGACTAGTTGTGGCCTTGGCGCAATGGGTTATGGACTTCCTGCCGCTGTGGGGGCACAAATTGCTCGTCCAGACGATTTGGTGGTATTGATAACGGGAGATGGCTCCTTACAGATGTCAATACAGGAGTTGGGAACAATTGCGCAGAATAAACTACCTATTAAAATCATCCTACTGAACAATGGCGTCTTAGGCATGGTTCGCCAATGGCAAAAAACGTTTTATGAAGAGCGGTTCAGTGCAATTCAGCTTGACGGTAATCCGGATTTTGTCAAGGTAGCGGAGGCTTATGGCATGCTTGGCATCAATGTTGATTCTCCTGAGCAAGTTAATAGTGCTCTATCGCAAGCGATCAAACACCCCGGACCGGTGCTGGTGAATTTTACAATTTCTCCGGACGAAGCGGTTTTGCCCCTCGTTCCACCTGGTAAAGAAATTACGGAAATGATAGTGAGGTGATAACATGTTGCATACACTTGCAGTCCTTGTGGAAAACCACCCTGGAGTCTTAATCCGGGTTGCGGGATTGTTCGCTCGCAGGGGGTATAACATTGATAGCCTTACAGTTTGTCAGACGGAGGATCCTGATGTTTCAAGAATGACTATTGTCGTCGATGGTGATGATCAAGTCATTGAGCAAGTAAGGAATCAACTTAGCAAACTTGTAATTGTGCACACAGTCACGGATTTGACTGGAGAAAGCGTGGTTGATCGAGAGCTGGCCTTAATACGTGTGGAAGTTAGCGCGGAAACACGATCAGTGGTTCTCCAGACAGTCGATGTTTTCCGGGGACGGGTTGTGGATATGGGTAGAAGTAATATTACCATTGAGTTAACAGGGGACATTGCGAAAATTGATGCTTTTGTTTATGCGATTCGCCCCTATGGACTTTTAGAGCTGGTTCGAACTGGTAAAATTGCTATTTTGAGATCTGAATTATAAGGTATTTGCGTAGCGTGTTATAGTATATGTAGCCTGTATATAGAAAGGCTTACAGTTGAAAGGAAGTTAGAATAATGGCAAAAATGTATTATGAGGTAGATGCAAATCTAGAGTTACTAAAAGGAAAAGTCATTGCAGTTATGGGATATGGTAGTCAGGGGCATGCACAGGCTCAAAACTTAAAAGATTCTGGACTTAACGTTATAATTGGACTTCGTCCTGGAAGCGCACGTACTGAACGTGTGCTAGCTGCTGGCTTCGAGATTTTCACAGTGGAAGAGGCAGCAAAACGCGCAGATGTCATTCAAATCTTGCTTCCAGATGAGACGCAAAGTAAGGTGTATTATGCGGAAATTGCACAACACATGACAGCTGGAAAATCGCTCGTCTTTTCTCACGGTTTTAATATTCACTTTGGACAAATTGTCCCCCCAAACGATGTTGATGTCTTTATGGTCGCTCCTAAAAGCCCCGGTCACTTAGTGCGTCGCACCTATACAGAAGGCGCAGGGGTACCAGCCTTAATTGCGGTCCATCAGGATGCTTCAGGCAAAGCTAAAGAATTAGCGCTAGCATATGCCAAAGGGATTGGCTCGACGAAGGCTGGCGTTTTAGAAACGACCTTCGGAGAAGAAACAGAAACAGACTTATTCGGAGAACAAGCAGTCCTTTGTGGAGGAGCTACAGAACTTGTCAAAGCTGGCTTTGACACGTTGGTAGAAGCTGGCTATCAACCCGAAATTGCTTATTTTGAATGCTTACATGAACTTAAACTGATTGTTGATTTGATGTATGAAGGCGGCATAGGTTGGATGCGTTATTCAGTTTCCGATACCGCACAATATGGGGATATGACCGTAGGTAAACGGATTATTAATCAAGAAACCCGCAAAGAAATGAAAAAAGTTCTGGCAGAAATTCAAGATGGAACGTTTGCAAAAGCCTGGTTACTTGAAAACCAAGCAAATCGTCCAGCCTTTAACGCTATGACTCGCAACGGAGAAAATCATCTCATTGAAAAGGTTGGAGAAAAATTAAGAGGCATGATGAGTTGGCTTAAAAAACACGAGTAGAGGGAGGATGGCGAATGCGTCGGATCGAGATTTTTGATACTACCCTGAGAGATGGCGAACAATCGCCAGGAGTTGCACTCAACTCAGATGAAAAATTGCAAATCGCTCGTCAATTAGCTAAGCTGGGCGTTAACGTTCTCGAAGCAGGTTTTCCTATTTCTTCCCCAGGCGATTTTGAAGGAGTGCGTCGGATCGCGCAAGAGGTAAGAACTTTGAGTGTGGCAGCTTTGGCACGGGCTAATGCCAAAGATATTGAATGTGCTTGGGATGCAATCTCAGTTGGGGAGTCGCCGCGCATTCACACCTTTCTTGCTACATCGCCGATTCATATGCTGTATAAACTGCAAAAATCTCCCGAAGAGGTTTTGGAACTCGCCATCCAGGCTGTTCGTCTAGCTAAAACAAAAGTGGGTGATGTGGAGTTTAGTGCAGAAGATGCCTCCCGCAGTGAAGTGGATTTTTTGGCAAAGGTTTTCTCAGGGGTAATAAAAGCAGGCGCTACGGTACTCAACATCCCAGATACTGTTGGTTATGCGACACCCGAAGAATATGCGGCCTTTTTAAGAGCGGTCATGGAGCGTACGACTGGTATTGAGAAGGTCAAAGTAAGTGTACACTGCCACAATGATCTGGGGCTTGCGGTTGCAAATTCCCTTGCTGCTGTTGGGGTGGGGGTGCATCAGCTGGAGTGTACGGTCAATGGAATTGGAGAACGTGCTGGAAATGCGGCTTTAGAAGAACTCGTAATGGCGCTTCACACTCGTAAGGATCAATTTGGTGTTGATACATCGATCGTGACGACGGAGATTGCAAGGACGAGTCAATTAGTGAGTCGTTTAACAGGGATGGTAATTCAGCATAATAAGGCCATTGTGGGTAAAAACGCGTTTGCCCATGAATCGGGCATTCACCAAGATGGTATGCTTAAAGACCGATCCACTTATGAAATTATGTTACCGAGCGACATAGGCATCGATGCGGAGACAATCGTCTTAGGAAAACACTCCGGGCGACATGCGGTTCATCAACGCTTAACGGATCTAGGGCTGGATTTAGAGGACAGCAAATTCGAAGAGGTTTTTTCACAATTTAAGATCTTAGCTGATCGTAAACGCGAAGTAACTACTGCCGATTTGTTTTCCTTAGTGGATTTGAAAGCGGAGACAGAGGATCAGATTCGCTTAGATTATTTGCAAGTCTCTAGCGGAACTCACCTTACCCCTACAGCAACAGTTGGGCTAATGTATAATGGACAACGTTTAGAAGATGCAACCTGTGGCGATGGACCGGTTGATGCTGCCTTCAAGGCCATAGATAAGGTCCTAGGAACTCAGGGTAAGCTGATGCATTATTCGTTGCAGGCCATTGACGGTGGAGAAGATGCCCAAGGAGAGGTTACGGTTACGGTTAAATTTGGAGAAAATATGGTGGGTGGCCGTGGCGTGAGCACTGATATTATTGAAGCGAGCGTGTTAGGTTATCTCCAGGCTGTAAACCGAGCAGTCGACCGGGGCTGGATTAGGATTATAGAGAAAAATGCTAGCTAAAGGGAGGGCTTAAGAGCAATGTCTATGACCATTACAGAGAAGATTTTGGCGCAACATGCTGGATTGGATAACGTCGTTCCAGGGCAACTAATCACTGCCAAGTTGGATCTTGTCCTAGCAAATGATATTACGGCGCCAGTGGCAATCAAAGAGTTTGCCAAATTTGGAACAAAAAAAGTGTTCGATCGTTCCAAAGTTGCTCTTGTTCCGGACCATTTTGCTCCAAATAAAGATCTTGCCTCTGCAGAGCAATGCAAATTTGTGCGAGACTTTGCTCGAGAACAGCAGATTGAGCATTATTTTGAAGTAGGACGGATGGGCATTGAACATTGTCTGCTGCCAGAACAAGGATTAACTTTGCCGGGAGACCTTATTATTGGAGCTGACTCCCATACGTGCACATATGGAGCCGTCGGAGCGTTTGCAACGGGGGTTGGGAGTACTGATTTGGCAGCTGGGTTAGCGACTGGTGAAGCTTGGTTTCGAGTACCAGAATCTATGAAGTTTATTTTCCATGGGACTCAGTTTCAAAAATGGGTCGGAGGGAAAGATCTCATCCTTTATCTCATCGGGAAATTGGGTGTTGATGGGGCTCGCTACCGAGCTATGGAGTTCACAGGCGACGGAATAGCGGCCTTATCCATGGATAATCGTTTTACTATTTGTAATATGGCGATTGAGGCTGGTGCCAAAAACGGCATTATCGCGCCGGATGATAAGACCTTTGCTTATCTTGAAGGACGCGCACGTCATGCTTATCCTCTTCATTATAGTGATGTAGACGCTCATTACCTGGAAATTCAGGAGTTTGACGTCTCGGAGATCCCCTTGCAAGTAGCCTTCCCTCATTCTCCAGAAAACGCCAAATCAGTACAGGAAGCCAGCGGGATTAAAATTGACCAAGTTGTGATCGGGTCCTGCACAAATGGCCGCCTGGAAGATCTGCGTATCGCGGCGGACATTCTGCGTGGTAAGAAAGTACATCCTGAAATTCGTTGTTTGGTTTTTCCAGGAACGCAAACCATTATGCGAGATGCAATGCGCGAAGGGATTATTGACACCTTAATTGAAGCGGGAGTTGCAGTTAGCACGCCGACGTGTGGGCCTTGTCTGGGTGGTCACATGGGAATTTTGGCAAAAGGGGAGCGGGCTGTATCTACTACAAATCGTAATTTTGTGGGACGGATGGGTCATGTAGAAAGTGAAGTCTACTTAACCAATCCCGCCGTCGCAGCGGCATCCGCTATTAAGGGTCAAATAGCCCATCCAGAGGAGGTGTCTTAGAGTGGGAAAAACGTGGAAGTTTGGTCATGACATCGATACGGATATCATTTTGCCGGCACGATATTTAAATAAATCTACTCCTGAACATTTAGCGGCACATTGCATGGAAGATGCCGGTACCACGTTTGCTCAGGATGTTAAAACTGGGGACGTTATGGTTGGCGGGAAAAACTTCGGTTGCGGTTCCTCACGTGAGCATGCACCGATTGCCATTAAGGTTTGTGGTATTCAAGTGGTGATTGCAGAGTCGTTTGCTCGGATTTTTTATCGCAATGCTATCAATATTGGATTGCCAATTATGGAATGCCCGGAAGCCGCTGCGGGAATTTCTCAAGGTGATGAGGTAGAAGTCGACGTGGCAACTGGCATTATTGAGAATAGGACAACGAATATGAAGTATCAAGCCAATTCCTTCCCGCCCTTTATGCAGGACTTAATTCGTGCGGGTGGGCTTATCCCTTACATTGAAGGGAGGAATAAGAATGCCTAAGGTTTTAGTTCTCCCAGGAGACGGTATAGGAAAAGAGATTACTCCAGAAGCGGTTAAGGTTTTAGAAGCTGTATTAAAAGGTCGAGCGACCAGCCTTAATTTTGAATACGGGTTAATTGGTGGAGCCGCGATTGACGAAGTGGGCAAGGCCTTACCCGATGCAACGCTATTAGCAGCTCAGGAAGCAGATGCGATTCTGCTAGGTGCAGTGGGTGGTCCTAAATGGGAAACGCTCCCGGCTCAAGAACGCCCAGAATTGGGAGGTCTCCTCAAAATAAGAAAGGCCCTCAGTCTATATGCGAATATCCGGCCTGTGAAAATGAGCCCCATGTTGGTCGATGCCTCTACCCTTCGGCCTGAGGTGGTCAAGGACGTTGATCTCGTCGTTTTGCGCGAATTGACAGGTGGTCTCTATTTCGGGGAGAAGGGCAGAAAGACTAACCCGACGAGTGCTTATGACATTTTGATATATACAGAGGAAGAGATCCGCCGCATTGTAGAACTGGGCTTCCAAATGGCCGTCAAACGAAGTGGGAGACTTTGCTCAGTTGATAAAGCGAATGTCCTAGAATCCTCCCGTCTCTGGCGTGAAATTACTGTCGAGATTGCCAAGGATTATCCGGGGGTTGAGTTGACGCATATGTATGTAGACAATGCGGCCATGCAATTAGTCCTGCGTCCAAAACAATTTGATGTAATTGTAACGGAGAATATGTTTGGAGATATCCTGACGGATTTGGCGTCGATGTTGGGTGGATCGATCGGCTTGGTACCCTCGGCAAGTCTAAATGGAAAAAAAGGACTCTACGAGCCATCCCATGGCTCAGCACCGGATATTGCAGGGAAAAATATTGCGAATCCTTTAGCAACAATCCTATCAGGAGCCTTAATGTTGAGGTATTCCTTTGATTTAGAAGAAGAGGCTCAAATGATTGAGCAGGCGGTTGAAGCAGTCTTAACAGAGGGATACCGGACTCCAGACTTAGCAAAACCAGGCGATAAAGTATTAGGAACTCGAGAAATGGGCAATGCTATCGTCGAGGCACTAGGTAAGAACTGAATATACCCAGTGCTTGAAATTCTGAGATATGTGAGTTAGAGTATAGTTAACTGCATAAGGAATATCGCATGAGATCGACCTAGTATGGTACGCGGTGGTGTTCAGAGAGAAAAACCTTGAGCTGAGAGTTTTTTCATACCCGTTACCAGAAACCCAGTCGTGATGCTCTGATGAGGAATCAGACGGTTTCCACCGTTAAGCGGAATGTTGCAGGATTGACCCTGCAACATAAAGTTGGCGTAAGCAATAAAGGTGGTACCGCGGAAGGCTTCTTTCGTCCCTTAACATAGGGATGAAAGGAGCCTTTTTTTATACTATCAGAAAGTATAAGTTTAGGGGGGCATGTCATCCTGAGCAAAGCGAAGGATCTTATTGCTGGTCTATCTTTGGATTAATCATTCCAAGGTGGGTATAGGGCGTTTTTTAGACAGATTCTTCACTGCGTTCAGAATGACAGAATGACAGGACCGAGGGCGCAGCCGAGGTTTTTCTTATGGAAGTTAAGATACATGGGGATGAAAGGGTGTAATGTATGAATCATAGTATTGGTTTTATCGGTGGAGGAAATATAGCGGAGGCTATGATCAGTGGTCTCAAGAAAGCGGATGCACAATTCCAGATTAGAGTAAGTAATCGTTCGAATCAAGACCGACTGCAACACTTAGTGGATAAGTATATTATTACGGCGTGCAATCTTGACGAGCTTGTGGAAAACTCCCGGGTTCTGATTATTGCTGTGAAACCGAAAGATGTTTTGGGAGTCGTTAAACAGTTAAAGAGTTATAAGCTAAACGATAAATTAATCATAAGTGTAGCTGCAGGTGTTCCAATGAAGGTATTTTACAAGTATCTTCCCGGCATTGCGGTGATTCGGGCGATGCCGAATACTTCTACAGCGGTTCTTCATTCCATGACTGGACTGGCTCGTGGAGAAAATGTCACAGAGGAACAGGTATTGATGGGAGAACAGATTTTCTCGGCTACTGGAAAGATTATGTGGGTCCCGGAAGAAAAAATCAATGCTCTTACGGCAATCAGTGGAAGCGGCCCTGCCTATTTCTATCTTTTTGCAGAGAGCTTAATAAAAGCAGGGGTTCACTTAGGGCTTAACGAAGAAGAAGCTGAGGTATTAGTGCTCGAAACTCTAATCGGTGCAGGAAAAATGATTGCTGAGAGCGATAAATCACCTGGGAAGCTTCGAGAAGAAGTAACCTCTCCGAATGGAACCACTTATGCAGCGATAAATGTGTTTACAGACGATCAATTAGCCCTAACTGTCCTTAAGGCAACAAAAGCCTGCGCTCAACGCGCAGAAGACCTGGAAGGAGAGAATTTGGATTGATAGCACTAGAGGTTCGACGAGTCGTCATAAAAATTGGAAGTAGCAGTTTGCACCATCCCCATGGCGGCCTTGATGATCAAGCCATTGCGGAAATAGTAGACGTTATTGCCACTCTGAGGAAAAAAGGGGTGGAGTGTATTTTAGTTACCTCGGGGGCGGTTGCAGCTGGTATGGGTCAACTCGGGCTACACGTTCGTCCGCGGGATCTACCGGGTAAACAAGCGGTTTCAGCAGTCGGACAGGGCGTGCTCATCGAGAGATATGCCCGAAATTTAGAGAAACATGCTTTAGTTGGAGCACAAGTTCTTTTGTCTCGTATCGATTTAGCGGAAGCATCTCGTTATCGAAATGCCCAAAATACGCTCGAAAAGTTACTGCGCTTACAAGTCGTTCCGATTATCAATGAAAACGACACTGTAGCGGTGGATGAACTCTGTTTTGGGGACAATGATACCCTATCTGCGTTGGTAGCAGGGCTCATTGGAGCAGATTTATTAGTAATTCTGACAGATGTCGATGGTTTATATACTTGCAATCCCAAAAAGGATCTGTCGGCTCAACTCATTAAGGAAGTTCCTGAAGTATCTGCGGTTGAGTGTATGGCGAGCGGAGCTGGGACGACCATGGGTACCGGAGGAATGGTCACGAAACTGAGGGCGGCTAAAATTGCTACTCGTTTTGGAATTGGAATGCTGCTTTTGAATTTTACTCGGATTAGAGAAATCCTGAATATGACAGAAGGTCAAGATACTGAGGGAACTTTTTTCTTACCTGCCAAACATCGTCTGGCGGGTAAGAAACGTTGGATTGCGTATGCTGGGTTATCCGAAGGAAGTATACAAGTCGATCAAGGGGCCGCAAAGGCTCTTGTGGAAGAAGGTAAAAGTCTACTTGCTAAAGGGATCCTTACGACGGAGGGGGTCTGGGAACGCAAAGAAATTGTTCGTATTGTTAACCCGATGGGGGAAGAAATTGCGAGGGGGGTTGCAGAGCTGAGCAGTGATGAAGTGCAGAAAGTTAAAGGGTTGCACTCTGAGATCATGCTCAAACTTATTCCTGATTGTGATGAGGAAGAAGTGGTTCATCGCGATAATATGACTCTTATGGTGGACTCGTGATCCTGCAAATTAATGTTTGTAACTTTTCCCCACATTTCATTTCCAGTCTGTTCAGTGTTTAACTTTTGGTTATTTTAATAATCTTAGAAGGAAATTAAGGAAATCTGTGGAAAGTAATATTCTAGAAGTAATTCTGGTGTTTAACTTGATTAACAGATATATGATAGAAAATGAAAAGGGAGGTTTAGACTTTGGATTTCCAAGAAAAAATCAATAAATTTATACATATTGGAGATCCATGACTTAAAACGTATGCAAGGGAGGTGGCACATTGAATATTGATTTCATAACGAGCCTATTCAATGTATGTATACTTACGGGGTTTGCTGTACCAATTCTAAGTCTTTTAACCGGGGTATTCGGGTCAATCTTCGATATGGATTTTGACGTAGATACAAACCATGATTTTGACGGGCTCGTACCATTTAATTTAATGTGTACATGTTTTGCATTGATTGTTTTCGGGTCACTCGGAAGATTGTTTGTGCCATACATGATGAATACACTATTCACATTAGCAATTATTGTGTTGTTAGTGTTCGTATCCTTTGTGGCTTATTTGGTGTTATATAAATATGTGATAGTTAAGTTAAAACGCAATAATCCTTCAGCAATAACGAGTTATGAGATAGTGGGGTCTGTAGGGAAATTAACATTGAGAGTTACAAAAGATAGTGATGGCGTTGTTTCAGTGTTGGATAGTACTGGTGCAGCGATATCCTACAGGGCAAGAGTATGTGATTTCTATAAACTTGACAATACTGGGAGGATAGAGCAAGGAACAGAAGTTGTAATTACTGGGGTAGAAAAGGATGCAAATATTTATTATGTACACCCTTTATACGAATAGGCAAGTGAACTCTCCAAACTAAAGTTGAACATCGAGATTTCGGTGGGGGAGTCTCACGATTGGATAAAGCGGAGGTGGATTTAATGTTTAGTTCGGTCTTTGTTGTTGTAGGGATAATCTTGTTAGGTCTTATTTTAATCATCGTGGCAATATTAAGCACATGGAAAAAAATACCATCTGACAAGGCCGCTGTAATTGTAGGGTTAGGCAAGCCTAAGGTAGTAACTGGTGGTGGTACAATGGTGATCCCGATTATACAGAGAATGGATGTAATTACACTTGAAAACATTATGTTTCCTGTAGAAATTAGGCAAACTAAGACGGCGTTAGGGGTACCCTTGAATGCAGAGGGCATAGTTGTAATTAAGGTGAAGAATGATCAGAATAGCATTTTAGCAGCGGTACAACAGTTTAACTCTGCAAAAGAAGAGCAAACTTTAACTACAATCAGAACCCAGGCCTCTGAAATATGTAAGGGTAAACTTCGTGAAATTGTATCATCGATGAGTGTCGAGGATATCTACAACGATAGAGAAAGCTTTTCAGCTAAGGTACAGCAGGTAGCAGGAACAGAACTGGGTGAAATGGGTCTAGAACTTAAATCATTTACTATCAATGACATAACAGATGATGAAGGATACATCGAGGCTCTAGGTAAAGAACAAATCGCAAAGGTTAAATCATCTGCCGCTATTGCGGAAGCTGAAGCGGCTAAAGAACGTGAAATACGTACGGCAGAGGCCCTTAGAGAACAGCAAATTAAAACGGCAGAAGCTCGAAAACTTGGTAAACAGGCAGAGCTGGGGGCTGAGGCCCAAATTGCTGAGGCAGAAAAAGATAAAGAGTTAAAAATACTTGGGTACAAGAGAGACCAAGAAACACAGAAAGCTGTAGCAGATGCGGCCTATCAAATTCAGAAAAACATTACATCTAAAGAAGTTAAGAATACTGAAATGGATGCCCTTGTGCTCGAAAAACAACGTGATAAGGAAGTTGCTGAAGCACAAGTACAGGTAATGATCATTACAGAAGAGAAGAACATTGAGCTGGCTAAGCGTAAGGCTGAGAGAAAAGAAGCCGAGCTATTAGAAACGGTTGTTAAACCCGCTGAGGCAGCACGACAAAAACAACAATTAGAGGCAGAAGGAAGAAAGTTTGAACAAGTCAAAGCGGCTGAAGCAGAGTCGGAAAAACTCCGCTTAGAGGGTGAGGCTCAGGCTAGTGTTATCTCGGCTGTGGGTACCGCGGAAGCCGGGGCTATTAGAGCGAAGGGGTTAGCAGAAGCAGATGCACTCGAAAAGAAAGCTGAAGCGCTTGCAAAAATGAACGAAGCTGGTAAACTACAGATGGTTATAGAGAAACTTCCTGAGATCGCTAGAGCAGTTGCTGAGCCTCTATCAAGAATTGATAAAATCACAATCATTGGTGGCGGCGGTTCAGATGGAACAGCTGAAGTAGCGAGATATACAGTGGGCGCACTTAAAGCAGTAACAGAGGCACTTAAGGAAACGCTAGGGTTTGACCTTATGGATGTCATGCAGGCAAACACATTCGACGCTAAGACAACCAAGAACATCAATATTGACGTAAAGGGTCTACCAGAAGGTCTAGGATTGAGTAACGAATCAATAGGTGCTGCAGTAAATACTGTGATTTAACGATTTGCAAAAAAAACCAACGCATAACAAAAAGTGTAATAATTAGTGCGCCTATAGTATGTAGGCGTACTAATTTATTACACTTATCGGGGAAAGTATAAAGGTTCGACAAAAGTTGCCAGAGTACATACCATCAATTACTTGTGAATTTTCGGTAAAAATATTAGAATTAATATTAGAACATATCAGTGCTACTTAGGCAATCGCTGGCGCCTGAAGGCTTGGTGCTAGCCAGTTTTCTTTAAGCAAATCCCTGGATAGGTTCGTGCTAAGCGGGGGTTGTGGAGGGTGGGGTATTCATAAGCATGACATTGACTAGCGTGCAACGCGAGCGATACTCAAGACACATTATCTTAAAAGAAGTAGGCACTGTGGGGCAAATAAAGCTTCTTAATTCTAAAGTTCTGATTGTTGGTATGGGCGGTCTTGGTTCTCCGGCGGCCCTGTACCTAGCGGCCGCTGGCATTGGGACAATCGGACTTGTTGATCCAGATGTCGTCGAACTCTCGAATCTACAAAGACAAATTATCCACTCTACGGATGATATTGCAAGGCCTAAAGTCGTATCGGGCAAAGATAGTATTAATATTCTGAACCCGGAGGTTGAGGTTGTAACCTATGAAGAATGGGTTAGCTCGGACAATATTACGGATATCATTAAGGATAGAAACTATGATTTTATTATTGAGGCGACGGACAATTTCACAGCTAAATTTTTAATTAACGATGCCTGCGTGCTTTTGCAAAAAGCGTTTTCCCATGCTGGAATTAGTCAGCTTCATGGACAGACACTGACATATGTTCCAGGCAAAGGTCCTTGTTACCGATGCGTATTCTTGACCCCTCCCCCACTCAGAGCGTCTCCTGAAGGTGAAGAAAAAGGCGTACTCGGTGTATTGCCAGGTGTCATGGGCACTATTCAAGCAACTGAGGCGATCAAATATCTTCTGGGTATCGGAGAACTCTTAACTGGAAAATTGTTGGTATATAGTGCCTTAGATATGGAATTCAGGAAGGTTGAGATCTTCACTCGGACAAATTGTATTTGCAAAAACTAGTGAGGCTTGGAACTCAGAAAAATGCTATAATTAAGTGCAATTGAACAGGATAAGTTCAATTGCACTTTTTTACAAAAAATACGCCAAGAGTTTGTGAGATTTATAGAATTGCTCGGTAGGGGGTGACGTGTTGTTTAGAGCTTTCAGCGATGTGTGGAAACTAGTAGATATGATGATTCCCTTGAAGGGCGGTCAGGAACGGCCCCAGTCAAGTTTCTCCTTTCCTCTTTCTGGAACGTTCCAGGAGTTAATTGAGTCTATCAAATCTCATCCGGGGGAAACTGCGGTCCTCCATAATTCCGAACTCGTTCCTCAGGGAGTTATTGATCCGTCCATGTTGATCGCCCTATTGTGGGAGGAAACTAGGCGGTTAAGCAGTTCCATGTCGATGCTCATGGATACGGTGAATGATGCGGTCACGATTATCGATCAAAAAAATACGGTTATTGGTTGGAACAAAAAAGCGGAAGATCTTTATGGGATCGCTGGGAGAACCATTGTTGGTGAAGATATCCAGAACTTTTTTTCTAGCTTAGTCGTTACCCATGTCATTAATACAGATTTGCCGAAAAAGAAAATCATTCGGGAAAATTATCATCAACCTCTCCCCGGAACACATGTCTTAATCAATGCTACGTCAATTACCAACGGAGAAGAAGTCATTGGAAGTGTCTGCGCGGAGAGAGATATAACCGAAATTGTCCTTTTGCACAATGAACTTTCCAAGGCAAGCTCAGAAGTGCGACAGCTTAAGAAGGAAATCACCAAGATTCAACGCCCAGACACCGCATTTCGAAAAATTGCTGGGCATAGCAAAGGACTTCAGAAAACCGTTAGTCTGGCACGACGGGTGGCAAATACAAATGCAGCCGTCATGATCCGCGGGGAAAGTGGTACAGGGAAAGAACTGTTTGCAGAGGCGATTCATGAGGAAAGTTCTCGACACAACAACCCTTTTGTGGTTATTAACTGTGGGGCTATTCCTGCTGCTCTTTTTGAAAGCGAGTTATTTGGTTATCAACCTGGTGCATTTACAGGGGCCGATCGACAAGGGCGACGGGGCAAATTCGAAGCTGCTCAGAATGGAACGATTTTTCTCGATGAGATCGGAGAAATGCCGTTAGAAATGCAGGTGAAACTTCTTCGTGTTCTTCAGAATAAGTGCTTTTACCGGGTTGGGGGCAATGACCTTGTGGAAGTGGATGTACGCGTTATTGCAGCCACTCATCGGGACTTAGAACAAATGATAAACGAAGGGTCTTTTCGAAAAGACCTTTATTACCGGATTAACGTCGTTAGTATAGAAATTCCTCCCCTTCGCCAGCGTAAAGAGGATATTTTAGATCTGATATATCTTTTTATCCGCGAATTCTGCTTGCAACAGGGGCGAGATCTTGTTCAGATGGCTCCACAAGTGATGCCGTCCATGCTCAATTACCCCTGGCCGGGAAATGTACGAGAACTCCGAAATGTAGTGGAACGCATGGTTATTCTCGCTGAGGAGGATTTGATCCTTGAGGAGCACCTACCAGAAACTATTCGTTTCCAAAAATATACCCAAGCCATCTCTGATCTAAATTCTACTCTCACTGACATCACTGACAGGGCGGAACGGGAGGTTATTCTCCAAGCCCTAGAAGGTTGCAGTGGCGATAAATCAAAAGCAGCAAGGAAGTTGGGTGTTCCGCGAAGCACGTTATACTATAAAATGAAAAAATTAGGTGTCGGTTTTTGAGACAAGTGTCGAATATTTGTACATTTATTTACGGAAATATCTATGGTTTATTCACTTCAAATATATATCTTAACTCTCCTTAACTCTTGGGGAGTTTTTTATTTACTCATTTTACATATTGAACACGTCGTAAGACTCTCACTTCCACAAGTTGGAGTAGGACCTCGTTCTCTGCTTGGTGGGTTAAACTCCTTGCCGCGAAGTGTTCCTTTTGGGATAGGCGGCTCTATGGGACGCTATCCTACGCCTAACCTATCCTACGCCTAACCTATCCTACGCCTATCTTATCTTAAGCCTATCCTATCCTACGCCGGTAGGTATTCCTGTTGGGATCACGGCTTCGGCGATACTCTCCACCGGAGACTATCGTACCGGAGACTATCGTACCAGAGGTTTCCACGCCGAAGTCAACTTTAATTGAACGAGTTTACTAGTATCTTATTTTCAGTAACTAGGGATTACTGTCTTAATATTTTGCTGATTCATGCTTAGTCAAAATACTGGAATGGAAATTGCAACTATTAGGATGAATAAGCAATTTACATAACTGAGGGAGTGAGTTCATTGAGAATCACAGAGCATCCTATTTTAGACTTTGAACGTGGAGAAGAATTCACCTTCTTCTTTGATGGGCAGGAATTAAAGGGTTTTGATGGCGAAACCATTGCAGCTGCCTTACACGCAGGAGGGGTCAGAGTCTTGGGCCACAGTCACATAATGCATCGACCGCGGGGTATCTTCTGCGCTATCGGAAATTGTTCATCCTGTTTGATGGTAGTTGACGGTGAACCGAATATCAGAATCTGTGTAGAAAAGGTTAAGTCTGGCATGAGGGTAGAAACTCAGCAAGGAAAGGGGTGCCTCAGGTGAAAGAGATAGAAATTCTCATCATTGGTGGCGGACCGGCTGGTCTGAGTGCTGCGGTTGCTGCGGCTGACTTAGGTGCTAGTGTGCTTCTTATAGAACGTGATGATAAACCCGGCGGTCAATTGGTAAAACAAACCCATAAATTCTTTGGTTCAAAAAAGCAATATGCCGGTGACCGTGGTTACCAGATCGGCGATTTCTTGATTGACCAGTGTGAAAATAATCCTAATATTGAAGTTTGGACAGAGACCACCGTGCTGGGGATTTATGAAGACGGTGTGGTCACTGCTGAAGGCCACGGTAAACATATTAAGATCTATCCAGAAAAGATTATTGTGGCCACTGGTGCTTCCGAGAAAATGATTACTTTTCCGAATAACGATTTGCCCGGTATCTATGGAGCCGGAGCGGTACAAACCTTGATGAACGTTCATGGTATTGTTCCTGGACAACGCGTGCTGATGATAGGTGCAGGAAATATTGGCCTGATTGTCTCCTACCAATTGATGCAAGCTGGCGTGGAAATCGCGGGGATTATTGAAGCGTCGCCGACCATCGGAGGCTATCTTGTACATGCTTCTAAAATTCGACGCGCCGGAGTGCCGATTTTAACCTCACACACTATTACAGAGGCTTACGGTCAGGATAGCGTTGAAGGTGCCATTATCTGCAAGCTCGATGAAAAGTGGCAGCCGATTCCGGGGAGTGAACAAGATCTTAAGGTTGATGTAATCTGTCTCGCAGTAGGGTTGAGCCCGTTAACGGAGCTCTGCTTCCAAGCGGACTGTCAGATGAAATACGTGCCGGAACTTTCTGGACACGTGCCCATTAGAAATAAATATTTAGAAACCACCCGCCTAGGACTCTATGTCGCAGGGGACGTCAGTGGAGTTGAAGAAGCTAGTTCTGCTATGGTGGAAGGTCGTTTGGCCGGTGTTTGCGCTGCCTCAAGTCTGGGGTACGGAAACGATGTGGCTCCAAAACTTCAAGCAGAAGCCTTGGCTGAGTTAAGTGAACTACGCTCCGGTCCTGCTGGACAAAAGACGGTGAAAGGAATTATGAAACTGATGAACAAGGGGGGAGCGGCATGCTGAATAAGACAGGGGTTCCAACAGCGGAAGATATAAAAACTGTTTCTCCTTCAGAGGCAAGACTTAGAAAAGGTCCGGTAGCTATCATCGAATGCTTCCAAGAAATTCCCTGTAATCCCTGCACTGAAGCTTGCAAGCAAGGTGCAATTCAACCGATGGAGGATATTAATAATCTTCCAAAGCTAGAGTTTGATGAATGTAACGGTTGTGGTGTCTGTCTAAGTCGCTGCCCAGGACTGGCTATTTTCATCGTTGACGCCTCCTACAGTGATACTGAAGCAATTGTCAGGATTCCCTATGAATATGCCCCAGTACCTCAAGTTGGACAAAAAGTGCTTGGTTTAAATAGGGCTGGGGAGGAACTCGGCATCTTTGAAGTAAATAAGGTTCAGTCGGGTGGCAAGAAAAATAAGACCTATACAATATGGTTGCTCGTTCCTCAAGATCTTGCCATGGACGTGCGCGGTATACGTTTGGGAGGGATTCAACATGCAAACTAAGGAAACGATCGTCTGCAGATGTGAGGACATCACCCTAGACGAGATTAAATCGCTGATCAGCCAAGGGTACCGCACCATTGATGAGATTAAACGGGTTATCCGCGCGGGAATGGGTCCCTGTCAAGGCCGAAACTGTCGGATGCTCATTGCCCAGGAGCTAGCCAAAGCTTACGAGATCCCGGTTGGAGATGTTTTGATGCCTACCTTCCGTGCACCTGTGAAGCCTGTGAAACTGGGAACATTTGCGGGGGGTGTTTGAATTGCAAAATAATGCTAACGTCGTCATTATTGGAGGCGGAATCATAGGGTGCTCAGTGGCCTATGAACTCGCTATCCGCGGTGTGAAGGACATTGTGGTCCTTGAAAAACAGTATCTTTCTTCAGGAGCAACAGGTCGGTGCGGTGCCGGAGTTCGCCAACAGTGGGGAACGGAAACTAACGCCATTCTTGCTCGGGATAGTGTGAGACGCTTCGAGGGTATGAACGAAGAGCTTGAATATGATATGGATATCGAGTTTAAGCAAGGCGGTTACCTAATGGTTTCCTACACTCAAGCTGAATGGAACCAGTACAAAAAAAATGTCGCGGTGCAACATAGTCTAGGGATTCCAACGAAAATGATTACACCCCTAGAAGCTCAAGAGATTGTACCCCATTTGAACCTCGATGGCTTGATTGGTGCCACGTTCTGTCAGACAGATGGTCACGCCAACCCGTTTCACGTCGTGGATGCCTATTATAAAGCAGCCCGTCGGCTTGGTGTGAAATTCGAGACTTATACCTCTGTTACAGGCATAAAGCGAGAAAAAGGCAAAGTCACATCCGTTCAGACCACGAAAGGGGATATCGAAACCCGGATCGTGATTAATGCCTGTGGCTACGCGGCTGGTACCATTTGTAAAATGGCTGGCTTCGAACTGCCTCTCTATCCTCAGAGACACCAGGCGCTGGTGACTGAACCGGTTGAACCTTGCCAAGGGCCTATGGTCATCTCCCTCCACCATCGGTTATACTGTCAACAAACCCCACATGGTAGTTTCATCATGGGCGTGGGTGACCCCAACGAACCCAAAGATTTCAACATTAATTCCAGCTGGGAGTTTTTAGAGGATGTCGCTCGCCAAGCTACCACTGTCTTGCCACTATTAAAGAATCTTCGAGTCGTTCGCCAGTGGTCAGGCCTGTATGATATGAGCCCTGATGCCAATCCGATCTTGGATGAAATTCCAGACGCGAAAGGGATGTGGGTGGCCGCTGGTTTTAGTGGCCATGGTTTCATGGTTGCTCCCCAGACGGCAGTACTTTTGGCTCAAAAGATTCTCGGACAAGAGAGTTTCATGCCGATTGAACGCTTTGGTTTGGACCGCTTCCGCAGGGGAGAGTTATTACGTGAACCTGCTGTGGTATAGTGATTTTAAGACTCATAGAATTGAAAAGATATAGGGGGTGCGAACTTGAAACACTTAGCTAAAAATGAAGCCTTATGTATAAGTTGTGGAGAATGTGAAAAAGTATGTTCGGACACCTATTTTAAGGAAACGAATAAAGAAAAATCATCCATACAAATTAATGATAAAAAAATTACCGTGTGTAGCCAATGTGGAGAATGTATCGATGTATGTTCAGTAGGCGCAATTTCTCGAGATAAAAAGGGAGTCGTACGCGTCAACAAAAAACTATGTGTCGGTTGTTTTATGTGTGTCGGCTTTTGTCCAGAGCTTGCTATGATCATGCACGGGGACATGTTGGAGCCGTTTAAATGTGTTGCTTGTGGCCAGTGTGCAAAAATCTGTCCGACCCAAGCGATTAATATTTCGGAAGAAGTTTAGGGGGAGAAAAGATGGAAGTTGAAAACCAACCGGACCATAAATTTCTAAACGAATATAAGTATACTTTAGGGGTTCTTGACAAAGGGTATACCAACCGCACTCTCTATATCAATGTTGGCAATAATGAGATCAAAGAAAAGCCTGTTACCCCCTTAATGAAAGACAAGTTCATTGGTGGCAAGGGATTTGGTCTCTACTACTTGTGGCAAGCCGTGACGGAAACAACGAAGTGGAATGACCCAGAAAATGAAATCATTATTTCCAGTGGCCCGATTGGTGGAATCACCCAATATCCTGGTTCGGGAAAATCACTGGTCGTAACGATTTCCCCTCTAACTAATATGCCGATTGACAGCAACGCTGGTGGGCATTTTGGTCCCTTCCTCAAATTTGCAGGCTTCGATGCCCTCGAACTCCAAGGTAAAGCGGAGCAGGATGTAATAATTGTCATCAATGGCAATAAGGGAACCATTACGATTGAAGAAGCGCCCGGCGCGACCTTGGACACCCATATTCTTGGCGAGCAGCTCACGGAAAAGTATGCCGAAAATGAAGAAGATAAACGCAATATTGCCGTGATTACGACAGGAAGTGCTGCCGAGCATACCAATATTGGCCTGTTAAACTTCACCTTCTATGATGTACCTCGCAAAGGAATTCGGATGAAGCAGGCCGGTAGAGGTGGAATTGGAACAGTTTTTAGAGATAAACATATTAAAGCGGTGGTCATAATATTTGCAGGAGTTAAGGGTAACCTAAACCATCCGGCGGACCAACTTACGCTCAATAAAACGGGCATCAAGTTGCATAAAGAAATTCACGATTTGGATAATTCACAAAACCGAATGCGTAAAATTGGCACGGCTAATATTATCGAAGTCATGGATAAGTATGATCTGTTGCCGACTCATAATTATAAATTCGGTGCCCACAAGGATACCTTTAAAATTTCCTCAGATGTCTTCATTTCCAAAGTAACCCAGAATACCCCAGACGGCTGCTGGCATGGTTGCAGTATGGCCTGCGCTAAAGCTGCCGATCACTTTGAACTGAAGACGGGCCCGTATAAAGGTCAAAAGGTTACGATCGATGGTCCAGAGTATGAAAACGCTGCGGGTCTAGGCTCAAACTGTGGTATCTTCGATCCCGATGCCATATTAGAGTTGAACTTTTATTGTGACACCTATGGCATAGATACAATCTCCTATGCTACGCTGACAGCCTTTGTGATGGAGTGCTACGAAAATGGGATTCTCAACAAAGTGAGAACTGGTGGGTTGGAACTAAACTTCGGTAATAAAGAGGCGTCTTTTGAACTCATCCACCAGATGGCGAAGGGTGAGGGCTTCGGCAAGATTGCGGGTATGGGAATTCGTAAAATGAAGGATTACTTTGTCAAGGAATATGGCGCTGATCCCCAGTTTCTCTTTGATATTGGCATGGAACAAAAAGGCCTAGAATTTTCCGAATACTTGCCTAAGGAATCCTTAGCCCAACAAGGAGGATATGGCCTCACAAACAAAGGCCCTCAACATGATGAAGCTTGGCTGATCTTCATGGATATGGTCAACAATCAGATTCCGACCTTCGAAGATAAAGCAGAAGCCCTCCACTACTACCCTATGTTTAGAACTTGGTTTGGCTTAAACGGCCTCTGCAAACTACCTTGGAATGATATCGCCCCAGCTAACAACCGGCTTACGGACGAACCCGCCAAAATGCCTGAGCATGTTCAAAATTATGTCGACATCTATAACGCCGTTACTGGCAAGACAATCGATAAATATGAATTAATCATTCAATCAGAACGGGTTTACAATTTCCAGAGAATCTTCAACATTCGGATGGGTTACGGCAAACGTGTTCATGACAAACTTCCTTATCGAGCCATGGGGCCTGTAACAGTTGAGGAATATGATTCAAGGCAGGAACGTTATGACAAGCAACTTATCGAGTTTCTAGACTATGACACGACCGGCAAATCGACTGAAGAAAAAATAAAGGTCATGAGAACGTATCGCGAAAGCCAATATGAAAAGCTCACAGATGCAGTCTACAAACGCCGAGGGTGGACGATGGATGGCGTGCCGACGGCAGTAAAGCTTCGAGAAATCGGGATGGATTTACCGGAACTCATAGACGTCGTAGAAAAAAATATGTAGGTGATACGATGATTAAGCTCAATAATAGGGATTGTGATTGGCAGGAAGGGCTTACTGTCGAAGAACTTCTGAAAAATAAAAATTATACTTACGCGAGGATAATGGTCCTGATTAATGCTAAGTCGATTGCCGAGGAGGATTATGCTTCCACGATCATTCACGATGGAGACAATGTGGATGCCATACACCTCATGGCTGGGGGATGACCCATCACCCACTACTAACCTCAATGGCTTTTAGGCCATTGAGGTTTTTTTAGGTGCGCCCAGCATAGGCGCTTTCTAGTCGGTGAAAGTCCGATAAGGGGGTTGAGAGTGCAACCATTAGTCAAGAGCAAGGGTGTCCACCGTGAGGTGGAATCTGAAGAAAGCTGAGCGGGGGAGTGGCATGAGTGGCATGGGGACGTTTCGTTTGCCATGCTCTATGGATAAGTTGGTAGATTAATAATTTCAAATATTTTTATTCCAATAGAATTACTGTATAATTAGTTAAGAATAGGTTGGATGTCGTATATACCAATCACTTTGATAAACAATCGATGAGGAGGGATTTGTGATGTTTCATCCAGAATTACTTGAGATTGGGAGTAGAGCCAAGCATGCGGCTCGGCAATTGGCTTTTGCTAGTACAGAGTCAAAAAATATCGCACTACTCGCGATGTCCGATGCTCTCTTAAATAATCAACAGGAAATTCTTGAGGCTAATAAACTAGATGTTCAAGCTGCAGAAGAAAAAGGGCTCAAGAAAAGTCTAGTCAATCGTCTAAGGCTGACAGCGGTGAGCATAACACAAATCAGTCAATCTCTTAAGGAAGTAGTTGCCTTGCGAGATCCCGTAGGAGAAGGGGAAGTGTGGACGCGGCCCAATGGACTTCGTATACAGCAGACTCGTGTTCCGCTCGGGGTTGTGGCGATGATCTATGAAGCACGACCCAACGTGACAGTCGATGCGGTTGCCTTGTGTTTAAAATCTGGTAATGTCGTGATTCTGAGGGGCGGATCTGAGGCTTTAGAAAGTAATAAAGTCTTGGCAAGAGTGATTGCAGAAGCCTCAGAAAAGAGCGGTTTGCCGTCAGGATGCATCCAACTAATAACTGAGACCAGCCGAGAATGGGTCCAACAACTGATGCGTATGAACGATTATGTGGACGTCATTATCCCAAGAGGGGGAGCTGGGCTGATTCAGGCTGTAGTGCAAAATGCCACCGTACCGGTGATAGAAACTGGAACAGGCATGTGTCATGCTTTTGTTGACCAAGAGGCCGATTATGAAAAAGCAATTCCAATCGTCATTAATGCCAAGACTCAAAGTCCAGGGGTCTGTAATGCCTTGGAAACCATGCTCGTGGATGAAGCGATTGCTGAAGACTTTCTTCCACTAATCGGGGAAGTGCTCAAGAGCCATCAGGTCGAACTAAAAGGATGCCCAAAAACGTGTGAAATCTTACCCTATGCTGTTCCTGCCACTCCGGAAGACTGGGTAGCAGAACATCTTGACCTTATCCTTAGTGTTAAAGTCGTCTCAGGCCTCGATGGTGCACTTGATCATATTTATCAATACAGTACTAAGCATTCTGAAACGATCATCACCGAGAATTATTCGAGGGCCCAACGGTTTTTGAGGGAAATAGATGCTGCAGTCGTTTATGTAAATGCTTCGACTCGTTTCACGGACGGAGGGCGTTTTGGTTTTGGAGCGGAAATAGGGATTAGTACTCAAAAGTTGCATGCTCGTGGGCCAATGGGCCTGAGGGAATTGACCACGATTAAGTATATGGTATATGGAGATGGACAAATAGTATGAGGAAGTGTCTTGCCAAGAACTTCCTTTTGCTTGCTCAACCGTACGCGTGGGAAGGGGACGTTTGGCAAGAAAACGTTTCCGTTGCCACCAATCTCGTGTCACGTCAGCCACCTTGGTTTTAAAGCGCGATGAAGTGGATAATAATAGTTTAGCCCACGAATATTAGAACAAAGGGTGTGCTCAAATGGAGTGGGATAATGCAGAGAAAGAATTAAGTAAGGTGAGAGTCACTTCTAATGGAGAAAATGAACTTGTTACAGTAAAGGGAAACTCTGATAAATTTGAGTGTATAGGTGTGGGGACGGATGCCGCAGTGTTTCGTTTTATTCATACGCCCCAATATGCTTTTAAAGTATTTAGTGATGACAAGCTTAGAAAGATAGAAATAGAGACTGAGGCTTATTTAAAACTCGGGCATTCAGAATATTTTCCTGAATATTATGGCAGAGGATTTAATTTCTTGGTTATCAGTTTTGAAGAGGGAATAACTCTGTACGATTGTTTGTTAAAAGGCATTCATATACCAAAACAGGTCATTCTGGATGTAGAAAATGCGAGAGAATATGTCTTTAAAAGAGGACTAAACCCAAGAGATATTCATTTAAAAAACATTCTTCTCCACAAAGGCCGAGCTAAAATTTTTGATGTGTCTGAATATATGAAACAAGGAAACGATTACAGGTGGGAATACTTGAAAGAAGGGTATCAGGATCACTATCACATAATTGATGGAAAAGCTATTCCGCACTGGATTATCGAAACTGTAAGAAAATGGTATAACCAGACAAAGCCCGAAAGTTTCAACCTTCAAGATTTTATTAAAGAACTCGCCATCCTTTTCCGTATTGCAGGATAAACCCTCACCAATCTAATATCGGTAAGGGTTTATTGGATAACATAACAAGGAACCTTTTGTTTGCTGTGAACTTGACCAAAATATTTTTGATTTTAAATCAGCCTCTCCAGACTCATGGAGGGGATTTTTTGTAGGTAAATGTGGACATGTCAACAAATTTACTGGCAAGAGCCTGTAAAGTATGCTTCTTCGAATTACTATGAACCCCCTTAAAGGTATAATTTCCTTCGTATTACAATATGAGGAATATGAGGAATAGAAATAATTCTTTGATTCCACTTTTTCTTAGGGAAATCAAATATAAGGTGGGTAGGAAAAAACGCTGAAGGACCTGGTGTAAGAATCTACAATAGTTTAAGAGCATAATTTTGAATAGATAGGAATGAATAGCATGAAGCTTAAAAAAATGAAATTTATATCATTATTACTAACACTATTTCTTGTAGTTATGATGACTGTGCCAACAACGAGTATGGCTGCCCAACCGACTGTGAACCTCGGAACAACCTCTGGATTTGCGGTTTTGGCTGGTTCTACAATCACCAATACTGGAGCGACCACCATCAACGGGAGTGTTGGCGGAGATATCGGACTGTATCCAGGAACTGTGTTCACTGGGCAGGCGAACGTATCAACGAGTGGCACTGTACACCTGGCGGATACTGTCGCAATTGCGGCAAAGGACGACCTAGTAACTGCCTATAACGACGCGGCTGGGAGAACGCCTGTCACAACAATACCCACTGAGCTTGGTGGAACTACCTTGACTCCTGGCACTTATGAGTCTGCTGATGGCACTTTCCAGATAACGGGCACTCTCACGCTAGACGCCCAGGGCGATCCCGATGGCGTCTTCGTATTTAAGACGGCCTCCACGCTCATCACAGCAGCAGATAGTAATGTTAACCTTATTAATAGTGCTCGCTTCTGTCGTACCTTTTGGCCGGTCGGAAGCTCCGCGACCTTAGGAACAAACTCGCATTTCGTAGGACACATATTTGCAATCACATCCATCACTGCAAATACCGGTGCTACGGTACAAGGACAATTGTTGGCACGAAATGGGGCTGTCACACTAGACAACAATATCATCACAAATGGGATTTGTGAGACGACCCCGATTCCAACCCCAACCCCAACCTCAACATCAACCCCGGCACCAGCCATTCTTCATGTAATTAAGCATGTTATTAATGATAATGGCGGCTCAAAAGTTGCTGCCAACTTCAACTTGCACGTAAAGACTTCTGGTAGTGATGTTGCCACAAGTCCAGCACCTGGCGTTGAATCACCTGGAACTACCTACACTTTGCCTGCGGGAACTTATGTAGTTAGTGAAGATGATTTTGCTGGATATACCGTAAGCTATAGCGGTGACAGTGATTCCAGTGATATCGTTTTAGCCGCCGGTGATAACAAAACGATAACGATAACTAACGATGACATTCCACTAGTTGTCACTCCACCGGTAGTTATAACTCCTCCGGCAGTTGTCGCTCCACCAGTAGTTATTACTCAACCAATAGTTATAACTCCGTCAGTAGTTAGTATATCGCCAATAGCAGTCGCACCGACTGTTTCAGGCGGAAAAGTAGTTACCTCGACTGTTGCAGGCGGGCAACTTCCGAAAACTTCCACACCTTTGTATGAGCTACTCCTCATCGGCGTTGCTTTAACGTTGTTCGGAGCACTAGCCTTGAGAAGCAGAAAGCGTTATGAATAAGATAAATATTATATGGGTCAAGCATTCCCTGATTACTGTCCTATCCCTAGGATTCATGGTCTTGGGGATCGGAAGTATTTCTTGGGCCATGTTTAGTATGACCATCCCCAGTACGTTCGCAGCTCAGCTAAACGAGTTTTCGGAAGACAGCACTGGCCCAGTGGCATCGGATCCTTCCCTCGCCCTTCCTACACCAGATAAAACTCTTTACCCTGTTTATCCTGCGGATGGTGACATTATTGGAAGTTTGACCATGCCAACTTTAAATCGGAAACTGGCCATCCTCCAGGGGACCGGAGTGAAGGAGTTGGAAAAAGGTGTAGGGCACTTCACCCAAAGTGTACTACCTGGGGAAGAAGACAATTGCGTTCTATCTGGGCATCGCGAGACAGTCTTCAGAGATCTGGGTGATTTAAAGAAAGGTGACTTACTGATTGTCCAAACATCGGCAGGTGCATTTACTTATGAGGTCAATGGTATGAGAATCGTCCATGAAGACGACAAGACAGTGATCGTACCTATGGGTCATGCTGTCCTGACGTTGAGCACCTGTTATCCCTTCGATACTCCTGGCTATTCTCCAGATCGTTATATCGTTTCTGCAGGTTTGATAAAAACTAAATGATTCAACAAAATGAAATAGAAAAATCGTATATGGTACAAGCAGTCTAGATAATCAGTCACGAAAGTGGTGGATTATCTTCTTTTCTTTTTGGACAAATATCCTTATAATATAGTTTAGACCCTATCTGAATTGTGAAAGGTCCTTTGAATGAGGATAAGTTTGTTATTATTTGGATTGTGTTAAATTTTAAAATGGAGCGTAATTATCATGAATATAGCCTTTTTCCTTATACCTAAAAAAGACATCGTTTATCTTAAAGAAACTGCTACTATGCGTCAGGCCCTGGAGAGGATGGAGTATCACACTTATTCTGCAGTTCCACTCATTAATGACGAGGGTGAATATGTCGGAACGATTACAGAAGGAGATTTACTTTGGAAACTAAAAAATACTCCGGGTTTAACCTTCCAAAATACAGAAGATATTTTTCTGAGCGAAGTGGCGCAACATGTTCAGAATTCGCCGGTAACGATCGATGCCCAGATGGAGGATTTGATTTCAAGAGCCGTCGTTCAAAACTTCGTGCCTGTCGTTGACGATCAACAGATTTTCATAGGGATTGTTCGCAGGAGGGAAATGATTGAATACTGCTCAAAACTTTTGCTCCAAAGAAAAGTGTAGGCGACTGATAAGACTGGAATTGCTTAAGTCTGGTTCCAACTATTGAAGCCACAGTAACCCCGTGGTTTCTTTTGAGAAATATTTGTGCCTAGAGCGCACAGCGAAAGGAATGGAACCAAAATGAAAAGCAAGATCGCCAATGCTATAAAACTTAATACTCAACCAGTTGCCGTATTCCGCTCAGATCTAAAACCCGAGGGAGCTCTGCAATTTCAGGAGGGCAAGTGGGGTTGTGTCTCAACGAGTGGATCAAGAAAGGTGATATATGGAAGATTTTAATATTGACAATTCTTTAGGCTTTATTGTAGCAAAAACACATTACTATATGAAAACTTATTTTAGTAAGTTAATTAAAGACATTGATATAAACATTACTACAGAACAGTGGGCACTCCTGAATGCTGTTTATCGCAATCCTGGGGCTTCTCAAACTGACCTAGCGCGTTCATGTCTTAAAGATAAAACAAACGTAACAAGGATCTTGGATTTGTTAGTAAAAAAAGAGTATGTTGTTAGAAATATTAATTTAAGTGACCGCAGAATTTATAGTATAACTCTTACAGATTTAGGCGAAAGTATCCTGAAACAACTTATCAATATTTCAGATAATGCAAATGAGGCGTTCATATCTGATTTAAACAGAGATGAATATCTAGAACTTGTTCGTGCATTAAAAATAACATCTAGCTCGATTGAAAAGCTACTGTAGTAGAGAAAATAGTGGATATGCGCCTGAACTTATTTGCAGCTTCATCTCTAAAAGTGGATGAAGCTGTTTGTATGCGAATATTACATCATAGGAAGGAGTTACCACGTCGGAAGTAGAAGAGGTTATGATTCAGAAAATAGAAAAAAATTGAGGAGGGTTGCGAAATGCTTAATGCTAACCCCGTACCTGAAGGCCGGATTTGGAACAAAACATTTTTTTTGATAATGCTTGTATCATTTTTAATGTTTTTATCCATGTACATGCTGCTGCCAACGCTCCCTTTATATGCCCAAACGCTCGGAGGGAACGAAACTGTAGCAGGAACAATTGTTGCCGTTTTCACTCTATCAGCGGTTTTGGTACGTCCCTGGTTTGGTAACTTGCTCGATCGGAAGGGCAGAAAACTAATACTCATTATCGGAGTTGGCATTTTCTTTGTATCAGCACTTGCTTATAACCTTGTCTTCTCTATCTTCACTTTATTGGCACTTAGAGTAGTTCACGGTATCGGATGGGGTGCATCTACTACCGCGACTGGAACAATAGCTTCAGATGTAATACCGGCCGTCAGGCGGTCTGAAGGAATGGGCTACTACGGGATTTCGGCCACCATCGCCATGTCTGTTGGGCCCGCATTAGGGTTGTACTTGGTGGAGTACAGAAGTTACTCAATTTTATTTACAGGATCGGCAATTCTGGCTGCCCTTGGACTTGTCGGTTCGTTGTTTATTAATTATGAAGTACCGCGTAAGATTCAAGAAGTCAAAGCCCCTCTTAGAAAAGGTGTAATACTTGAAAAGAGCGCGATACCTCCGGCTTTGGTTTTGTTCTTTATCACACTAACCTACGGTGGTATAGTAACCTTTTTACCGTCCTACGCAGCATATCGGGGTGTTGGAAACATAGGCATATTTTTTACGGTATATGCCCTTGTATTATTGTTTGGTCGTCCGGTCATTGGAAAACTGGCGGACCGATATGGCGCACGAAAATTTCTAGTTCCCGGAATATTATTGATAGCGGCTGCTCTGCTTTTGTTGGTTATAGCATCTTCTTTGCCCATGTTCCTGCTTGTAGGTGTTGTTTACGGCCTTGGTTTTGGTACTGTACAGCCAATTCTAAACGCGTTGGTCATATCTTTATCGCCACCAGAACGTAGAGGTGCAGCCAACGCAACATTTGCAGTTGCGATGGACTTAGGCATTGGGCTCGGAGCAGTAACTCTAGGATTCTTAGCTCAAAAAATGGGCTACGAATACATGTACGGCTGCTCAGCAGTTTTTGCTCTGTTAGCTCTAGTTATGTACTTTGCCTTACTTCGCAACAAACTGCCCCAATAGGACTGCGCTAGTGTACTCTTTGGAAACTATCTCATTGAATAACATAGTGAAACAAAGGAGTATCAGACAGCCGTGTAGACTTTTGCTTTTGAGTAGGTTACCCTAATATAGTTATCTTAAGTTCCTGGAAGGAGTTCACTCTTATGACATCCTCCATCGTTTAAGATAAGTGCATTTTAATCATAAGTCTGTAAGGTGACGGGCTATTTGTTGTGCATTTATATGATTTAGAAATATGATTATGGATGGAGAGAATATTTTGGATATGAAACACGATTGGAAAAAGAATATAATTCTGTTTTTAGGTAGCCAGACAATATCGCTCTTTGGATCATCACTGGTTATGTATGCTATTATGTGGCATATCACGTTAACAACTCAGTCGGGTGTGATGATGACGATCGCGATCATTTGCGGTTTTGTACCAACTCTATTTCTTTCTCCATTTGCAGGAGTATGGGCTGACCGTTATAATCGAAAAACGCTCATTATTCTATCGGATTCTCTGATTGCCTTATCAACACTAGTCTTAGCAATAGTGTTTTTGATGGGATACGGGTCGCTATGGTTGCTCTTTTTGATGTCTGCAGTACGAGCGCTGGGGTCAGCGATACAAACGCCGGCGATTGGAGCCTTCCTTCCCCAAATGGTACCGGAGGATAAACTTACTAAGGTGAACGCAACAAATGGAAGTATCCAGGCTATGGTTATGCTGGTGTCACCCATGCTTAGCGGTGCACTGCTAACGATGACTACCATCGAGACAATATTCTTTATAGACGTTATTACAGCAGCTATAGCGGTTACAGTATTATCTTTGTTTCTACATGTGCCTATTCATGCAAAAGCCCAAGCAAAGCAAACGACAAGCTATTTCAGCGATATGCGTGAAGGTATAGCATACATCAAAAATCATGCGTATATTAAGAGGTTTTTTCTGTTTTGCGCAGTCTTTTTCTTTTTTGTTGCACCTGTTGCTTTTTTAACGCCGCTACAGGTTACACGTAGTTTTGGTGATGATGTTTGGCGTTTAACGGCCATAGAAATTACTTGGTCTTTGGGTATGATGCTCGGTGGCATCATTATGGCTTCTTGGGGTGGTTTTAAAAATAGAATTCACTCGATGACACTTTCAACCCTGCTTATTGGATTATGTACCTTTTCTCTTGGAGTAACTTCTGTTTTTTGGATATATATGGCATTCATGGGGTTGGCAGGAGTTGCTCTGCCATTCTTTAATACACCTTCTATGGTTTTATTACAGGAGAAAGTGGAGCCGGATTTTCTGGGTAGAGTTTTTGGTGTTTTAGGGATGATATCAAGCACTATGATGCCATTAGGAATGCTATTGTTTGGACCAATAGCTGATGTCATTAAAATAGAAGTGCTACTGATTGGAACTGGTATACTGATGTTTTTCCTGGCATTTTTCCTACTAGGCAACAAAATACTCATTGAGGCAGGAAAACCAATTTCAAAACCCGATTGAGCCAGACAAGGGGACAGGGACTTGTCTGACGGTAGAGGCTCTGTTATAATTTAACTGAGGTGATCATAAATGCCAAGGCAAGCGCGAGAAAAGAGTAGTACAGGAATTTATCACATCATGGTGAGAGGGGTTAATCGTCAAACCATATTTGAAGAGGATGAAGATTATGTAAAATTCCTTAACGTAATAAAGCAAACCAAAGAAAAAAGTGGATTTAAGCTTTATGGATACTGCTTAATGGGAAACCACGTGCACTTATTGTTGAGAGAGGGAATGGAAGCATTATCTCTGACAATGCAGAGAATATGTTCTAGTTTTGTATATTGGTATAACTGGAAATATGATCGACTTGGACATTTGTTTCAAGAACGGTACAAAAGTGAGGTTGTGGAGGATCAGGCCTACTTATTAACGGCATTAAGATATATCCATCAGAATCCGATTAAGGGTGGGATAACAAATTCAATAGAAGGATATAAATGGAGTAGCCATCACGAATATATGTGCAGCAACTATGTTGTTGATACTGGATTTATATTGGAATCATTTTCAACGGAAAATGTAGTGGCAATTAAAGAATTTAATAAATTCATGAAGGGATTTAATGAAGATATTTGTTTAGATTATGAAGAAAGACATAGGATTGCAGATGAAGAGATAATCAAACTACTCGAAGAGAAATACAAAGTAAAAAAGGGGTCATTGCATTTATTGAAAAGAGAAGACAAAGATAAAATATTGAAAAATTTAAAGGGAATAAACGGTGTAACAATAAGACAACTTGTAAGAGTAACAGGAGTAAGTAAGTATATGGTTGAAAAGGCATAGCAGACAAGTCCCTGTCCCCTTGTCTTGGTTATGTCATTGCAGAATAGATCAAAAAATGTCGATAATTACTTTGTCAGAAACACCTCTAAAATGCGTCTATAGTGTATAGGGAATAGGACATCACCAATTAAGTAGAGTCTAAGCTGCAGGACGGTATTATATCTAGTAGGAGGTGGAATATTCGAAAATGCACTCTACAAATGAGGTGGAAAGAAGAGGGGAAGGTGGATTAACAGAATGCAGAAGAATGGAAGTTCAATCTTAGCCATGCTCGTAGTTGCCCTTTTGATAGTTCCGATGATTTCAGCTCCGGTTGCTTTGGCAGCAGCAGAAGCTAGCCCATTGCCAACGGTTCAGACTTTGGCTAAAGCTGAAATCACACTAGAAAAAGCTATTCATATTGTAAAAACCAACTTTGATGTACCTAGAGAGTACACGGACTTTAATTCCACTTACAATACTTATGATAATCGCCAAGCCTGGTCTTTGCGATGGAATGGTTCGGCAGGAAAACCAGGAGAATTTTCAGCTGAGGTCAATGCGATTAGTGGAGATATTTTGAGTATGTACTATCGGAATAATGATGGAGAGTCGAGCAATAGTGGGGTTCTACCAGCTATTACTAAAGCAGCAGCCCAAGAAATTAGCGATAATTTGTTGTCGCGTCTATTGGGCGAACGGGCTGGACTGTTAAGACTCATTCCAAGTGAACAAGCGGTTGTACCGATATACGATTTCGGTGCGCCCAACTATTCTCTACAATACCAACGGCTTATCAACGACATACCCTTTTTAAGCAATGGCGTCAATGTACAGGTGTCCAGTATTGATGGGCATATCATATCTTATAATCTGAACTGGAGTGAAGTGATAGCTCCTGAAGTTAAGGGTGTGATCGAGTTAAGTGAAGCACAGAAGGCTTTCGCCGCGTCATCACTTTTAAAGCTTAGATACTGGGTGCCGGCTTCATATAGACCGTTGGCCGCCGGACAAAAGCAAGAAGCAAAGCTTGTTTATCAATTAACGGGGCAGAGTGGGGGGGCGATCGATGCTTTCACAGGCGAACCACTTAAACTTGAAGAGGGAGAGTGGATAGCAACTGATTCATTCGGAAATGGCGGGATGGGTGATGCCAAAGAGGAGAGAGCAGGATCTATCCCCAGTGGGAATCAGGTACTGACACCTCAGGAGCAACAAGAGGTAGAACGCAATGCCAAGCTACTTAAACAGGATGAGGCAATTGCTGCAGTACAGCGCTGGGTCGTGATTCCGGAAAATCTAACTCTTCGTAGCGCGAATCTAAGCACCGATTGGCGTAGTAAGGATAAACGTATCTGGAACTTCGACTGGAATACTACAGGTACGGAAATAAGTGGTGGGAAGCCTCAATATTTAAGCGCCAGAGTTAGTGCCACGACGGGTGAGTTACTGGGTTTTAACACTGCTTACCAACAAACCGGAAAGACTGAAGTTACGCTTGATCAGACTGCTGTGCAAAAGCTGGCTGAAGAATTTCTGAAAAAGGTCCAACCTGAGAGATTTAGTCAAGTAGCTTTGGAACCATTAAAAAACGTCAAAAGTAAAATGAGTCCGGAACAATGGAATATTCAGTATTTCACTTATCACAGAGTGGCAAACGGGGTGGACTTCCCAGATAACGGGATGACAGTCACTGTGGATCCAGTGATAGGCATTGTCACAGGGTATGAACTTAACTGGTCAGAGTCTAGTTTACCAAGCGTTTCCGGTATTCTAGCTAAAGATAAGGGTGCAGAATCATTTTTGAAGGCAAGGCCTTTGAATTTGACTTATGTTCGTATTTATGCTAATGGAATACCAGGGGATCTTCGGTTGGTTTATATTCCGATGAACCAAGACCGAAGCATGCCAGTGTCCAACACCATGGATGCAAGAAGTGGAGAACTACTTGATTACGAGGGTCAACCGCTGGAGAAAGGCCCAAAACCCTATAGCTTCTCTGATCTGACAGAGGTTAAAGGAGCTCAAGAGATTGCGGCTCTCGGGCAAGCTGGATTATTCGGAGATTTTGGAAACAGTTTTAAACCAGAAGAAAAAATGAGTATCGTTTCCCTGCTAAGAGCGATGTATTATAGTCGATTTGGCCTGGGTGGGAATACAAGTCTTACGAATAGTGAACTTATGTCTAAGGCCAAAGAGCAGGGCTGGGTGAAAGAAGATCTTCAGCCGGGGGATACTGTCAATCGTGAACTATTAGCCAAAGTTTTGTTGCGCTATCTTCAACTCAATAAGCTAGCTGAATTGAAAGATATCTATCATGTGACTTATCAAGATGCTGCCGAGATTAATCCGGATGCGCTAGGGTATATAGCGCTTGCTAGTAGTACTGGCATTTTAAAGGTAGAGGGGCTGACACTTGCTCCTCGTGAAGCGGTAAGTCGTGCCGAAGCAGCCGTTGCGCTCTTTAGAACTCTAGGCTGGCGCAATTAGTTTTTATAGTTCAGATCATTTTCTTAGGGAAGGACTGATTCCGAAACTCATCGCGTTGTAGTACTTCAGAGATGGCAGATGTCATTAACTCGTCCATACCCTTAAATACATTAAGAATTATAGCCAAATATTAAAGCCAAATATTAAAGCAGCTCCGCCTATTCTTGTAGGCAGGCTGCTTTTTGTTGGTTTAGAATATCAATTGCAGACTTTCCCTTTTATGGGGCAGACTAAATCAAGTTAATATAATGGAAGGTGAGGAGAAAGCGTATGCAAAAGGTTTTGGTCGCAGAAATCGGGAGTCAGAGGACAACTGTGAATGCCTTCGGTGATTTAAATGCGGAGAATCCTCGGTTACTTGGGCAAGGGCTTTCTCCGACAACAGTACTTAACGGAGATGCTGGTATTGGATTAAGATTGGCTGTCACCGAATTATAGACAAGGGGCTTGGCAGCTATTGCGTGAATCGCTTGGAATTGAGAATTAGAAGGGGTAGTTTTAATGTATAACAAATTCAGTAAGCTATCCGTCGGAATAGCTGTATTGTTTGAGATAATGCTGATGGTTATAGCGATCGAAAATATCGCAACAAGACAATGGAAGCCCTTATTCTTGACACTGCTCGCAGTGGTATGTCTTATTCTTCCTTTTATGACTACACATATTGCTAACAGAAAGAAATTAGTGCTACCTGCTAGCTTTCAATCAGTGACGTTAGTATTTATTATTCTTGCACAATACTTGGGGGAAATAAAAAAATTCTATCAGGTATTCTGGTGGTGGGATTTACTTCTTCACGCTATAGCTGGATGCTATGCGGTGATTATTGCACTATATTTGATAAAAGGGATACTTAGAAAGGAACAAGGGACATCCGAGCAGAGATTTAGACTGTTTACAGTCCTATTTGCGTTTAGCTTTTCTATTGCTCTGGGTACTTTATGGGAAGTGTTTGAGTTTACAGGTGATTACTTATTTAAATCGAGTATGGTTAAGGGTGGACTTGAAGACACCTCAACGGATCTTATAATAAAAATTGTGGCTGCTTTTATTACATCTATGATATGTTATTATGGAGGTTTAAGAGAACTATTAATTCAGCAATAAAGTTCTAATTAAGAAATTATATGGGGGTAGTGTGATGAATAAATTGATACCAATTCTTCTTGGAATAGTGGCATTCTTTGCAGGTATAACCTATCTATTGTCGCGGGTAGCGAAGAGAGTCAAATTAGCCAAATATACCCCGGCCTTACTCTGCCTAATTGCTGGAGTATATTACTTGTACTTGGCGAAGACGGTGCAAGTGAATGGTGGATTTGAGGATCTTGCTAATTTTCTATTAGCTATTATTTTACTTACAGGCTTTGCATCAGGGTTAGCAACATGCCTAATTCTAGATTTTATCGTGCCAAAATCTAATTCGAAGTAACTAAAACTTAAAAATAAATACGTAAATACCTATTTACATTGACGTAGCGTCAAGGTGTATAGTTAATTCAACAGGAGGTGATCACATGGAATACACAGTGCAAATATTAGCTCAGATGGCTGGAGTCAGCACTCGAACTCTGAGATACTACCATGAGATAGGGATTCTTAAGCCGGCAAGAATTAACTCATCAGGGTATCGCATTTTTGGGCAAACGGAGGTTGATCGGTTGCAACAAATCCTCTTCTACAGAGAGCTTGGTGTGAGCTTAGACAGTATTAAAGAGATTGTAACCGCGCCATCGTTTAACGGAGCTCAGGCACTGAGAGAACACCGTGAGAAGCTTCTTGAAAAACGAGAGCAATTGGATCTGTTGATTTTCAATGTCGAAAAGACCATTGCGCTTACTGAAGGGGGAATTAAAATGATGGATAAAGAAAAGTTTGAAGGGTTTAAACAAAAACTTGTAGATGACAATGAAGCAAAGTATGGTAAGGAAATTCGAGAAAAATATGGGGATAAAACGGTAAATAAGTCTAATCAAAAAGTAAAAGGAATGTCACAAGAGCAACAGGATGAGGTGACCAAGCTTGCTACAGAGGTTATGGAAACTCTTCATGCTGCTTTTAAAACAGGTGATCAAGCTGGTGAATTAGCTCAAAAAGCTGCAGATCTCCATCGTCAGTGGTTGTGTTATTATTGGGATAGCTACTCGAAAGAGGCACATTCAGGACTGGCTCAAATGTATGTAGATGATGCGAGATTTACCGCCTATTATGATGAGAAACAACCTGGTGCGGCAGAATTTCTAAGAGATGCAGTCTTGGTTTACATTAGGACGAAAGAATAGTTAGTTTGGAAACGAGGGACAGGTAGGTCGTATTGCCATTTTGGCGAAACGGTGTATCTGTCCCCTCTCTCCCTTGTTCTTCTCTCGGGGTTCATTGCATTTATTGATAAGAGAAGAACAAGAGGTGATATTGAAAAATTTAAAGGCAATAAACGGTGTCACAATAAGACAACTTGTAAGAGTAACATGGGTAAGTAAGTATATGGGTGAAAAGGCATAACAGACAAGTCCCTGTCCCCTTGTCTTAAGCCAGAGCGATCAATGAATAAGACCCCTTACTAACTCGGCTAAGGCTAGTGACGAGGTTAAGCCGGGTGATTCAATGCCGATTAGATTTATTAGCCCCTTAAATCCACGTTCAACTTCATGACACACAATAAAATCGCGGAATGGATCACCGGGGGCCTGAAGTTTCGGCCTTATACCGGCCATGTCCGGAAGAAAATCTGTATATTTTAGAAATGGCATGTAGGTTTTGGCAGCATTGAAAAACTCTCGGGCATGATCTTCATTCACATCGTACTCTAACTTGTCTACATAGAAAGCATTTGGACCAAACCTCAATCTACCATCGAGTGTTTTGGTAGCATGAATTCCCAGGCCCTCCAATTCCTTTAAGGGAGGCGGATAGATCAATCGTGATACTAAAGCTGATTTGGTATTTGACACACTAAAATATTCGCCCTTACAAGGGTAGATACGGTACCCGATCTCATCAAGGTTAATCCCCAAGAAAGAAAAGATTTGATCAGAGCTTAATCCCGCACAGTTAATTAACCATTGACAATGAATCGCTTCAAGTTGGCCTGTTGGATTACAGTAGGTCACATCATACCCATTCCCTTGTGAATCAACTCCAATCACTTCATGATTATAGGCTATTATTGCACTGTGTTCGAGTGCCAACCATTCAAGTCGTAACATCAATTTGTGTGAATCAATGATCCCAGTAGAGGGAGATAATACTGCGGCAACGGCGCTAATATTTGGTTCTAATTTTGTAATTTGAGCTCTATCAAGTAGTTCAAGATCGTTAACCCCGTTCAGTTGCCCTTGAGCCAAAATTGATTCTAATGCCAGGATTTCCTTCTCATTACGAGCAATTATTAATTTTCCTAGGGGTTTATGTGGAATATCCCATTCCCGGCAAAATTGATAAAGGCGTTGGTTACCCTCAACACACAATTTTGCCTTGAGGCTTCCTGTTGGATAATAAATACCTGAATGGATTACTTCACTGTTGCGACTGGAGGTTTCTTGTCCAAACTTACTATGCCGTTCAAGTAAGACCAAAGACAGATCCTTAAATTGTTTAGAGAGTTCTGCGGCAACGGCTAAGCCAACAACTCCGGCTCCGATAATAAGGACATCAACTTTTTCCATTTTCAGTGTTACCTTTCATGCATTACTGTATAAAAATATAAAACATCATAGCACTATAAAATGAGTATGTAAAGATAGCACGCTAACCTTGAAGATCTAAAATCTAATCTATTCCTCAAGTGCTCCTTGCTTACGCTGGTAAGTGCGTATGATCCTACCTGTGACTTAGGGGAGAGAAGGATACAAATATAATCAACCTAATTAACCTAATTAACCTAATCTTAAAGTTAAGTTAATACTACCACAATAATAGAAGGATATAATTAGTTTAAGAACCTAGAAAAAGTTCTCTGACTAAAAGTAACTAAATTGGACGTTAAAGGTGCCTCTACTTGCAGCCAATGACATTAAAAAGCCCCCCGCTAGGAGGGGAAGAAAGAAGGAAGAAAGTGAGTTTATGTAAACCGCTAAACTAGCGAGTTGTTATCCTTCTTTTATTATAAACCATATTTGTTATCCTTCCATGAAGTTTGTGTAAAGACTACGTTAAAGATTATTATGGACTGTTTGACGCTGAAACCCAGGCGAATAACAACCTTGTCTTTGAGGCTTGGGCTTACTCGAATCAAGAAAAAGAACGCTAATTATAATGTCTCCTGGAGACATTATAATTAGCGTTCTTAAAATAGTGGATTAATTGACAAGTATGTGTGATGCGGCTAGAAGAATCATTGCAACTAATCCGCCACTCAAAAGGACCTTTCCTCTCTCAATTCCAAATGTATGCTTTGTGAATGCATACATTAGAGTGGCTAATAAAAAAAACACAGCAAGATTACCTGCAATGACACTAAGGAAAGGAAACACCTAGAATCACCCACCCTTTTTATCATAACCATAAATCGTAGATATTTGGAGCCTGATCATTAAGCAATATTTAATCTATATCGGTGCGATAGTTTGTTTATATTGGAACGGTTTTTGCGGCGTGTAGCCAAATAATCTAGAACACGATCAGGCGATGTGTTAAGAATCTGGTGCTCAGAGATTCCTGCCTCATGGACCAAAACGAGGGCGTCGCTGAACTCACCGACTCGGTCCCAAAAATGAGCATCGCTTCCCAAAATAACGGGACTTTTGTACTTCACCATATAACGAGCAATAGATCGGCAATTATCCCGTGCTCTATCTTTATCCCTAATCGTCGAAAGTGAACTATTATTTACTTCAACTGGGATATTCAAACGGGCAGAAGCGTGTGCTATTTTTTCTAGATCCATCTCAAAATCTGGTCGCCCAGGATGTACCATCATATCGGTATAGGGATTTTCCATCGCGTTAATATAAGCTTGAGTGTTTTGTTCGCATGTACCACCCGGATAGCAGATCGGATGTAGTCCAACTAGGATAAGATTCAGATATGCTAGATACTTTAACGGCATATCTAAATCGCCTTCATGGTTCGTGATATTGGCTTCAACGCCAGGTAGTATCTTGACCCCATAGAGCTCATCCGGAATAATTGACAGGTTTTCAAAATGAAAAAGGTGAGGAGCACCTGGCATACTTGGGCCGTGGTCTGTCATTCCCAATAATTTAATTCCTCTGCGTGAAGCTGCGTGTGCATTCTCGGTAATAGTACTGTACGCATGTCCGCTGGCAATGGTATGGGTATGCAAATCAACCAATAGTTCCATTTTAAACACCTCATTATTTTTTGATCCTCAGGCAAATACCCGTTGAGTTCATTATATAGTCTAATTGTTAACGAGGAATTATCGTTAAGTTAAGTTAAGGTTAAAGTTGAGCTCATGTGCATAAACTTTAGAAATTTCTTCTGTGACATACTCATTAATTATGCCCAAAGCTAGCGATAGTTGATAGTTGATAGTTGATAGTTAAATCCTAAACGTGCTAACTCCAGTTTGCAAGTCCTGGGCCAAATCTGACAGACTCTGACACGACAAGTTAATCTGATCGATAGAAGCAGTGAATTCTTCAATGGCCGAGGAAACGGTGGTTGCTTGGTCAGCTGTAACTTTACTAACTGCACTGATGTGCTGGATCCCTGAGACGATTTGTTGGCTTCCACCCGCCATTTGCTGTATGGAAGAGGCAATCCCACCTATTTGTTCAGAGACTTCAATCACCATATTCAATATATCACTGAGGCTAAGACCAGCGGTGTTTACCACTTTTATTCCATCGTTAATGTGAACTTCTTCTGCATTTATAGCAGAGAAAACACGATTGATATTATCCTTGTTTACAACCACTAAAGCAGTGATTTGTCCAGTCGCTACTTTGGCCTTTTCAGCCAACTTTCTAACCTCCTCAGCCACCACAGAGAAGCCACGCCCATGCTCGCCAGCTCGGGCAGCCTCAATAGCAGCGTTTAAGGCGAGAAGATTTGTCTGTTCTGTAATACTAGTTATTAAGCTAGCGATATCTGCTATTTGTTCAGAGCCATCAGCTAATAAGGTGATGGTTTCTTTAACAACTTGAGTACCTCTGCTGATGTTTCCCATTTGCTCAATAGCCTGAGTGAGAGCCCGTTGGCCATTTTCAGTGGTTGTAGTTGTTTTGGTGGTAAGGGATGTAACTCGCTGTCCAGCCTCGGCTACCATTTGAATGTTTACGTTCATTTGTTCCATAGCCGCCACGGTCTCGTTGACTGCACCGGCTTGTTTTTCAGTACCACTTGCCACCTCTGCTATGGATAACGCTATCTGGCCAGAGGCACTTGAACTTTGATCCGTAATATCTAAAAGTCGGTGAGCTGAGGAGGCAACGTCCGTCGATGACGCAGAGACTTGTCTGACCAAGCCCGAGAGACTATCCGTCATAAGATTAAAAGCCTGTGCAAGCTGTCCAACTTCGTCCTGGGAAGTAGTTTTTAATTTGGTCACACTAAGATTTCCTGAGGCAAGTTCTTGAACATTTACTAGCATTATTTGTAGAGGTTTGGCGATGGCTCGGGCCACCAGTGCCCCAATGATAAAGGCCATAACTGCAATGGCAAGTGGGAAACCTAACAACATCTTCATCGTTTGGGCCGAATTAAGATTTTCGCGTAATATGCCACTTTTTGCTTTCTGTGTACTAAAGTCTACGAGTTCGGCGAGCATCGTTTGAATATCGTCTAAGTCTTTGGTAGCGTTGCTAGAAAAGTAGAGATAGGCTTCTTCTTTGTTCCCGCTATCCATTAGAGAGACTACCTTTTGCCATTCGTCGCTGTATTTCTGCAGTGAATCTCTCACATTCGCCAGTTTGGTGACTTCAAAGGGCTCTGTGGCAAGGGGGGTATAGTTATCTAGGGATACGTTGGTCAAGCCTTTGAGTACTGTTGTCTGAATGAGTAAGTTTTGCTTCTTGGAATTGTCAAGAGGAGCTAAGATAAGCTCTACGCTTACACTACGCATCATACGCATACTGGCATTGGCATCATTGATTAATTTGACAGAAATCAGAGCCTTTGAATAGGTGTCATTCATGGCAACTTTGGATTGATTATAAAAGTAATACCCCATAAAACTTAAACCAAGCATGAAGATTACCATAACAAGGACCAAAGCGTTAATTTTGTAGAACATTTTCCAGTTGCTGAACCATTTCATTTACATTACTCCTCTACTCGTAATAAAAAAGAGTTGCCGCCCATTGCCTTAACTTCTTTCTTGATTTGGGCAGCTCGTTCGGAGACAAGTATGGGTGTCCAGTTTAGATGATTGGTGTTTACAATAAGCCCGGCCAAGGCTACGCTAAGGTTTTCTGTACCGGGTAACTGCTGGCAGGATTGTTCGAATTTGGTGAGGATATTGCCTGCTAGATTTTCTAAATCTGAGGGAGAAGTGATTATGATAAAATCGTCTCCACCAATGTGTCCAACAAAGGATTTTCCAGTCGTTGTATTTGATGCATTGAGCAAAACGTCGCTTATCATTTTGATAGCAACGTCTCCTTGTTGAAACCCGTATAAGTCGTTATAATATTTGAATTTATTAAGGTCAACATATATAAGGCCAAAGGGCAAATCCCGTTCTAAATGTTGTCGGATCTCCTGGTCAATGCGTAGGTTACCTGGCAATCCAGTCAGAGGGTTAGCTCCTTGAGCAAGCTGGATTTGCCTCTCGGAGATAGCTTTAATCAGATTTGCCACGGAAACCATGCCGATCGGTTTGCGTTGGTTAACCACAATAATGCCGTCATATAACTGGGTATCCGAGCGTTGCATAGCTAAACTTGATACCACTTCCAAAGGAGTTGTGTCTTCCACAATTAGGGGATTTGAGTCCATTATGATGGGGACAGTTTTTTCTAAAAAAAGTGATACACCATAGCGGGTACCTAGCGCAGCAAAGAGTCTGTCGCGCTGCATCACTCCTACTATACGGGAGTTCTCGGTTATTCCCACCAGCCATTGGTGTGGGTGCTCACGGAAGTAAGTTTCGATGGAACTGACCAGGGCATTGGTATCAAACAAGGGTAAGGGCTCAACCATCGAAAGAATAGGGCTTTGATCAATGGATTTAAGCCGACGTACGGGATCAAGAATTTCCATAACAGCTGGATTAATGCATTTTCGTTCAAAAGTAGGTCTTCCAACAAAGAATCCCTGTACGTAATCCACCCCCAATTGGACCACTGTACGCATTTCCTCTGCGGTTTCCACTCCTTCAGCGATGACACGGCACCCTATACGCTTTGAAAAGGTGACAAAGGTCTCCAGTAATGCCCATTTGATTGGATCAGCATTCACTCCCTGAATTAAAGATCGATCAATTTTCAGAAAGTCAGGATGTAGCTCTGCTACGGATTGTAACGAGGAATAGCCAGCCCCAACGTCATCTAAAGCAATTAGGTAACCCTGACTACGATAATGATCTAAAGCATCCCGAAACGTTGAGAAATCCTCTATAGCACTCCGTTCGGTAATTTCTAGGACAACATCTGTGGGGGATAACCCTTTTTCACAAAGCAGTTTTCTAGTATGACCAGAGGCAAATTCTGGGTCAATGAGGACTTGAGGGTTAATGTTGAGGAAGAGCATTTCTTTGTTTTGGGCAATAGAAGGGTAGGACGTGATAGCTTGGCGACGGCAAAGTGTTTCGATCGGATAGAGCTGGCCTATTTTTTCGGCAAAGGGGAAGAGGTCCGCAATATTGCTAAAACAAGTGGAGTCGGGTATACGGGCCAGAGCTTCAAAACCAAACACCTCTCCACTTCGGGTTTCAATGATTGGTTGAAAAGCGGCTTTCAAATACTTGTCGGGCTCCTCAATCAGGTGGGTAATCTCTTCACGGCGCGCAAAAAAATGGGGATCCGGCTCTGATTTATTGAGGAGGAAGGCTTCTTTCACTGCCGCATACAGTAGATAATCGGCGCTTCGGCCAACTTCGTTGATACACCGGGCAAGCCCAGAACGTAAGCTTATTTTCTCGTTAACTAGTTTCCTAAGTCTGCGGTTAAATCGTTCTTCCAATGGAAGAACCCATCGCTCGATCACTTCGGTTATGTCCCAATGTATGTTTTCTCCTGGAACAAAATATACAACAAAGTCATCCCCCCCCCTGCTTTCTAAATGAGAGAACAGATAGAGGGTGCGTTGTTGTTTGAGTGTACTATTAAGTTCATTTTCAATTTCAGCCAGAATTTGGTTGCAAGTCTTGTACCCGTAACGAAATTCCACTTCCTGAAATTTAATAATATCAAGATATAACACCCAAATTGTTTTCTTGTCCCTAAGTAGACGGTATAGCTTTTGTTGGCTCATATCTACCGACTTAAACATTTGAAAACTCCTTCTCTTGACCAAGCATGATGCCTAATTTAAATCTATTTAATGTGTAATATCCCTACTACATAATAATAGCTAATTGTAAAAATCTAATTAACTGAGTGTAAATTTATTGTTAAATTTATCCTCATAAGGGCTCTGATACAGATATATATTATTAATTGTTGTAATTAACTTAAATAATTAACTCAAATTTAACAGTAGTTAATTGGTTTTTAACATGAGAATAATACTTACTTTACAGTCATGCTGTAAACTTATCTTAGAACAAAGGAGAGGTGTTGACTTGGAAATGTATGAGAGGATTATTGGTCAGACACTTGGGAAGGTGACAAAGCTACTTCTTGCTTCAGCGGGCCCTTTGCAATATTTTCTCGACACACCAGGCGAAACTCATGTTCATTGTCTAGAAAAGGCCTATATTACTTTAAAGCGAGATGGAAAAGAGGATGTTGCCAGATTATTCGAGGCTCATCACTCAACACTGTCAAATGGTTTATACTGGGCTGATCGTGGTTGGAAAAACGTTAATCATTTTTATAGTCAGCCTGATAAGCACGTTCTCATTAGTTGGCCAGGAGCAACGGCAGAGTGTCAGTATTATTTCAACAAAGCTTTGACTTTTTCCTCAAAGAACGTCGAGAAAAGCATGTTCTTTTTGGGCGCAGCGCTGCATCTAGTACAAGACATGTGTGTACCACACCATTCCTTGGGAATTGTTTTCGACGGACACAAAGAGTTTGAAACTTGGGCGACTCAAAACTGGGATAAGTTTCCTGCGATAAGTGGTAGGTATATACCGTTCTTACACCCAGCCCAATGGATTGATCATAATGCTAGCATTTCCGGTCCGCTTTATCCCTTGGTATCCCAGGAAAAAGGATGTTCTGAAGAGAGCTATTATAAGGCTTCAAAAATATTGATCCCGCTGACAATTGCCACTTCAGCGGGTTTTTTGAATTTTGCTCGTACCCAATTAGACTTTTGAACCTCACGACTTGCTTAGTTTTCAGATTATTTTCTTCCGTCAACCTAACTAAAGTTAGATTAGCGAGTATTAGATGCGTGAGGGAGGGGCAGAGATGAAACCATTAAGAATTCTTGTATTTTCTGCAGCGTTTGGAAATGGCCATTTTCGGGCGGCAGAAGCCATTATTGAAGGCATACGTCTCAAGGAGCCTTTTGCTGAGATTATGCATTTAGATTTCGGCGATTTCTTGAGTAAACGGTTGAATACCATGGCTAAAAGTTTATACATGGAACTGATTAAACATACCCCGAGGCTTTGGGGTCGATTTTATGCTAAAACAGCTAAACTGCCTCCTAAGTCGAGGATGCAACGTTATCTGAATCAATTAGGCCGCAGTAATTTTCTGAAATACATTCAGGCATTTGAACCAGATCTTATTGTATGTACCTATCCCACAGTTTCTTCGATTCTTGCCCAACTCAGACTGGAGAAAATTCTTCAGGTTCCGTTGATTACCGTTATCACCGATTATGCTGTTCACAGTCTTTGGGTTCATCCAGGGGTTGATCGCTACATGGTGGCTTGTGAGGAAGTAAAGTCAAGTTTAGTGTCCTGGGGAATTGAAGAACAATGTGTTCATGTGACGGGGATCCCAGTAAGCCCGAGATTTGAACGGTTAATGGATCGAAGGCACATTGTTTCTAAATTAGGGTTAAACCCCGATCTGCCCACCTTTTTAGTAATGGGCGGAGTGTACGAGGGGGAAATAATAAAAAGAATCTGCAAGCAACTTGCAGATTCTCTAGTTCCAGTCCAATCTATTATTGTTTGTGGAAAGAATGAAAAGTTATATCATTCTTTAGAAGAAGTAAGTGTGCAGGCTCGCAACCTCATCGTGAGATATGGGTATGTTCATAATATTGAGGAATTAATGGAGGCTTCTGATCTAATTATCACTAAAGCAGGAGGGTTAACGGTTTCTGAGGCGTTAACAAAGCACTTGCCCCTTCTGATCTTTAAACCCATTCCAGGTCAGGAAGTTGAAAATGCACAGTTCGTGCAACGCATAGACGCAGGGCAGGTTGCAGGGAATGAAGAGGAATTGGAAGAGCTTCTAAACCGCTTTATAAACTATCCCGAGGAGATTGAAAAAATGCAGAAAAAAGCAGCGGTAGCTTTACCTGGACGCTCCACAGAACGGGTTGTGGCTAATTTGTTGCAAGTAGTGTCGAAAGTGAGAATGAAGCAAAAAATTGGATAATTACTAATCACTAACAATTCATTTAAAAGCGTCTGTTCCGCATGACTCATTTTCTAAAGTGAACTTGTCCCCACTTACAAGAAGTGGGAGTCTCACGATTGGATGAACGGCTGGATAATAAAAAGGAGGCTGGATAATGACTTCACAGTATAAGTATTCAGTATTGAATACCAAAGAGGCAACGTACTATCTCGAAGTATCAAGTTTCAAATTCAAAAAACTTATTAAAGAAGGGCAATTAACTCCACAGGCTTGGACTATTCGGAGCGGAAAAGAAGTGCATTATTTTGACCCTGTGGAGCTGACTAAAGTTAAGAAGATGTTGATTAAGGAAGGGTATCACTACCAACACGCGTAAGAAGTATAAAAATTAATTGTTAGTGTGGGGGCAGGTTAGTGTCAAATGAAATGGAAATAGTGGATAAGCTGGTCTCTCTAATGGTTTCAGGCGAATACAACGCTCACGATAAACTGCCGTCGGAAAACGAAATAGCAGATCAATATAAGATGCCAAGAATTACCGTCCGAAAGGCCTATGAAAGGCTCGGAGAATTGGGGTATATCTATAAGAAGCAAGGGAAAGGAAGTTATGTTAAAGACCCCCATAAACAAATTGAACTTGTGCTTTCTGGGGATGTGAGTTTCAGCCAAAAAATGATCGAAAAGGGATATGATTTTCAATCGATAACAACATTTTGCAAAGAGATTAAATACGATAGAAGGATTCATGACGCTTTAGAAACTGATCAAGAGGACAGGGTTTTTAAAGTGGGGAGGCTGAGGTATATTGATCAACAACCCATTGCCCTTCATATATCCTACGTTGCTCAATCTGTCTTTCAGGATATTGAGACTGTGGGAATGGATATTACATCGATGTTTAACTATTACCATAACCAAGGATATAACGAATTTTGTTCCAAACCTAGCATCTTAAGCGTTTCATTCCCCACGAAGTCCCAACGGAACTTGTTGAACTGCCCATCGTTGATACCGCTTTTGGTCTTAGAGTCAGGCTGCAGGGACAAAAAAACTGGCACAGCATTGGAGTACACAAAAATTCTGTATAGAAGTGATTGTTTTTCTTATGTCATACCATAAATATACCAAAGCCTTATGCTTAATTGAGTATAAGGCTTTTTCTTTACACAGATTTAACGGAGTAATAACAGAGTTTTAACATCTGCCAACTTGGCAACAAGTTATGATTAAGCTCGTAGATAACACTGCAAAAAAGGAAGGCTTATTGATGATAAGAAAGAAAAGAACTGAAGTCTTAATCAAAGGGTCAGCTGAGGTTTCCAAAAAGTTAGCCCAGGAAATTCTTAAAACTTATAAGGTCAAGTCTATAGAGGAACCCAGTAATAGTCTCGTGATGGTTAAAGTACGGGAAAGCGCACAACAAAGTCTGTTCTATCTAGGTGAGGTATTTATTACGGAATGTAAGGTTATGATCAACGGTTATTTAGGAATCGGCATGGTCAAAGGGCATGAACTGGAGCTCGCATACAATCTGGCAATTATTGATGCCGTCTATAATGCAAATTTACCAGAGACAAAAGAATGGGCGCACGTTTTATTGCTGGAGGAAGGCCGCATCAAGGCTGAACGTGAAGGATTACAGAACAAGGTCTTAAAGACAAAAGTCAACTTTGAAACGATGGATGTGTGAAAAGAGGGGAAAGCCGATGAAACTGGATTTGGTACATGATCTCCAACGGGCTTATCGCAAGACACTAGATTCAATGTCTAGGCCAGGTGTGATTCATAATTTACGCGAACAAGCGGACAAGATGGAGCTGGAAACTGGCTGTTTTAATGCGACTTTGGTCTTGGTGCTGATGCTGTTTAATACCGAAGTGAAATTTAGCGTGGGTTCTAAACATAACGTGGAAATGGCCAAACTAATCAAGCAGTTGACGTATGCCAAAGTGACGGACATGGAAAATGCGGATTACATTTTGGTTTTGAAGGACGCTCAACCGGAAGAGTTGGAGAGGGCCATTAGAACATCGTATCCGGGGGATTTGCGGGATCCACACAAAGCGGCAACAGTCATCATAGAAGTAGATGCCTTGAGTAATGACCGGGCTCTAGCGTTGTCAGGTCCAGGAATCGAAAGAGAAAGCTATGTAAAAGTGATAACAACAGAGCGTTGGGTGGATCTACGAGCAGATAAAAACTCTGAATACCCCATGGGAATTGATCTAATTTTTACAGATCCGAACGATAACATTTTATGTCTGCCGAGGACGGTTCAAATCTCGCAACAGGTGGTTGAATAGATGGGGTATGTTGCAGTAAAAGGTGGAACTCAAGCCATCGAAGAATCCATTAAGCGACTGAAGTATGAACGGCTAAAAAAGGGTCTAGTTTTGGATTGTCATGAAATTGAAAGCGGCATGCGTTGCCTGATTGATCAGGTAATGTCGGAAAGCAGTCTTTACAGCGAAATGCTTGCAGCGATCAGCATTAAGCAGGCCGAAGGAAGTCCAGAAGAGGCGGTATTTTTGCTGAGAGCTTACCGTTCAACGTTGCCTCGTAAGCATTATTCGCGAACGGTCCATTCCGAGGACATGTTGGTGGAACGAAGAATCTCATCCAGCTTTAAAGAGATTCCCGGCGGACAAATCTTAGGGGCAGCCTATGATTATACTCATCGATTAATCGATTTCGACTTAAGGGAGGAAACGGATGAAGATGCCGTCAACTGGGTGCGTGAGTTTATCGAGGAAAGCCAAGTTGTCAGTGAAAACACTGATTTAGCCAATCTGCCTAAAGTTTTAGATTATTTGCGGGAGGAAGGTTTGATTCCTGCCTGTGCCAAGAACGATCGTGAACCAGATGATGTAACCAAAGAAAGTGTCCAGTTTCCTACGAGCCGCAGCGAACGGTTGCAGATTTTAACCAACGGACAAACAGGTGCTGTTACATCGTTGGGGTATGCCGCTTTGCGTAGCTTTGGGGCGTTGCATCCGAATGTAGGGGAACTTCGGATTGGAAATCTACCCGTGTATGTCGATAATCCCTTTAATGAAGAAAACGAGTACGAGGGAGTTGGTGAGGATGAGAATAAGGATGATTATCAGGATAAGGATGCTTATTACATTGGTGAAATCAAAGTCACGGAAGTTGAGACATTGTTTCCGACATCTGCTCAAAACGGAAATGGTCAAAGAGTGATTGAGTTTGGCCTTGGATATGGGATCTGCTATGGCCAAAATGAAACAAAAGCAATCGCCATGAGTATTCTAGACCGTTGTTTAGAAATAGGTGGTACGGAGTATCCGACCCATAACGAGGAGTTTGTCTTGTTGCATATTGACTCCGTCGAATCAACGGGTTTCATATCTCATCTCAAATTACCCCACTATGTGACCTTCCAGTCAGAGCTCGATAGTGTCCGTAAGTCGAGAAAGGAAGGGGGTTAAATTAATGAACATTAATTACAACTTTGCCTTTTTTGATGAAGATTCGAAACGTGAGATTCGAAGGGCTACACTAAAAGCAGTTGCCATTCCAGGGTACCAAGTGCCTTTTGCTTCTAGGGAAATGCCGATCGCCAGGGGGTGGGGAACAGGAGGGCTACAACTGACCCTTTCCTTAGTGGGCAAGGAGGACATTCTGAAGGTGATTGACCAAGGCTCAGATGAATCCGTCAATGCGGTCAATATTAAAAAGCTCATCCACCTAACGACTGGCATAAAAGTAACCGATGAGACCGCGGAAGCCACCCTCATTCAATCGAGACATAGAATTCCAGAAATCCCCTTGCAAGCAGATCAGATTCTAGTTCTGCAGGTACCCCTTCCAGAGCCACTCAGATATTATGAGCCGAGCGAATTCGAAACGAAAAAGTTTCATGCAGAACAAGAATATAGTGGTGCCTGGCTCATGCTTTTTGAACAAATCATGAATTACAAAACGATGTCCACAGGTGCTGATCACCCAGTGATGGTTCATGACAGGTATGTAATGGCCCCGAGTCCTATTCCGAGATTTGATAATCCCAAACTCAATAGTTCTCATGCGTTGATCCTGTTGGGGGCAGGTCGTGAAAAGAAAGTATATGCAGTGCCACCCTATACTAAGGTCGTTTCCCTTGACTTTGAAGACTATCCTTTTAGGGTTGAATCGTTTCAGGATAAGAGCTGCCGATTGTGTGCCGCCAAGGGTGTGTATTTGGATGAAATCTTAGATAGTATCACAGGTGAAACCGTTTATCAATGCAACGATTCCAGCTATTGTTTACAACGATTGAATGGAAAATCAGGAGGATGAGGGATTGTAAAATGAACGAGTTTGAACAGCCTGTCATGTCTGTCAAGAGTCTTTATAAGCAGTTTGGCAAGGGATGCGTCAACTGCCTAGGGTCAAAAGGGGATGGCTTGCTGAAAAATTATTGTCCTGTCTGCGGTACGGTGTATGCCTGTCGAGATATCTCTTTCGAGTTGTATGAGGGAGAGATATTAGGTGTTGTAGGAGAAAGCGGAAGCGGCAAGTCCACCCTAATGGAGTGTCTGTATTTTGATCAGGAGGTAAGCGATGGAGAGGGATATATCAGTTCATATAAGGGTGGAACGAGGAATGTTTTCTCAGAATCGTCCCAGCAGAAACGCTATATTAGGAATTATAGGATGGGTAAAGTTTATCAGAATCCGCTGATGAGTTTAAAAATGAATTTCTCATCAATTGGCAATATCGCTGAGAAACTGATTTCTGCGGGAAACAGAAATGTCGGGAAGATGGAAGCCAGAGGAAAAGAACTGCTAGAGCACGTCAATATACCGATTTATCGCATGAAAGAGGCGCCCAAAAACTTCTCAGGGGGAATGCAGCAGAGAGTTCAAATTGCCAAAGCCTTATCGAACAATCCACGGATTCTCTTGCTGGATGAGGTAACCACAGGGCTGGATCTATCGGTTCAAGCCAGCGTGCTTGACTTAATAAAGACAATCCAAAGAGAATTAAAGATTACGGTGGTTATTGTCTCCCATGATTTGGGCGTTATTAGAATGCTCGCGGATAGAACCATGGTGATGTTAGATGGCAAGATTATTGAGCAAGGCTTGACAGATCAGATCCTCGAAGATCCGCAGCATAGCTATACCCAGCAGTTAGTACAATCTTTGCTATAGGCACATTCAAGGAAATACTGTTGCCATGGAGTAAGAAATTGAGCCTATCAGGAAGGGGGAAATCGAGAATGATTAACAGGCTCAACAAAGAACCGTTGATCCATGAGAATTGTCAATTACAAAATGTTGAGTTAGGTGAGTACACGGAGGTAGGCGCTCATAATGTCTTCGAAAATGTAAAGTTAGATGACTTTTCCTATACAGATCGGTTTTGTACGCTGCAAAACGTTGAAATTGGCAAGTTCTCCAACATTGCCTCCATGGTTAGAATCGGACCGACGGATCATCCAATGGATAGGCCCACCATGCACCACTTTACGTACCGGCGGATAAAGTATGGCTTGGCAGAGACGGACGATGAAGTGTTTTTAGAGTGGCGAGCAGATCAAATTGCCTATATTGGCCATGATACCTGGATCGGTTATGGAGTGATCATTATGCCTGGTGTGAGGATAGGAAACGGAGCAGTGGTAGGGAGTGGTTCGGTAGTTACTAAAGATGTTGAACCCTATACAGTGGTAGTCGGAGTGCCGGCCAAATCAATCAAGCAACGATTTGAGGAAGATACGGTCAGAAAATTAGAGGAAATCAAGTGGTGGGACTGGTCCTACGAAGTTATCAAAGAAAGACTTGATGATTTTTATCTTCCAATCCATGAATTCACAGAGAAGTATTATAAAGTAGGTGTTTAAATGGAAGAGATACTAGCAATCAAGCATTTATCAAAATCGTTTACTATCCACAATTTAGACAAACAAATTGAAGCTTTGCATGACATTAATATCGAATTAAAAGAAGGAGAATTTGTCGGTATCACAGGAAAAAGTGGCAGTGGGAAATCAACCGTATTTAAGTGCATTTACCGTACTTATGCCCCACAAAGAGGGAGTATATGGTATAAATCTAAAAAGTTTGGTCCTCTTAACTTGGCAGAAATATCGGAACGACAGATGATTTATCTTAGGAAATATGAGATTGGGTATGTATCGCAGTTTTTAAGCATTATGCCTCGTACTACTGCGCAGGAACTGGTAAAACAGGCCGTTTTGGAGATGGGACAGGTGGAAGCCTATGCTGAACGGGAAGCGAATAACATGCTCGAGCATTTTGAATTGGCCAGAGAATTATGGGACTGTCATCCTAGTACCTTTTCCGGTGGAGAAAAGCTACGTCTAAACATTGCCAGGGCCATGGTAAAGCGTCCAAGGTTGCTGCTTCTAGATGAACCAACTGCAAGCTTAGATTATGCTTCAAAATTAAAAGTTAGAGAACTCATTGAGCAATTGAAAAGCGAGGGAACGACGATGATGGGAATATTCCATGATATCGAATTTATGGAGAACCTCTGCAGCCGGGAATACACGATGCATGCTGGAAGCTTAGCGGCTATGAAACTTTAACCTAAATGTTACAGTCATTTAATCGGGACTTAACCCTAGACTGGTAAAATAAGAGAGAGGTCATCCACCTTGTTAATTCAAGGGGCGACATAAAGAGTTCGAAATCGAGAGGAGAATAAATCATGAAAAAAGCCCCCTTACTAGCGCTGGTCACTGTTCTTGTAGCATCTCTTTTAACAGGGTGCGGATCCACGACGTCAGCTTCAAACTCCCCTTCAGACGTGAAAGACCCAGATACCATCACGATTGCTTGGTTGCCCAATAATGCTGCTGAGGATTTCAAGGAGACCCGGGCCGAAATAGGAAAGATCATTGAAAAGGCCACAGGCAAAAAAGTGGTCGACAAATTAACTACGGATTACGCCATTACTGTTGAGGCTCTAGCCAGTGGCAATGCCCAACTTGCCTTTCTCGGAGCAGAATCGTATGTAGAGGCTCACAAAAAAAACGAGAAGGTTCTGCCCCTTGTAGTGAATAGTGGCGCATCAGGAACCTTGAAGGATGCCTTGTATTATAGTCGGATTGTTGTTAAGAAAGGTAATGAAGATCAATACAAATCTGGCACAGGCTTTGCTCTTGATAACATAGCAGGTAAAAAGTTCTCTTTCGTTTCAACGAGTTCAACATCCGGCTTTAAAGTGCCTTCAGCAGGAATTGTTGCGCATTTTTCAAAACAAGACAAATGGAAGACTCTGAAAGCTGAAAATTTGTTGGAAGGGGGTAACGATAAATTTTTTAGCAAAGTCATTTTTGGAGGCTCTCACCAGCTATCGTTAGTCAACGTACTTACGGATAAGGCGGATGTCGCTGCAGTTGATGATGTCGATGTGATCAGCTATGTAGAGCTTACACAAGGTCAAGACAACACTCCTGGGGCTGTTTATACGGTTAAAAAAGACGCTACGGATCCGTTCAGTAAACTTGTAGGTCAACAATACGTGGTTATCGATTCTACCCCTGTAATCAATGGACCCATCGCGGTAAATACGGGTGCGTTAAGCAAGAAGACCGTAGACGCAATGATTCAAGCACTGACCGCAGATGAAACTAGCAAGAATGAAAAACTTTTCATACCAAAGGGTTCAAAAACTAAAGGGTTTTTCAATGCTCCTCAGCGTTTTCTGACAGCAGAAGATGTCTTCTATCAACCCATCCGCGACTTGAGTAAATAAGCAATAAGATGCCATAAGTTACTATCGTAATAGTTTATGGAGGGGCTTTGGAAATCGAACTCCGAAACCCCTCTCTAGATTTAAGAAGAGAAAGGAAGGAAGAGTCATATGGCGTTATTAGAATTAAAGAATGTCAGCAAACGATATAGCCTAGAAACATTGGCTTTAGACGATGTTAGTTTCAGTGTCGATGAAGGTGAGTTCGTATCCGTGATTGGTCCATCTGGTTCAGGGAAATCCACACTTTTACGCTGTATTAATCGAATAATCGAGCCAACTCAAGGAGAAATCTGCGTAGATGGTGTTATATCATCCAGTCTAAACAAAAAAAAGTTAAGAAAGCTTAGGACAAAGATTGGTATGATTTTTCAGCATTACAATCTAGTCGAACGACTAACCGTGATCGAGAATGTACTCCACGGTAGGCTCGGCTATAAATCGACGCTTGAAGGTGTCTTTGGTAGATACAGTCAACAAGAAAAGACTCAAGCTTCGCGAATCATTAATATGTTAGGACTTAATGAACAAGTTCATAAGCGATGTGATCAGTTAAGTGGCGGTCAAAAACAACGGGTTGGTATTGCGCGGGCTTTAGTACAAAACCCAAAACTTATTTTATGTGATGAACCGATTGCTTCACTGGACCCTAATGCGTCTCAGATCATCATGGACCATCTGAGACGTATTTCCACAGAGATGGGGATCACCGTCATTGTAAATCTGCACCAGGTAGAAGTTGCAGTGAAATACTCAGATAGAATTATTGGGGTTAACAGAGGCAAGGTGGTTTTTGACGGTGCACCATGCGAGCTAACAACTCAACAAATTCATGCTATTTATGGTTCAGAGCCTGAGACTATAGACTTGATGGTTTATCGAGGAGAAAGACATGCGGGATAACATTTTTGCCAAACGAAGGAATGACAACCTGATCTTCTTTTCGTTACTGATCATTCTAACTGTTGGTTCAATCGTCATAACTGAGTACGATGTGGTGAAAGGCTTTGCCAGTATCGGCAAAGCCTTAATTTGGGGGACAGGAAATTTTTATCCGAATGCCTTGGCAATGAGGATACTACCGGAGGTATTACCAAAATTACAGGAGACCGTGTTGATGTCGATTGCTGCCACGACCGTAGCGGCAGTTTTTGCCTTATTTTTGTCTTTAGCAGGCTCTAAAACGACACGAATTAACAGTCTATTTAGCATTGTGAGCAGAGGAATAGCGTCTCTCTTTCGGAACATACCCCTTGTGGCTTGGGCCATGGTTTTGATGTTAGCGTTTAGCCAAAGCCCCCTGACAGGATACTTAGCCCTGTTTTTTGGTTCTCTCGGATTTCTGACGCGTGCCTTTATGGAAACGATCGATGAAGTAGGCGATAATTCGATTGAAGCCTTGCGCGCGGCAGGTGCCAATTATAGCCATATCGTTTTCCAGGCGGTCTTGCCAGCCTGTATGCCCCAAATGATTAGTTGGTTATTGTACATGGTTGAAACCAATATCCGCGATGCTACTTTGGTTGGAGTCCTAACTGGCACGGGTATCGGGTACTCATTTGACTTGTATTACAAACGGTTTGATTACCATGCAGCCAGTCTTGTAGTGATTCTCATCGTGATTACAGTTATTCTGATCGAATTTGTATCAAATAATATCAGAAGGGTGATTTTATGATGCAATTTGAGAAAGAAATATATAAAGAAAAAATAAAAATTCAAGACTCGCTTCAAGACTGTATGGCGTTAAGCTATAACACCAAGAATGTGTTCCTGAACATAAAAAAGCCCTTAGATAGAGCGTCTGTTGTTATGCGAACGTTACTACTGGTTCTAAGCGGGTTGACACTGTATTTTTTCGTCACTCTTGATTATCAGGGTGTTGACCTTGTGAAGGGTTTTGTCGATACCTTCAATAATTTTAAGACGATGTTTCTGCACCCTGCAACGCATCGCTTTACTCTAGGAGAAGCTTTCTACAATGTTGTGGTGACGTTAAGTTTGGCCTTTTTGACAACATTGATTGGTAGCATCGCCGCATTGTTTTTGGGGCTGTTGGCCGCTCAGAATTTGGCTCCAAAAATGGTTACCGATATTATCAAAGGTTTTGTGGCCTTTATTCGAGCAGTGCCAACAATCTTATGGGTTCTGATTTTTGCAGTGGCTGCAGGCCTTGGCAGTGCAGCAGCAGTTATTGGTATGAGTTTTCACTCAATTAGTTATTTGACCAAGGCTTTCTCCGAGTCGTTTGAAGATTTGGATAGAAGCGTTATAGAAGCTTTAATGGCTAGTGGCGCCAACTGGTGGCAAATTGTTTTTCAGGCGGTTATTCCTTCCTCAGCGACCTATCTGATGTCTTGGACTTTCTTGAGATTTGAAATTAACTTTGCTAACGCCGTTGCTATGGGTGCTGCTGCTGGAGCAGGTGGGATTGGTTTTGATCTGTTCATGGCCGGTGGCTTTTATTTCGATCTGCGGGAAGTGGGCCTTATCACGTATCTCATTTTAGCCATTGCGATTGTTCTAGAGGTGTTTTCGACGAATATGAAGGCCAAACTCCAACAAAGTAATTAATCCTTTTGGACACGAAACGGGTGATTAGGTGGTATATATTAAAAATGCAAGGAGTCATCACATATGAAAACGAACAAGCTATGCATTTACAACGCCCAGATTATTTTGCCAGACAAAGTTGTTAAAGGTCATATCCTTATTGATGGTAACAAAATTTCAGACGTGGTGGAAAGTGATTTCCCTAAAATAAAAGGCTTTTCAGACATTACGCTGATTGACGCCGAAGGGGGTTATGTTATGCCAGGCATGATCGATCTTCATAGTGACGCTATCGAGAAAGAGATCCAACCAAGGCCTAATACTTTATTTCCTATCGATATGTCCTTCTATGAGCTGGAAAAAAAGCTTGCAGTTAGCGGTATTACAACCATGTATCATTCCCTTACGCTGAGTGACGAATGGGGTGTACGAAATATTGACATGGTTATAGAAGTTATCAAGAGCATAAACAGGTTAAAACGCGCTCGTTCGATGATCACCCATAAAGTACATCTCAGATATGAGTTGACTTTCTTGGATGGAGTTAGTGCCTTAGAAGCTCTTATCAGAGATAAGAGCATTGATTTTATGTCCTATATGGACCACACGCCGGGTCAGGGTCAGTTTAAAGATGCCGCCTTACTTAAGGAGTTTTCCATTAAGCAGCATGGTAAAAACGAACAGGAAGTCGATGAGCTCATCGAGAGAGTTACAGATAATAAGACAAGGATTGATTGGCTCAAACTAATCGCTTTGGCTAAAGTTGCTAAAAATATAGGGATTAGCTTGGCGTTCCATGATGATGATACAAGAGGGAAAATTGATACTCTCATTACTTGTGAAGGGACTGTCAGTGAATTTCCAATCAATCTTGAAACAGCTATATATGCTAGGTCTAAGGGTATTCATGTCTGCGTAGGTGCTCCCAATATTATACGTGGCAAGTCCCACAGTAATAACATGAAAGCGATCGACGCCATTACGAACAATGCTGCAGATATCGTATGCTCCGATTATCTGCCGAGCGCGATGCTTCCGGCAGTTTTTCATCTAACCAGAGAAGGAATTAAGCTAACCGAAGCAGTCAAGTTAGTGACCTTAAACCCTGCAAAGGCTTTAGGATTGGACGCTGAAGTCGGAAGTCTCGAAGCTGGAAAATATGCAGACCTGATCATAGTGGAAATGCATCAGGATTATCCCCTAATTCGTAAAACTTTGGTACGCGGAAACCTAGTTTGCCAAGCAGATTCTCAGGTGTTTAACCCTGAAAGAGTTGAACAAGTATGTTGAAGAGACCTATGAAAGCTGATATGCACTGCCATTCCAGAGTATCTGATGGATCACTTGAAGTAAGAGAACTTGTGTCACTGGCAAAAAGAAGCGGAATTATGACCTTGTCCATAGTTGACCATGACACGGTGGATGGACTTGGAGAAGCGGAACTTGCCGGCAAAGAGTATGGCATTATGATGATCTCCGGTATCGAAATTTCTGCCTATGACTATAAAAGAGGCAGAAAAGCGCATGTTTTGGGTTACATGATGGATCATCCTCAGCAAGTTGGAGAAGCATGCCGACCAGTGGTAGATAAAAGGCAGAAAACGTCCAAATGGATTGTAGAAAGACTTTCCGAGGCAGGTTATTTAATAACCTGGGATTTTGTGAAAAAGATTTCATCCGGTAGTTCGAACGTCTACAAACAGCATATAATGCATGCTTTGATGGAGCTTGGCTACACGTCCTCTTTAAAAGATGAGTTGTACAATAAGCTATTTGCGAAACCTAGCGATGTGTTTTCAGGCGGAATTGCTTATCAAGAGATAGTGTACATGGATGTTTTGGAGGCAGTGGCATTGATAAAAAGAGCGGGAGGAATTGCTATACTTGCTCATCCGATAGGGTATAAAAATATGGAATTGATACCTGAACTTATAAAAGGTGGGTTAGATGGGTTGGAAGCCTGGCATCCCAGTCACAATGAGGCGGCCGTTAATCGAATCTTGTCCGAAGTAGAAAAATACGGATTAATCGTGACTGGCGGTTCTGATTTTCATGGCATGTACGAAGGAAAACCGAATCTTCTGGGAAGCTGCTATACGCCTGAACAATGGATACAACGACTTTATGAACGCAAGGCGAGTCAAAACTAAGTTTAACAAGAACTTTACACTTTGTTCATTCAGAATTTACAAACAACCATTATGATATAAACAGTTGCTCTTTCAGAATCAAGATTAGTAAAGGAGGACCCTTAATAGGAGGAGTTATAGTGTGGCCAAGATTTTGCTTATAGAGGACGACGTTCAAATTCAAGAACTGGTTCGGGTTAACTTAGAAAAAGAAGGGTTTACAGTTATACCTGCTTTGGACGGTGAACAAGGTTTAGATTTAGCCAGAAGAGAAAAACCAGACCTTATACTCTTAGATCTAACACTCCCTGCGATCGATGGCTATGATGTGTGTAAAATACTACGGGAACAAACGGATACGGCAACCGTCCCCATCATAATGTTAAGTCCTAGTGACGATGTAGCGGACAAAATAATTGGGCTTGAGCTTGGAGCGGACGATTACATGACGAAGCCTTTTAGCCATCGAGAATTATATGCCAGAATCAAGGCGAGACTGAGAGAAGGGCAACGAAAAAATGATCTACCGAGCGGCGGTCCTTTGACCTGGGGGGACCTAGAGATCGTGAAAGAAAGTTACTTAGCGACAATAGCTGCTAAGCCTGTAAACTTAACCGTGAAAGAATTCGAACTGCTAATCCTCTTTGTAGCCAACCCTTATCAATTATTTAGTCGCGAATACCTAATACAAAAAGTTTGGGGCCACGTATCTAGCACGGATAGCAGAACACTTGATGTTCATATTAGCCATTTGCGCAATAAGTTAAAGTCTTTAGGACCAGTCGTTGAATCGGTTAGAGGAGTAGGATACCTTTTTGCTCGCCGTTAAACACAAGTGAACTTAAACTTAAACTTTAACCTAAACTTTAACCTAAACTTTACAGTCATTTCATTGGGACTTAACAAACATCCAGTATAATCAATCTGTGGTCAAGGAAATTTAAGGAGGAAATGAAATTGTTCAAAACTAAATCAAAAATTGCTCTTGTAAGTACGACTTTAATTGCTCTAATGGTCCTAGTCGGATGTGGCAAAACTGCTGCTCCATCGACCCCTACCCCAACTCCAAGCGCTACAACCATTGACAAGAAAACTATTTCTGCTGCAGGTTCAACAGCACTCCAACCACTCGTTAAATTAGCGGCCGAAGAGTTCATGGCTAAAAATGCCGGGGTTCAAGTAAACATAAGCGGTGGTGGTTCTTTTACTGGTCTAACAAATGTGGCCAGCGGCGCTGTGGATATTGGTAACTCGGATGTACTTGTCACCGAAGAACTGAAAGACAAAGGATTAGTCGATCATCAAGTCGCGGTAGCTCCTTTCCTAATCATTGTGAATAAAGATGTCACGGTTGACGACTTGAGCAAAGCCCAATTAATAGACATTTTCACAGGAAAGATTACTAACTGGAAAGATGTTGGCGGTAAGGACGCCAAGATCTCCATTATCGGGCGAGCTAAATCTTCGGGTACCCGTGCGACGATCGCAAAGGTTGTGCTGGACGACAAAGCGTTTACGGACGCAGCCGCAGCCCAAGATTCCAATGGTAACGTACTCACTGGAGTGGCTCAAACGCCTGGAGCTATCGGTTATATCGATTTAGCTTACTTGAAGGACACCGTCAAGGCTTTAAAGTACAATGGCGTAGCCTGTAGCGGTGAAACCGTAGGGAATGGTACGTATCCTATTTATGCGGTAATGCACATGTACACCAAAGGTGAGGCAACTGGCACAGTAAAAGCTTTCTTGGACTATATAGCCACCGCAGAATTCCAAGATAAAAACGTAGAGAAGACTGGATTCATAGGCATCAACAAGCTTAAAAAGTAACACAACGCTAAGCAAAATGGGAGCAAGGTTATTCCTTGCTCCCATTTTCTATATGATCAGGCTTGACATAAATTAAGTGTATTTAACAGAAATAATTTAACCGAAACTTTACACTCTCTTAATTAATAATTTACACAAATAAGCTAAAATATTAGATACTAGATTAATTTGATATAGAGATAGAAAGAAACAGTAGCAGTCTATAATTCAAGAAGTATAGAGAATATCTGGAGGTGTAAAAGATTGCCCCACCGTAAGACCTGGGTGTATTTCAATGACCGCTTGGCGCGATATCTATTTATAAGTAGTGCAGTTCTGGTCTCACTAATTATCTTATGTATTATTTGGTTTGTCGGTATGCAGGGTCTATCCACGTTTCGAGAGGTCAGTGTCCTTGAGTTTTTTACAAGTAGTAAATGGAGTCCCGACACTGGTCAGTTCGGTGCACTCACTTTTATAGCTGGTTCGCTAGGCACGACGTTAATTGCGATATTGCTTGGAGGACCACTTGGACTGGCGGGAGCTGTGTTTTTGGCAGAGATTGCCCCACCATGGGTACGCGGTTTTATGCGCCCGGCTACGGATCTTTTTGCGGGAATTCCGTCTGTAGTTTACGGTTATGTGGGGCTGACAGTCATTGTAGGCTTAGTACGCAAGTACACCGATTCATCGACAGGCTATGGTATCTTGGCTGCAGGGATTGTCTTAGCGATCATGATTTTGCCAACGGTCATAAGTCTATCAGAGGATGCTTTACGCTCCTTGCCAGGAACCTATAAAGAAGCCTCCCTTGCCTTAGGGGCAACCCGCTGGCAAACAATCCGACGTGTCCTTGTACCTGCCGCTTCACCAGGAATACTGACAGCCATTATACTAGCGATGGCCAGGGCAATCGGCGAGACGATGGCTGTACAAATGGTCATTGGCAATTCGCCTCGCCTTCTTAGTTCTTTAGTTAGTCCGACGTCAACTCTAACCAGTAACATAGTTATGGAAATGGGGAATACTCCTTACGGGTCTACTTGGAATAATGCCTTATTTATGATGTCCTTAATTCTTCTGATCATTGCCTTAGTCCTGATTATTCTTGTGCGAACTGTTGTGCGAAAGGGGGCGGTCCGATGAAAGCTCGCCAAGCTGATCGGTTTGCTAGTATTATGCTTTGGATAGGCTCAATCGCCATTGTTGCCTTATTGATCGCCTTTTTAGCACTGATTTTAGGACGGGGTCTACCCTATCTGACACCAGATTTTTTCAATGGCCCAGACGGTGTAAGAGGCCAACTATTCAACTCCTTCTACCTATTAATCCTTTCTTTGGTATTTTCTCTACCCGTTGGATTAGGAGCTGGAATTTACTTGGCAGAATACGCCCCGAATAATAAATTAACGGACATAATTCGTCTAAGCACAGAAAGTCTTGCTACCGTTCCATCCATCGTCTTTGGTGTTTTTGGAATGATCATTTTTGTGAATATGTTCGGTCTGGGGTTCACGATCTTAGGAGGATCAGCTACTCTGGCTTTACTCAATCTGCCAATCTTAGTACGTGTAACTGAAGAATCCCTGCGGGCAGTGCCTAGAAGTTACCGGGAGGCCAGTTTAGCATTAGGAGCTACCATGTGGCAAACTTTACGTAAAGTAATTTTACCGACTGCACTACCAGGGCTTATTACTGGGGTAACCCTTGTCGCAGGAAGGGCTTTAGGTGAGACAGCCATTTTGATCTTCACGGCGGGGATGAATGTCTCACGTAATTTATTTGACATGAATCCTTTAGCTGCTGGAGAGACTTTAGCTGTGCATTTATTTGCCGCTAAGTCCAATCCGTTACCCGGGACAAATGCTGACCAAATAGCTGACGGAACAGCAGCCCTGCTCATTATTATGGTCATAGTCTTTAACCTTGGTTTGACCTTACCTAGCCGCTGGTTACAATACCGACTCCTAGGGAAAAATAAGGATTAGAACCCATCAAGTGCGATATAAGGAGAAGTTGAAATGGACAAGATTGTGGTCAGTAATCTCGACCTATTTTACAATGAGCAACAGGCCTTGAATAACATAAACTTGGCAATGACGGAGAAAAGCGTGACCGCGCTCATTGGTCCCTCCGGTTGCGGCAAATCCACCTTCCTGCGGGCTCTGAACCGTATGCAAGATCTAATACCCAATGTGAAGATCTTAGGTCAAGTTCGGATTGATGGGCAGGATATCTATGCTGCTGAAACGGATGTTGTTTTGCTGCGCAAAAGGGTAGGTATGGTTTTTCAGAACCCTAATCCTTTTCCCAAGTCAATTTTCGAAAATGTTGCCTATGGTCCCCGTATCCATGGGGAAACTGACAAGAAAAAACTCAATGAAATAGTTGAGACTAGTCTACAGGGTGCCGTTTTATGGAATGAGGTCAAAGACCGCTTGCACAAATCAGCTCTGGGACTGTCCGGGGGGCAGCAACAACGGCTGTGTATTGCCCGCCTGTTAGCAGTGGAACCTGAGATATTGCTAATGGATGAACCGACATCGGCGCTCGACCCCATTTCAACCATGAAGATTGAAGAGTTGATATCTGAGCTAAAAAACAAATACACAATCATTATTGTAACGCATAATATGCACCAAGCATCTCGAGTATCTGATCGAACGGCGTTTTTCTTAAACGGAGAACTTATAGAAGAGGATGTAACGAGTATCCTTTTTACTCGACCGGCGAAAAAGAAAACTGAGGATTATATATCTGGCCGTTTCGGTTAAATAATGGTTCTATGCGTATAAATGACGTCCATGAAAGGAGTGCTCGATATGCCAACTCGCCAGAAATTCGATAATGACTTGGTGGATCTTCGATTAAACATTATAGATATGGTAAACATTGTATGCCAACGAATCCGCCATGCTGTTGACTCATTGGTGAACCAGGATTTAGAATTAGCCAATACGGTTGTCGTAGGAGACCTAGAAGTCAATGCTTTACAAGCTATCATCGAGAAACAATGTGTTTTATTAATAGCCACCCAACAACCCTTTGCACGCGACTTGCGAAAGCTCGTAGCTGGTTTTAAAATATCCATTTACTTAGAAAGAATGGGCGATTTATCGGTTGATCTGGCAAAGCTCACCTTGAGAATAGGGCAAGATAAATTGATCAAGCCACTCGTCGACATCCCGCGCATGAGTGGCTTAGTACAGGAAATGCTCAACAAAGGGCTCAAAGCATACATCAAGGAAGACTGTGAGGAGGCCGTCCTGATGGCACTAATGGATGATGAGATTGACAAGATATATTCACAAGTTTTTGAGGAACTGCTAGTCATAATGATGAAGAATCCTGCGCAGGTGACGCAGGCCAATTATCTTATCTTTGCTTGTCGCTTTTTAGAGCGCTTGGGAGACTACTGTACAAATATCGCTGAAGAGATTATGTATCTATGTAATGGCAAGAGAATGAATTTAAATGAATAATCACGGGATGTGTTAAAGGGGTAGGTAATTCACAAATGAATGAATTACCTACCCCTTTTCTAGGGTGTTGAGCATTAGTCAACACTGATTTTTAATCCAGATAATCGTTCGGATGGCTGAACGAGAACCATTTGGTTCGGCTGATTAAATTGAAACTGATAAGATTCTCCAGAGGTTTGTCCTATGGCAGTTTTCCAGCTGAAATTATTCGTTGTTACACGGGGGTCGCCCCCTCCATTAGAATCACTCGTCCAGGCGACTAAAGCATCAGGATCAACGACACAAGGGGCTTCAAGCATGAGAGGATTACCATCTGACATGACGGCAACTTGCTGAGCTTGATTGGAGTGGTTACTGAGAACAGTTGTCGCTAAACCTTTTTGAGATAAGACCCCACTGCCTACAAAACGAACGTCATATTTAAGGTCAATTGGAAAAGCGAGTAGATTTTCACTTTCAACAGATAAACAATCGCCAGGTTCAAGTGAAAAAACAGAAATATGATAAGCATTTGTTGCAAAATAGATAATACCTGAACCTTCGACCGTCATAAGTTGGATGTTTTCTCCCGTTAGTTTCCGCTTTGCCATCCCTAAGAGCGAACCCATCATTCCTCCGCCGTTGTCAGGACCTAATAACATTTTATCAAACTTAAAGTTCCCTTTATAGGCAACCATTGCGCCTTTCTTAGCACAGAATTTTCCTGTACCTTCTACCTTGCAAAACAATTCATCTTCGATATCAAATTTAAACAAAATCAACAGTCTCCTTATTCGTTAGAATTTTTTGCTATACTTAAATCCTTTACTATACTTAAATCCTTTACGTAAAATAGCCTTTTTTAAAATATATAACATAATGTCCCTACATTCAATAAGGCGGTTGTGTAAATGAGCGAGTGATAGCTACTAAATACTGCATACTTTTTAGGCACTTGTGGGGATTATTACCTTATACTGGGTCAGAGAAACAAACGGCAAACAGTTTCCCAACTAAACATATGTCAGGATTTACCAATCTACTCTCATTGTAGAAGTAGGAGTCTCATCCTTCATTCCTTTACGTTGCATTGCTCAGGATTGGCCATAAGATACAAAATGTGATATAGTAATACATCTAACAACTTTAAATAAAATTATAAGTTGTTAGATGTATTACATTTATTAGGAGGTATTTGTCTTATTCGATTAAGGAGTCCGAATTGTGTCTTCGCAAAATTTACGATTATTACGATTATTAGGAGGTAACAAGGAAAATGAAAAAGTTTAATGTTCTTATAATTGCTACTCTACTCATGCTGGTAGCGACTGGCTGTGGAGCATCCAAAAGTAATCCTGCGACGAAAGAAGCCATGGATAAGATTAAGGCAGACGGAAAGTTGACCTATGCAATGAGTGGGCAATACCCGCCCTTCAATTTTTATAACGAGAAGAACGAACTGACTGGATTTGACGCGGAGATTGGCCAGGAGATTGCCAAACGAATTAAGGTTAAAGCAGAACCCGTGGCAATCCAATGGGATGGGATCATCGCCGGATTAACAGCCAGCAAGTTTGATATGATTTTAGGGAGTATGGCGATTACGGACGAGAGGGTACAGAAGGTGAATTTTAGTACACCGTATTATCGTTCAGGAGCCCAAATCATTGTGCCCAATGACTCTAAAATCGGCGGAGGTGCAGATCTCAAAGGCAAAAATGTCGGGGTAGTGCTGGGTACAACATTTGAAGCCAAAGCACGGGAATTGGGGGCAACTGTGAAGACGTATAAAGGCGACCCTGATGCCTTTAATGATATGTCTAACGGAAGGCTTGATGCCGTGATCACTGAGAAAAATGTCGGTTTGAACGCGATAAAAATGAACAAAGCCCCTTTTAAACTGGTGGGGGATTTGTTATATGTCGAGAAAATCGGAATCGCGATTCGGAAAGACAGTCCGGAATTACTGAAGGCCGTGAACGATGCTTTGGCCACAATGATGGAGGACGGAACTTATAAAAAAATTAGTGAAAAATATTTTGGAACGGACATCCGATAAGCAGAAAACGCATCGATATGGGTGCAGGTTTGATCAGACTGGAGGTAAGCCACTTTGAATCTTGATTTTAGTATTATCTTTAAATATCTGCCAATTTTGTTGCAGGGGGCAGGTTTGACAATAGAACTTGCAGTGCTGGGAATTGTTTTCGGTATCCTAATAGGTCTGGTGGCTGCTCTAATGAGGCTATCCCATACGCCTCTAAGGTATATCGCTCATTTTTACATTTGGTTGATTCGAGGCACTCCATTACTGGTGCAGCTATTTCTTATCTATTTCGGTTTACCACAGATCGGGATCGAAATCAGTGCCTTTGCATCTTCTGTACTGGGTTTAGGAATCAACAGCGGGGCGTATCTAGCCGAGGTTTTCCGGGGGGGGATTGAAGCTATTCCAGAAGGACAAACGGAGGCTTCTTTATCTCTTGGCATGGGGAAATTCTTGACTATGCGCAGGATTGTTTTACCACAAGCATTGCGGATAGCGTTACCGTCACTAAGCAATCAGTTTATCATTAGTTTGAAAGATTCATCTCTTTGCTCCGTAATTACGATGGCCGAGCTCTTGCAAACTTCCCAGCGCTTAGCCAGTACGACGTTTGCCTCCCTGGAATTCTACACCGCAGCAGCAGCGTTCTATTTGTTGATGACTACTGTGTTAACGGCTGGTTTACACAGTCTTGAATGGCGGTTAGCCAAAGAAACCCGATGAAGGGGTGTTAATAATGAACTTGAGTAAACCGGGAAAGTCAATGATCGATATCCATGGTCTAATCAAAGATTTCGGCGAGATACGAGTCATTGACGGTATTGATGCGAAAGTGTCTGAAGGTGAGGTTGTAGTGCTTATCGGAGCGAGTGGTTCGGGGAAGAGTACTCTACTGCGTTGTTTGAATGGACTGGAGACACTGACTGCTGGAGAAATCGTGATAGAGAGCGTACCGCTTGAAAGGAACGCAAAAAGTCTCAAGCGGATTCGTCGAGAGGTAGGTATGGTGTTCCAGCAATTTAACCTCTTTCCACACTTAACAGTGTTGGAAAATATTATTGAAGCACCTGTTCATGTGCTTAAACAGCGAAAGAATGATGCAATCCAAGTGGCGCTGGAGTTGCTCACGAAGGTTGGCCTTTCCGACAAGCGAGACAGCTATCCGGGCACGTTATCCGGGGGGCAGGGCCAGAGAGTGGCCATTGCAAGGGCTCTAGCAATGCACCCTAAAATAATGCTTTTTGATGAACCGACTTCGGCTCTTGATCCTGAGTTGGTTGGAGAAGTTCTCACGGTAATGAAACAGTTGGCCGAAGACGGCATGACTATGGTTGTCGTGACCCACGAAATGAGTTTTGCTAGGGAAGTTGCGGACAGGGTTATCTTCATTGACGATGGCCGGATTGTCGAACAAGGCTCACCTGCTCAGATTTTTGGTGACCCACAGGAGGAAAGAACTCAGGCTTTCCTAAGTAGGTTTAGTATAAGTAATTAATGAGCAGGAGAAAATTATTAATGATTAATTTAACATGGAACTTGGATAAAAAATAAACGGAGGTGCCAAATGACAGATTTTAAAGACAAATTTGAAAACGCAAAGGATAAAGTTATTGGAAAAACTAAGGAAGCTTTGGGAAAGGCCAACGGGAGCCAAGAGACGGAACTTAAAGGGAAGCTTCAGTCAAAAAAAGCAGATTTTAAGGAGAAGTTTGACGAGCACAAGGAGAAGCTTGCAGGAAAAATTAATGACAAGATGGATGAAGTGGACAAAAAGAATTAGAAACACAATTTAGAGGAAATGCATAGAAGAAACAGAAGGACACTTGGTTGTTAATTACCAAGCGTCCTTCTGTTTCTATTAAAATCGTTGGTTGATCATGAAAAATGCAATCGTAGCTCAATGACGTGCTTACTTTACCGAAGGATTATTGTAGGATAGAATAATACGAATAGGGAAGCGAAAGGGTCATAGGAAGGTGAAGTATCGATGGATGGAAGGAAGCAGATTATGAATAGGAATGTCATTATAATAACCTTGAAATACTCGCTTGTAGTATAGGGGGATGCATATTGCGTGCAGCGCAGAACAAAAAAGTATAAAAATCCTTGATGAAGGGGAAGCGGTCGTTGCTGGGTATTGGAGCCATGACCTGGGCTTATGCTCTCAGTCTCTTTTAAAATGGAAAGAAGGTAAGGTCAGTGTCTTGCAGCCTCTCAGTAATTTAGAGAGCTATCCTGAAAGAACACTGCGCTGGGATAACTATTTTCTCATGCCCGGATGGATCGATGCCCATGTGCATTTAGCGTTAGATAGTCTTGATTTTTATCAGTGTTTAGAGAATTGGACTCAGCCTTCTTTGATCCAGGAAAACATGCAGCGATTTTTGCAACGTTATCTAGAGTGCGGTATTGTGGCAATACGAGATGGTGGTGACTTGCTAGGCTATTCATGGAGGGCAAGAAACAGCGTCATGGAAGGAAGGTGGTCAGGACCTAGGGTCATCTCTGTGCATGAAGCGGTGAATCGAGCGGGCATGTATGGACGTTTTCTGGGGCGTGGCTTTAAGGATATTTTAGAGTGGCAGGAAAAGGAAAAGAACTTTTTCGACCAAGGCTTAGATCAACTCAAAGTTGTCGTCACAGGGCTCATACGTTTTGATGAGTTTCAAAAAGTAGGGCCAACTCAGTGGACGGTTGAAGATCTAACAGAGCTCGTCAAGTCGGCTCATGGGCGTGGCATACTAGTCATGGCCCATGCTAGTGGAGAAGAGGGCATTTCAGTGGCCATTGGGGCAAGGGTAGATTCGATTGAACACGGCTATTATATGACGACCGGGCAACTTGAACGGATGAGAGAAAAAGGAATAGCGTGGGTACCAACCGTGGCGCCGATAGGGAATCTCTTGAAATATCCAACAGATCGTTACTCTACCCACGAAATCGATACTTTGAAACAGATTCTGGAGGGGCAACTTGCCAAAATCCATGAGGCTTATCAGCTAAACGTCCGACTAGGTGTTGGCACAGATGCCGGAGCTTATCAAGTTCCGCACGCCGAGGGCCTGTTTGACGAGATGGATTGGATGATTCAAGCCGGTATTCCGAGGCTTGAAGTCTACCGAATGGCGACGCATGAAAATGCTCGGATTCTCGGTAGTTCCGAACTGGGGAGGATGGACGTCGGAACCCCGATGAGTTTACTTCAGCTTGCTGGAAAAAATTTATTTGATTAGTGAGGTAATCAATATGATTTTAGGAAGAAGTATTGAACGATGGCAACAAGAGCATCCCTTACTTACTGACATGATTAATACAGAAGAAGTATTCTGGACCAATCCGAATTACAAAGACTTTAACGATGCCATTTCAGTGCATCCTCTAACAGAAGAGGATGTATTAGGGGCGGAGGAGCGATTTAAAAGGTTTGCACCCTACATCGCTAAAGTATTTCCAGAAACAAAAGAGAGAAACGGCATTATCGAGTCGCCTACTATAAAAATTCCACGGATGAAAGAGCAGATGGAGGAAATGTTTAATCAAAATATAGTAGGTGAAAACCTGCTACTTAAGTGTGACAGTCATCTCGCTATTTCAGGGTCAATCAAGGCTAGGGGTGGAATCTATGAGGTGCTTAAACATGCGGAAGATTTAGCGTTCGAATTTGGGATGCTTTCCCTCGAAGAAGACTATTCAATTTTAGACAGTGATCTATTTAGAAATTTCTTTGCCCGCTACACTGTTGTAGTTGGATCAACCGGAAATTTGGGGTTAAGTATAGGTATAATGAGTGCGAAGCTAGGCTTCAACGTAACAGTACACATGTCAGCAGATGCAAAGCAATGGAAAAAAGACATTCTCAGAAGTATAGGGGTTACTGTGATTGAATATCTGTCGGACTACAGTAAAGCTGTTGAAGAAGGGCGAAAGCAGGCGGAGAAAGATCCTAATAGCTATTTTGTAGATGATGAGAATTCTAAAAGCTTATTCTTAGGATATGCTGTTGCAGCACTAAGATTAAGAGAACAACTTAAAGATTTAAAAGTTACAGTCGATGAAACCCACCCGTTGTTTGTATACCTTCCGTGTGGCGTTGGAGGAGGACCCGGAGGAGTAGCGTTCGGACTAAAACTGATCTATAAAGATCTTGTGCATTGCTTCTTTGCTGAGCCTACTCACTCTCCTTGTATGCTGATAGGATGCATGACAGGGGAACATGATAAAGTATGCGTTCAGGACTTCGGAATTGACAATAACACGGCTGCAGACGGACTCGCTGTAGGCAGAGCGTCAAGATTTGTAGGGAAGACAATGGAAAATTTATTAAGCGGCATTTACACTGTAAACGATAATGAGTTGTTTAGAATGTTAAGTGCTTTGGCAGATACAGAAGGAATCTACGTTGAACCTTCAGCGTTGGCAGGTGCTCCAGGCGTGTTCAATTTGTTCAGGACGGAAGCAGGTCAACAATATATAGAAAATCAAAAGTTGAAGGGCAAAATGCAGAATGCTTCACATATTATATGGTCAACCGGCGGCAATATGGTGCCTAAAGCAGAAATGAATGATTATTACCGAAAAGGTGTTGAATTAGCATCTGTACACAGCGTGAACCCAGATATTTAAACGATGAAGGCAAGCGTGGACCTTGTACTGGAAATAAGGGAGAGCAGGAAGGATAAAGAGATTCAACCTAGAATTAAGGACAAAGAAGACTTATATTAAGGAGTATGTCATATGGCACAATTAGATAATCCACTAGCAATTTATAAGTTACTCCCAAAATCAAATTGCAAACTCTGTGGGGCAGCGACATGCTTGGCGTTTGCTGCTGCAGTGATAAAGGGAGACAAACGTCTCGATGAATGCATTCATCTGGAAAGTAATATCATCGAGGAACTTAATGGAAAAATCATCAGACAATTAACTCCGGAAGAGAAATTGAAACAAATTTTAGTACCGTTGAAAAAAGAATTTGTAACTGTAGATTTTGTTGCGTCCGTCAAACGTTTAGGGGCCACGCTTTCAGGCAACAAATTGACAATTAAGTGTCTTGGTAAGGACTTTATGGTGGATTCCGAGGGGGATATTATATCGGACTGCCATGTTAATGAATGGGTAATGGTACCGTTACTTAACTATATTATTCGCAGTGCAGGTAACGATCCTCATGGTAATTGGGTTCCATTTAGGGACCTAAGTAAGGAGACTGTATGGGGTTCATATTTTGAATACAGGGTTGAAAAACCTTTAAAACAACTTACGGATACTTATCCAGATCTAATTGAGGACATGATTGGTATTTTTGGGGGAAAGCAAGTGGAAAATAGTTTTTCCTCTGATATTTCCCTAGTATTGTACCCTTTGCCAAAGCTTCCCATGCTCATTTGTTACACCAAGCCAGATGAGGATCTGGAAGCTAAGCTTAATGTCTTTTTTGATTCGTCTGCGGAAGCTAATCTCAGCATTGATTCAATTTATAGGCTTTGTGTTGGGCTCTTAATGATGTTTCAAAAGATTACTTCCAGGCACATTAGGTCGTGAAGCCGTAAAATAAATGTACTTATAGAAGGAGATTAAATGATATGGAGACTTATTTTGCTGGGCTAGAGCTACAAGAAATTCTGATGCTGGGTTTAGGGATTGTTGTTGTGGGTTTTGTACTGAAAAAGCTATTTAAATTGGCGATTACCATAGCGCTCATTATAGCTTTTGTTTATTATGGATTACCGATAATCCAGACTGTGATGGCTAAGTAAGAAGCAGGGTCTTTGAATTTTTCTAACTGGAGGCCGATTATGAATTTTATAGGTAACATCGTATGGTTATTATTTGGAGGGATCATTGCATCAATCATATGGTTTTTAGCAGGGGTAGTTCTTTGTGTAACTATAATTGGTATACCATTTGGGGTTCAATGTTTCAAGATCTCGTTATTCGTATTGTGGCCGTTTGGAAGAGAAATAGAACTTGGAAATTTCGGAGCAGGTGGATTAATTTTGAATATCATTTGGCTCATCGTTTTTGGTTGGGAGCTTGCCATCGCACATCTAGTGATTGGTGCAATTTTTTGTGTAACAATTATAGGTATACCGTTTGGATTACAGCATTTTAAATTTGCCCAACTTGGACTCTTACCCTTTGGGGCGAAAATACGATAGGAAAACATGGGAAAGTACATGGAAATTGTTGCAATTGGGGATTCGATTACCGAAGGGTATGCTTTTAGCAATCAGGAGTCTTGGGTGGAACATAACCCAAGCAGTGAAATGCCAGGTTTTAAACAAAGGAGTATGTAGGGATTTAAGCGCAAATTTCAAAGCATGTGCATCTATCGGTTATCAGCCACAGCTTAATCTCTTAGGTCTTCCAAAAGACAGTAAAGTTACCGGCGGTCTGATGCTGGGATAATAGTCAAGCAAGAAATAAACAAAATGAGTTGACAAACTTATCTGTTAATTGTATATATTATATTAATTAAATAAATCACAATGGAGGAGGAAAAAGCATGGCTCAAGTGACGGGGGTTGCATGCCCTATTTGTGGTAAAGGTGTACTTAAAATCGATGCTCTAGACAAATCTGGTCACTCTATCGAATCCGCCGAATTAAGCGTGAACATGTTAGGTGAGGTAGAATTCTACGGTGCTGAAGAGCTGATTGGAACTGATAGTGAGTGGATATCCACGACAGCAGTTTGTACTAAATGTGGTGCGAATCTCGAAGTAACCTCAGATCATGAGATTACTTGTCCAGTGTCAGCTGCAAATGCAGAAGCCAAAGAATATAGAATAGGAAAGTGGGTTGCTATTAAAAACTAACCAGTGAATAACCTGCGGTTGTATGGCCCGATAAAAGTGAATACAAAAAATTGCCTTCTACCTGGTATGAGGCAATTTTTTTCACTTTAATCCAATCTTAAGACTCCCACGTCAAGTGGGAGTGGTCCTCCTTACGAGTTCATTGCATAGCTCAGTACCCTTTGATAGGCAGCTTTTATTGCTGACTGAGCTGTTGATGCGACAAAAAGTATGCGATTCCTCTCTAATATCTCGGCTTTCCTTATCTATGACTATTTTTAACTATGCCGTACCTATCGCCTCAAAATTCTTACATTAATTTACATTAATTCTTTATTATTCACATTAATTAAAGAACAAGTGTAGAATTTGCGTTATAAATAAATACCAAATATATCCATAAACCCCTTGTAAACAGGCTTTCTCGAAGTATGCACAACTTTACGAAATTCCCATATTAATTACGATTTCGACATAGCCTATAACGTATAATTACCATACCGGACGAGGCAATCGCTTAAAGTAATTAAATGTACCGGAATACTGTTTAGAATGGAATGGTGGAGAATGGGTAAGAAAATTAAAATTATTGTGGCGGATGATAACCGTAATCTTTGTCAAATGTTACAGAACTATCTTCAAGGACAAGAAGATCTCGACATAGTTGGAGTTGCTTATAATGGTTTAGAGGCCTGGGAGCTTATTATAACCCAGGAACCAGATCTGATCATTCTTGATGCTGTGATGCCAAATTTAGATGGGTTAAGCGTGTTGGAACGAATCAATGCTCGAACAACCTTGATACGCCCTAAAATTATTATGCTAACAGCTTTCGGTCAGGAGTCGCTTATGAATCAAGCGATGATGTTAGGTGTGGATTACTTTATATTGAAACCATTTGACCTTGATTATCTTGGTAAACGGATCCGTTCTCTAATGGAGGATGTATCGTCGTCCATTCCTGCTCAATTCACTTCTTCAGTCTCTCCAATAATAACGACGGTGGGGAGTGGACTCAATCTATTCAGTGAAGTGACCACGATGATGCACCAAATTGGGATCCCTGCCCATGTTAAAGGTTACCAATATATACGAGATGCAATTCTGATGGTGGTGGAGGATGTCTCCTTATTGGGAGCGGTAACCAAAGAGCTATATCCCGGCATAGCGAAAAAGCATGATACTGCACCAAGCAGGGTGGAACGTGGAATTCGTCATGCGATAGAGCTTGCGTGGGAACGTGGAAATACTGATACGCTTAAACGAATTTTTGGATATTCTATGGATATTGAACGCCAAAAACCTACGAACTCTGAATTTATTGCACTTCTTGCTGATAAGTTTAGAGTGATGGGTAAAGTGAGCTAAGCGCAATGCAATGTCAATATGGATACTTTAAAAGGGACTGTGTCGAATAGAAGTGGAATTTCTATTCGAGACAGTCCCTTTTACATTTTCGCCTGAAATAACAAAACATGAGACTCTCACTTGTACAAGTGGGAGTGGAGGAGTCATTAGCCGCTCCGCGAAGGGGGAGTATTCAAGCCATACTTTTGCAGGCGATAAAGAAGAGTTGGACGAGTGATTCCCAGATATTTAGCGACTTTCGTCTGATTACCACTATGTTTTTCCATTGCCTTGAGGATAAGGTGTTTTTCCAATTCTTCCAATGAGAAACCACCTTCTGTAAGGTCTATTATCGGCGTTGTAGGTTCATCTAAACTATACAATAGCTCTTTGGGTAAATGTACCGGCTGAATTTCAGCGCCCTGACAAACAATCAATGATCTTTCGATTGCATTCTGAAGTTCTCTTATGTTGCCGGGCCAGTTGTAGTGGTTTAAAACTTTCATGGACTTTACGGAAATCTTTTTACTATGGGATGGATCAAATTTCTCGAGAAAATGATTAACCAGAAGAGGAATATCTTCTTTCCGTGATCTAAGCGGCGGCATGATGATGCGCATGACATTTAACCGATAATATAGGTCCTCCCGAAAGGTTCCGTTTGCAATGGCCGTAGCGAGATCTCTATTTGTAGTGGCAATAACCCTTACATCAACATGAACCGTATCAGTGCCTCCTACTCTTTCAAAACACCGTTCCTGTAGTACCCTCAGCAATTTAGCTTGCATTGTGATTGGCATTTCACCGATCTCATCCAGAAAGATAGTACCTTTATGTGCAATTTCAAAACGGCCCTTCTTTTTACCAGTTGATCCTGTAAAGGCACCTTTTTCATGCCCAAATAACTCACTCTCTAATAGTTGTTCCGGAAGGGCCGCACAGTTTAGTGCTACAAAAGGTTTATCCGATCGGTTGCTAAGCTTATGAATTTCTACAGCAGCTATCTCTTTACCAGTTCCACTTTCCCCTGTTATCAGAACAGTCGTATTCGTTTTTGCAACCTGCCGAATCAAGAGGGTAACCTCTTTCATTGCAGCGCTCTGACCGACTAGCTTTCCGTATTTCTCGCTTAATTCTTGACGTAAAAAATTAACTTGGCCTTCTAGATTAGTTAGATGCAAAGCTTGCTTAATCTGTACTTTAATTTGTTCGAGTTTAAAAGGTTTAGTTATATAATCCATGGCACCGATCTTCATAGCTTCTATAGCCGTGTCAATAGTCCCGTGGGCTGTGATCATAATCACAGGAATACTTGGGTTTATTTTTTTTAGTAGTTTTAATACTGTGATACCGTCAATGTCCGGCATCTTCAAATCCAAGATTACTATCGAGAGTTCGTTTTCCCGCGCCAATTCAATTCCTCGTAATCCTCTCGTGGCAGTAACAACCTGATAACCTTCGTGACTTAGTGCCCTTTCCAGGGCCCAACACATTTTTTCCTCGTCGTCAATGATTAGAATTTTTGGTGTCAAGAGGACCACCTCCGTCGCAGAATTGTGGAATTACAGGTAGCTTAATAATAAAGGTTGATCCTTTCTCTAATTCGCTATCCACAGTAATAGTTCCACCATGAAGCTTAATACTTTGGTAGGAGATTGAGAGCCCAAGACCAGTGCCGGTTTCTTTGGTTGTATAGAAGGGATCAAAAATACTTAACATGTCTTCAGCTGGAATGCCTTTGCCGGTATCAGAGAAACTAATGATAATCATGTTAGCAGTTTCTTCTGTAACTATTTCCAATTTCCCTCCAGTAGGCATAGCTTCTGCAGCATTAACAATAATATTGACAAAGACTTGTTTTAGCTTTTCAGTATCCGCTAAGATCTTGGGAAGTTTGCCATCAAGCTGCAAGACAACGTGTATACTTTGTTTTCTTAACATGGCGACCGAAAAAGAGAGGATTGTCTTGATTAAATCATTAACGGAACACTCCTTAATGGAAACTTTGGTAGGACGTCCAAAGTCCAGCAGTTCTCGAATTTGCAGATCTTGACGATCTACTTGTTCGTCAATGGCTCTAGTAAATTCTTCGATGCCACTCATTTGGGAATATTCCTGTTTCATAAGCTCGACTAAGGTTTTGATAATGCCGATAGGGTTACGTAATTCATGAGCCACACCAGTTACTAAACGGCCGAGTGCGATAAGGTGCTCTGATTGCCTTAATTGATCTTCCAAACGTTCCTTTTCGCTAAGACTTACAGCCATGCGATTAACTGCTTGGGCCACCTGACCCAGTTCACCCGTCATCTCAGGCAATAAGTGATGAATATCTTTTTCGATGCTACGCAATCCTTGCTTTAGGCGGTTGATTCCTGTGGATAAATTTCTAAATATTAATAGGGTACCAATCATAACTAAGGCGAGGACTATAAGGGTGAAATAACGCAGCAGTTTCCGAAAGTAACTGCTTTGGGAAAAGAAGGGATCAAGTCTCACTCCTGCCGATGTAACGGCAACCACTTTTCCATTCAGTAGAACTGGAGCAATGTACTCAACGATTTGATCATTCCAAGAACCAGAGATTCGAAAGAGTGGTTCATTCCCGATCTCGGCGGCTCTTAGGCCTAGTTTAGTATTGGCAAATATCTCTCGCTCCCTTTGAATTTCTTCTTCCTCGGAGAGGACGCGATAGTTATGTAAGAAACCTAGTAATGTGATCTTATCTGTACCTGGAATATATAGACTGAAGCGAATGTCAAAATTTGCCGGAACTTGGGGTTGTACGATCTGAGTAAACTTGTCACGAAGCATGGTTGATGAAATATCTTCTGGCTCAGCTCGTAGAGACTCAAGACTTCTAAGGAAGTCACTATTGATGCTTTTGACCAAGGCATCCAGTCTCTGCTCTTTTTCGATAAATACAATTTCATCTGTCCGTGATGCGAAAAGCATGTCATACATCAAGGCTACTAGAGGCACTAGCATGATTGTAGCAATAATAATAACGACTTGATTAGTCAGACTAATATTTCTAAAAGAGAATAAAAACTTTTTTTCTTTCAAGAAAGTCGCCCCCCTCTAATAAAGAAATATAGAATTGAATGATATAATACATTTCTTTCATGAAAAGATGCATTTATAAAATAGCTTCAATGCTCACAAAAATCGGAGTATGGAGGGGGTGAGTGTCTCACATAAGGTTATATGACCTGTACTTTGGTGTAGCATTTGCTACACTTTTTTTAAGCATTATTGATAAAAGCTTGAATCTAGCGGGTTTTGAAGTTGGCACGCCGTTTGCAATATATAAAAATTATATCACATGCAAAAGGGGGAAGATACCGTTCGTATGTACTTTAGACAATGGCTAAGGTAAGTATATATCTTCAATTCATGGCTCTTTTGCAGGAATGAGATTTCTTTTGTTATCTTTAAAATTATTAAAAGGTTAATTAAATCATGGAATGGGGGGATTCGTTTGCCAAGCTTAGCACTCGATAACTATTCAACGTTAGTTGATACAATGAGAGAAGAATCTGGAGATAAATCTAATCCAATTTGGCTGGTGGTTAATCCCAAATACACTGTTGTTCGTCACAATATTTGGACGCCTATATTGGATGAGATTCAAGACAATATATATCGTAAACTGCGTACCAGAATTGATACTGGAAAGATCTTCATTCTGAATGGTATTGATGATGTCTCGTTTAGGGAAAGTGTTCTTGAATATCAGCCAAAAATTCTAATCACTTTCGGTATCGTTGCATATGAGCTTGTAAGGCGTGTCATTGAAGTAGGACCTGAAGTAGGTCCAAAGTATTGGAGAAATACTGACATAGCAGATGAATTCGATCGATCAATTGCCAACTTTGATATAAACCGAACTAATAGGATTCCCTTACTTCGCAGAGTAGTGAAGAATGGTAAGTACATTGCAGAACGTAATTATTATGGTCGTGAAGACGGCGAAAATTACTTTCGTAATGTTGGTGCAAAGATTGCCGACAAGATTATTGAAAACCAGGATAATCTTAAGATATGGGTTTAATAGGATGATTATTGGATATTAAAATACATCTGTATGTAAGTTGAAATCCTGTACCGGGAATGGCATTTTTCTGTGAGACGCATTGAGGAAACAAAAGGACGCTTGGCTTTGAATTGCCAAGCGTCCTTTTGTTTCTACTATCAGACCCCCATGCCGCTACGCGGCACGAGGCACGCTAAACTAAGTTTCCTTTACCGAAAGATTGTTGTAATATACAATATACGAAAGAGATAAAGGGTCTACCTAGGGTTTCGATACAAGGCGAGAGGGGTAATTAGGATGCATAGTTCACATGCAAAGACAACTAAGCTGAAGATATTAGAGATTGATCCCTATCTTTTACCTTACGAGAAAGATCTTCAACTGCGAATGAACAGATATTCTTCGCATAAAGGGACCTTACTTAGCAGATGTTTAACGTTAAAATCCTTTGCAAATGGGCATTTGTTTTATGGCTTTCATTTAGTTGAAGATGGCTGGTATTACCGAGAATGGGCTCCAGGTGCCGAGGAACTTCATCTAATGGGAGACTTTAATAGCTGGAATCCTGAAACGCATTCTTTAGAAAGAAAAGAGCACGGTAATTGGGAGATCTTCCTAGAGGGTAGAGATGCACTTCAACATTTGTCCTTAGTTAAAGTTCGAGTAAAAGCAAAAGGTAAAGAGAGTGATAGGCTACCCCTCTATATTAAGAGGACGGTACAAAATCCAATCACCTTTGATTTTGTTGGACAAATCTGGCAACCAGAGGCACAGTTCATTTGGCATGATAAGAACTGCTTCCGAGTGGATTATCAAGCTCCTCTGTTTATTTATGAGCTACATATAGGTATGGCTCAAGAAAAAGAGGGTATCGGTTCCTTTAGGGAATTTACAGATACTATTCTTCCAAGAATAAAGGAAGCGGGCTATAACACAATACAAATCATGGCAATTATGCAGCACCCCTATTATGCCTCGTTCGGATATCAGGTTTCTAATTTTTTCGCCGTATCATCATGGTTTGGCACTCCGGACGATTTAAAGGAATTGGTAGACACTGCTCATTCCATGGGAATCATTGTCTTGATGGATCTTGTGCATTCTCATGCCACGGATAATCAAATAGAAGGGATTAATGGCTTTGATGGGACTGATCACCAATTCTTTCACGAAGGGTCCAGAGGGAATCATCCAGCGTGGAAAACCAAACTTTTCAATTATGGTAAAAATGAAGTCCTTCACTTTTTACTTTCCAATCTTAAATTCTGGCTTGAGGAGTATCATTTTGATGGTTTTAGATTCGACGGAGTTACCTCAATGGCCTACCATCACCAAGGTCTTGGCATAAATTTCTCCGATTACAGCAAATACTTTAGTGCTGACACAGATCTAGATGCCCTTACGTATCTGCAATTTGCGAATGATTTAATTCGGGAAGTGCGTCCCGATGCCATAACCATAGCGGAAGACATGAGCGGGATGCCAGGAATGTGCCTACCTGTGAAGGATGGCGGTATCGGCTTTGACTATCGACTGTCCATGGGAGTGCCCGATCTTTGGATAAAGACCATTAAGGAACACAGAGACGAAAACTGGAGTATGAATCAAATATGGCATGAATTAACGAGTCGTCGACCACAAGAAAAGACCATTGGCTATTCAGAATCGCATGATCAGGCACTTGTCGGAGATAAGACGCTAATATTCAGGTTAGCCGACCAAGAAATGTACTGGCACATGGGGAAGAATGATCAAAGTATCCTGGTAAGAAGAGCCATTGAATTAAGTAAGTTGATCAAATTACTGACGATCACGCTAGCAGGAGAAGGCTACATGAATTTCATGGGCAACGAATTCGGCCACCCGGATTGGATTGACTTTCCAACAAAGGTAAACAATTGGAGTTATAAATACGCCTGTAGGCATTGGAGTCTGATGGAGGATAAGGAGCTTCGGTATGCAGAGCTTGCTACCTTTGATCGAGAATCAATCGCCTTTATAAAAGCTCACAAGGTAATGCAGGCTGATGATTTACAGAACCTATGGATCGAGGAGAAAGACAATATATTGGCCTATAAAAAAGGCGGTTTAATCTTTTTATTCAATTTTAATCCAATAAAGTCGTTCCCAGACTTTGCTTTGCCTGTAGAAAAACAGGGAGAATATCAGGTGGTATATAATAGTGATGAAACTACATTTGGCGGACAGGGTCGAATTGACATGGATTATATATATCAGACAAAGATACTTCCTGAGAGAGGAAATAAGCTTGGATTTGCTATTTATACACCTAGTCGCACAGTAGTGGTTTTAAGAAAGCTAGGTGATTGACAACAGGCAAGAAATGATAATAATCTCAAATCAGATAGAGCAAACTAAGGTAAAGGGATAGTAGGAGTTGAAATAATGGACGAGATAGGACAACAGTTTCTAAATCGAACAAAGCATGACAATTTAGACCCTTCAGATCAGTATTTGGGTAAACCTCAACCACCTATCCAACTCGAATACAATAACACTGAACTCGTAATTAAGCTGCCCAAACCAAGTGAAATAGAAACTGTGGTTATGGATACCCGAATACAGATTGAGCAACGTAGAAGCATAAGGAACTATTCTAAAGTCCCTTTAACAATGTATCAACTTTCATATTTATTATGGTGTACACAAGGAGTCAAAGAGGTTTTCCAAGGAACTGCAACATTACGAAATGTCCCATCGGCAGGGGCACGCCATGCGTTTGAAACCTATTTGCTGATCAATAATGTTGAGGGTATTACCCCTGGGTTATATCGATTTCTGGCTTTGGAACACAGCTTGATGGGTGTCTTGTTGGATCAGGATATTGCAGACAAGGTCACCAAAGCCTGTTTGAACCAGAACTTTATTAAATCCAGTGCAGTGACTTTCCTTTGGGTTGCAGTACCCTACAGAATGAATTGGAGATACGGAGAAAGAGGCTATCGGTATCTGTATCTCGATGCCGGACATGTTTGCCAAAACTTATACCTGAGCGCAGAATCGATTAATTGTGGAACCTGTGCAATAGCAGCGTATTCAGACGATGAGTTGAATCAGCTACTAGGCCTTGATGGAAAGGAACAGTTCGTAATATATTTGGCGACTGTCGGGCTGAAGTGAATCGGCCTATACGGAATATATAAGATATTCCCAAAGACAAAATCAAAATAGAAGAGAAGAGGAATGTAAGCGTGAAGATTCGTGAACTTATCGAAAAAAACCGGACCTATCGTCGTTTTTATCAGGACGTAGAGGTAAGCCAGGAGGCATTAGTAGATCTCATAGATCTAGCAAGACTTTCTTCTACAGGTGGGAACCTTCAGTCGTTAAAGTACTTTTTATCCCAGACGCAGGAATCAAATACTCTGATTTTTAAGACATTAAAATGGGCTGGTTACCTTAAAGACTGGGACGGGCCAGAAGAAGGAGAAAAGCCTAGCGCCTACGTGGTTGTGCTTCATGATCAAAAGATCAGTAAAGGTTTCTTTTGGGATCATGGAATTGCCGTACAAAGCATCTTGCTGGGTGCTACCGAAAAAGGATTAGGGGGATGCCAGTTTAATTCGGTTGATCGTGTCGGTCTAGCCCAAGGACTATCTTTACCTGATCATTTTGAAATTTTGACTGTGATTGCTTTAGGGAAACCAAAAGAGGTGGTGGTCATAGAAAAACTTGGCGAATCTGGAGACATAAAATATTGGAGAGATCAACAAGGGGTTCATCATGTACCCAAACGCGCTTTAGACGACTTGATTTATAACTCATAATTAACAATTAACTAGGTGCACCTAAGTTACCCCGTTGGCAGAGCCAGCGGGGTAACTTTAGATGTACTAATCATTGATCTAATCGTGAGACTTCCTCTTTTGCAAGTGGGAAGGGTACCCCATACGAGTTCACTCTCCCTTTGATTTATAGGTGCGCATTAATTTATTCCTTTTTATTAGAACCAGTTTATCTTGATCTAGAACCTTGGTAAAGAAAGCCAAAGCTAAACCAAATACTATATGTGCAATGAGTGTAACAACCACACCATTCGGATCCTGAGGTAATTTCTCTTCAACTGTTGGACCAAGCAATGTACCAAAAAGGCTTACCCAAACTACTAATCCAAATCCCACTCCCTTGATCCAGAGGTTTTTTGGACCAAAAAGGTAAATTACATAGACAAATACTATTCCCATAAGTGAGGTAACTGTAAGGTCAGCAATGCCACCTACCAGATAAGCTAACTTATGATAAAGGTGTTCCTTTTGGATAAAGTGAGTGGCTACAATTTACCAAAATACAACCTTTGTGAACCCGAAAATGTATAAGATGTAATTAGTTAATAGCTTGAGTGCATCGGCCAATATGCCGATTAATGCTCCGAATAAAAACTTATCCTTCAACATAAAAAATTCTCCTTATACAATATGAATGGCCTAATATTTTAGATATAAACCAGATTATTCTTACGAAAAGAAGCTACTATAAAAAGTTCTTCTTGCTTTCTTTAAGTATTTTGTATAATTCTGAGAGTATTTATGTGAAATTAAAATAAAATATAACATGTAACTTAGCAGAAACCATTGTAGAAATTTTGACCATCATCATTGCTCATACTCAAGTTGAAATAATTGTCGAATCAATTAAATTAATAAGAATATTTGATGCAATCATAGAACCTATGTCTGCGGAGAAGGAATACTGAGCTATAAACCGAATTATTAAATAGTTAACCTTTGTGATTATCACAAGTACTAAATTGTATTGGGGAAAGAACTCAAGCATCAAAGGTACACGTGAAATGTATCGTGACAGAATGGAGTTTTACATGATTACATTAAGATTCCACAACATTGGAGATTGGGAAAGCTATGTAAATACGAAAAGCGAATTAAGTGAGTTGAAAGCTCAAAGACTATTTCTTGAAGGAATGATCGCTGACAGAACGAAGGAACTGAAACAAGAAATTGAGAAAAGGGTACGCATTGAACATGAAGTAGTTAAGTTAGAACGGCTTAACATCATCGGCCAACTGGCAGCTGGACTTGGTCACGAAGTCCGAAATCCAATGACGACAATAAGAGGTTTTCTCCAAATGCTTCAGAGCAAAACTGATTTGCTTACATATAAGAGCTATTTTGACCTGATGATCCAAGAACTTGATAGAACTAATTCAATCATTACCGGTTTTTTATCTCTGGCCAAGAATAAACCGACCGAGTTAAGACGACAATCTATAAATGACTTATTAGAGAACCTATTTCCCTTACTACTGGCCGATGCCTATATCCAAGGCAAGATTTGTGTTTTTGATCCAGGAGATGTGGCTGACCTTGATATTGACACAAATGAAATAACTCAACTTGTATTAAACCTTGCCCGTAACGGGTTAGAAGCGATGCCCCCGAATGGATGCCTGACTATTAGCACATTTGTAGCTGGACAATGCATAGTCCTAAGTGTAAGAGACGAAGGGGCGGGCATTGAGGCTGAGGCTCTATCAAAACTCGGAACTCCATTTTTTACGACTAAAGAAAGTGGCACGGGTCTGGGCTTACCAATGTGTTTCAGTATTGCCGATAGGCATAACGCAGTAATAGAAGTTGCGTCTAATCCACATGGAACTACTTTTTTAGTACGTTTCCCTCAACCGATGGAGTGAACATTATAAGAATCTGAAAAAATGCGATAGCTTCCCAAGTTGACATAATTTAATTTTTTAGTTATACTTTAACTAGCTCGTTGTAACTAGTGGATTTAAAGCTTACCTTCTCTATTGCCTAAGGCTTCAGGAAGTTGTGAACTTGCCATGTAGCACGGGTAATAAATTAGTGGAGGTTTTTTTATAATGTTTAATGACAAAGTTTTAAATTGCAGAGACTGTGGTCGGGATTTCGAATTTTCAGCTTCTGAACAAGAGTTCTATGCTGAAAAAGGGTTCACGAACGAACCTGGACGATGCCCAGAGTGCCGTGCAGCTAAAAAAGCACAAACCAGAAACCAAGGCGGCGGCGGTGGCTATGGTCGTCAAGAACGCGAAATGTTCCCAGCTGTTTGCGCTACTTGCGGAGTAGAAACTACTGTTCCTTTCCAACCGTCTGGTGACAAACCAGTATATTGCCGTGAGTGCTTTCAACCCCGTTCGCGTAACAACTACTAAACGATAATAGTAGAAACCCTCCTAGGCCTGAGTGTCTGGGAGGGCTTCTTTTTTTATATCATTTTTAGTAACCTTAAGGTCGACTTTTCCTCCAAGATTCAGAGCTCACCTCTTAGAGTAGATTATAGTTCGACTAAGATTGGTTTTTCATTGATATTCGTTTAAATGGGACACTATTGGTATTAAAAAATACGTTAGAACAATGGTCCTTTCGACACACTTCACTTCTTGAATATGAGATAATTTTCCAGATAGTCATTTGAAGGAGTGTCGTATAAGATGAACAGAAAGATTGTTGCATTACTATTAATCTCATGTAGCTGCCTAATAGGAACCCCAGCTTTTGCTAATACTAATAATCTAAGTACAGCTACTGAATCACCACAAGTAAATAGTACGAATAGGCTTTCCGGGTATACAAGATTCGAGACTGCCAGGGTTATCGCTGAGTATTATGGCAACAGTAAGGTTAAGAACGTAATTTTTTCAACAGGTAACGGATTTGCGGATGCTTTATCCGCAAGTGTTCTAGCCCATGAAAAGAAAGCCCCTATATTATTAGTGGATTCTTCTGTCGATAGCTCTAAGGATGCATTTCAATATGTCAGCCAACATCTTGATCTAACTGGAACGGTTTATATCATTGGCGGTGCTGGAATAATAGACGTGGAATTTGAGAGTAAACTTAATAACCTTGGATTCAAGAATGTTGTAAGACTTGCTGGCATGGACAAGTACGATACCTCTTATAAGATAGCAAGATCGCTTAAAGGTATAAATGTATCCACAGTCGTGATCTCATCCGGAGAACAATATCCTGATGCCTTAAGTATCTCGAGTTTTGCCGCTAATAAAGGCTGGCCGATACTGCTATGTCCTCATGATGCACTCCCTCAGGAAATAATAAACTTTTTACTGGAAAGGAAACCTTCGAAAGTATACATAACTGGGGGAGTGGGAGCGATCATAGACAATGTGAATTCTGAAATAATTGGTTTGTTACCTCAGGCTAGTGTTGAACGGTTGTCCGGACAATCTCGGTTTGATACTAATGCTATTATTTCACAAACCTTCGCGCCGAATCCATCAACAGTATATCTAGCCACAGGTTACGACTTTGCTGATGCCTTGTCAGGTAGTGTTGTGGCTGCCAAAAATGGCGATCCAATTATTTTGATAGACCCGTCCGTAGCAACATTACCAAAATCGGTAGCCAGCTACTTTGCTAAACTTTATGCAAAGAATTTAAGTCCTAATATAGTTTCTTTCGGTGGTAGTGGAGTTGTAACGAATGAGATAATAATAAATTCGAGAGACCTGATTTCGGGAACAGCAAAAGAAACAAGTATTTACGCAGTAGCTGATATATTTGCAACGGTAACTCAAAAGGAAGACTATTCTTTACCTACCACTATTAAAGCTAAGCTATACAACAGTGATATTATCGATGTGCCTGTGCAGTGGAACTCCACATTTGCCGGTACAAGAACAATAGGGTCAAGTGTTTATGATGGAGTGGTAGACGGATATGGCAAAGCAATCAAACTTAATCTAACTGTCAAAGAACCAGGGCCGATCGCTCAATATACTACTCGCTTTGACTCAACTCAGGTCAATCGTACGGAGAATATTCGCCTTGCTGCAAAGGCTCTTGATGGAAAACTATTAGCCCCTGGAGAACGGTTCTCCTTCAATAAGAGTGTTGGAGAGCGAGTTGCTGAAGCGGGTTATAAAGAGGCGCTAATCATCGAAGGAAACACCTTCACTCCGGGGCTTGGAGGAGGAGTCTGCCAAGTTTCTTCCACACTCTATAATGTTGTTCTTCTTGCTGAATTAGAAATTAATGAACGACATCGACATTCTCTGCCCGTAAACTATGTTCCTCCCGGGCGGGATGCAACCGTAAGCTTTCCCATTCTTGATTTTAAATTCACAAATAGTATAGACGCTTATCTCCAAATACGTAGTTTCGTTGATGGAAATACCTTAACCTTTCAGCTTTACAAAAAGGCTGGGAATTGATCTTTAGTTAAAGTGAAATTAGGGACGGTTACCATTTGGCAACCGTCCCTATTAAGTCAATTCGCTAAACACAAGTTCACTGTTTAATGGGATGTCTTCCTTTGTCAATCTGTTTACGTATATTTAAACAAAGATCAATGAAAGTACTCTTATCGAGTTCTGCAGATTGCTCAGGCAAGGAATAAGTTGGTAACGCTTTATCATTCTTCATATCGAAAATAAAGATTTTATTCTGATCTGAAACATATTTAAACTCTATTTTATTATTTACAAAAACCAATGAAAACGACATAGTTCAACCTTCTTTCTAGATTTTGTTTTAGTATATCATAAGTTATGAGGACCATTGTCAACTAAACGTTTTCTTTACAGGAATTTCTTATTTGCTTTTTATAAATAGTTTGAAAAATTTTACAGCACTCTTAAAGAAAAGTGAGACTGCGAAAAGGGTAATGTGGTAAAAGTCAGAGGGCTTTTCTCAGCATGAATAAGCATTTATTTTTATTTTATAATATACTATAAAGCAAATAAATAAAATTATTTTGAATAGTTAATTAACTATAACTAAAATTGATTATGCTCATACTGATTTACTGTAGACTTGGTTTTGCCATAATGTTAGACTTTACAAGAGGAGTAAATTTTGTGACATTGAAGGACCGAATAGCGCAAAATAACATTAGTTTTATCCAAAGTTGAACGAGTTCACTGACGCTGTATAATTTAACAAAAACTTTTGACCATAGATGCATGGTCGCATTTTATGAGCGAAATCCTCGAATATTCCCTGCGCAGACCCTAGTGAAATTAATCACGTTTGCTACGGTTAGAATTTGTTTGTTCCTTATCCAGCTGAGCGGTATTTAACTATAGTTATAGTTGTTTCGAGAAAGGGGAGTGTGAATATGATTGAATTCAAAAATAAGCTATTCTTCCGGAAAGAACGTCTATTCGAAGTCGGAGATCGCGTAGAGACCTGTAATCACTGCATTGGAACAGTAGTGAGAATTGACCGCGATGAAATTGGCATCTTTATTGTAGCACGGTTAGATATTATCCCTGGTGAATTTGCATACGACCCCTGCGATCTGGAAATAATCCAATAACAAATTTAGTCCATCTGGAGCGATTCGTTAAGAACCCTGGGCATTTCGAATGATTGTGCCCAGGGTTCATTATTTTGCCTTTTTGGATTCAAACGGATAAACTGAAAGAAGAAAATCATGAGAACCGTATTTAGGGAGATGATTTAAATAGATAAAGGTAGAATCATTAAATTGTAAGAATTAATGATTGATGAGATCAAGCGAATATTAAAGCAAAAGGGCAAGCTTATGATAATCGAGTTTCATAAGAGAAAAACACCAATGGGGCCACCAGTTGACCATAGGATAGCTGAAGAATATGTAGAAGAAATGGGTAATAGTCGGGGATTTAAAACCATTGATAAATTTTCATTAGGCGATAATTTCTATAGCAAAATATTTGAATTTGTCTCAAATTAGTATCGCAAAAATTGGGATTTGTGTGATACCTTTATTGCGCTTAAGGTGAGTTTTTGGATATTATAATAGCATTGGGTAAAATCTATATAAGATAAAGTTGCTTTCGGAAAACAAGAGAAGCTTTATTTATCAATAAGGTTTGAAGAACTTTATAGAGGGGGTGACTGACTCATTATGTCCAAGTACAACATCCGGTGTATGGAACTGGACAAACTTAAGGCTTTTTATGAACGTATCGTACGGGATTTTTCTCAGGGAGAATATGCACCGTATCCGATAATATATCAACATCTTCAAGATGGCTTTCAAAAAGCACTTATCTTGTGTGAAGGAGAGAGTGATGTAGCCTATTCTGTATGTACCGATAACCATGATAATAATTATGTCCTAATTAGTCTTTTAGCCGTCTTTAAGGAGTATAGAGGACAGGGTATTGGATCTGAATTTCTCAAAAGACTACAGTTAATATATCAAGCTAAACAAGCACTTCTCGTGGAAGTGGAACGACCAGACCAAGCTAAAACCCCAGAGGAAGATGATTTCCGCAGGCGGCGCATCGTATTTTATGAAAGAGCAGGATTTTATCTAATCAAGGGTGTGAATTATTCTATATGGGATATTCCAATGCATCTAATGGCGCTGCCAATGGTCGCGTCTAAGGATACAATAAATCATGAGCTCAAAAGATCCATGTCTGAACTATACCTCAGTCTGATGGGAGAAACGCTAATCCATAAAATGCAAATTTCAAGTGAATCGATAGAACGATAGCTACGAGGGGGAGAAGGCGTGCATGTTGATTTGGGGTAATCCTTGATTGGCCTTATATGTTTTGTTATACTCTCTATACGGTTTGTTGCTGAAATTCATCGTAAATGAGGAAGAAAACTAAATGACAATACTTTTATTAGCTTCAAGAAGCGTATTTCTTATTTCCGTAGGACTTTATCTGTATTACTTCTCTCGGCGTAAGAAAAATGATGTAGTAGTTCAAATGTGGCTTACCATTGTTGTGGGGATGTCTGCTGGCTTAGTCAGCGCAATTGTTGACGTGAATCTCGGAAATTACACGTGGGACTCTGTACGGGTCAGTTTTTTTCTCTATTCTGGGATTATTATTTATTCATTATGGAAATTATTTTTGGAGTTAAAGAAACGACGGCACTAGGTTTGAAACAGGGTTTTACAAACGCATTGACTCATAGATCTAAGATGGCAAAAGTCTACTAAAGTGCCTGTCCCTCTCGATAGATACAGCCAGGAAACGTCATAGTTTCCTGGCTGTCTTTTACGTAAAAGCTTCGTTTACTTGTTCTGAGTAGCTCCTCTGCCCATTCCGCCTCCGAATCCCTCGCTATTGCGTTGGCCAGATCTTTTGCCCATACCCTGCCCCATGCCATTACCCTGACCAAATTCTGCTCCCATGCGGCTCCCTATTCGAGCAGTACCAGTTGCGTCGCAAGTCGCTTGATTTGTCTTTATTGCGTTGTACATAGCATCTGCTTGCACCTGAGTGAGGTTGCCATCGGTGACTCTTTGGTCAAGGAAGGCTTTTTTCTCCTCAAGTGTTTGAACTTTGAACTCATCTAATTTACCGGCTTCGTCTGCAATAGCTCCATAAGTTTTCCCTAATACTCGTTCCGCGTTAACTTGTTCTACGGTCTTACCAGTCAAGCCTGCGGTAATTTCTGCGTGAGTTTTACCGGTTACAGCAGCGAAGGCAGTTCCGGATACCCCTAACAGCCCCACGATGGTAGCGGCTACGATGTATGTTTTAATGTTTTTCATAGTGATACACTCCTTTTAATTGGTTTGTTTTAACCTATGTGTGAATTATAGCCAGAATATATGTCAAAAGTATGTCGTAAGTTTGAACTAACTATGACATAAGGTTATATTGCCCGTAACGAAAAAATGAGGACAGGTTCCTCGTTTTAGAAACGAGGAACCTGTCCCCAAGCTCATATTCTTGAGGGAATGGGATCTTACTGCAAGACCTGTGCAGGTTCGTTTGTGCGGGATTCGGCTGCAATGGAATAAACAGGGGAGGAGTTCTCGTTAAGGCTAACGTTGTCCGTTTTTGTGAAAGAGGGTTGCTTAAAGATTGTAGGATTAGCCAAATATTTGATAACTGTGGCTGTAGTGAGTCCGAACAATATGTGCTGTGCCAAGGCGATGTAATGGCTTATAGTTGTATGGGACTTATTGCTAAAGAGGTCTAGTTTGTGGGCTAAATTATAGAGGAAGCCCCAGGCTGCCAAACCCATACAGGTGCTTTTAAAGATCGTAAAATCTTTGCCAGTCTTCTTTAGCAGAGAAATGGTTACAGTTCCAATACTAGCGCCCACAATGTGATGGAATATTTCTCCAAATAGCAAGTTTTTAATTTGTGTGCTACGATATTTATTGACGACCATCGAGGCTGCAAATCTTCCGTAAGAAACCCTGCTACGACTATTTCCAATCAATAAAAAATTAGAGAATTCCATGACTGATGCTCCAATAGTTCCACCAATTACTCCGACCAGCATAGAATCCTTCATTATTTCACTTTTTTTTACCCATTGTATAACACTCATAGACTGACTTAAGAAGTTTCTGTACATTTAATCTCCTCCATTTCCTTTGTCGTTGGTAGTATTTAGAGCTAGTTTATTTTTAAGCAAATAAATCTTAGTTAGTTTCTTCCAATCTCAGAAAAAAAAACAAAGAAAATAATGGTAGGTTCGAATCAGTCATTTATTTGAATTGGCTTACTGGTTTGGGTAGTACACGTTTCTTATTAGTTTCAATGAGAATTAAGATAGCTAGCGACAGCATTCCAAATGCCATTTGCATTTACTTCCTTTCCCTTCATAACACATAACTATTTAGGTAATGTAGAATGGGAAATTATTTAGTTGTACGTTTTTACTGTATTTGGTAGGGAGATGATGAGTTATCCTTGTTAGATCGAATCCGTTTTGATATACTTAATCATAGTTGCTGAATAATATAGTAAATGAGGAAATGAAATGACAACACTTTTACTGATTTCAAGAGGCGTGGTTCTTATTTGCGTAGCACTTTATGTATATTTCTTCTTTCAACGAAAGAGTAATGTTGCAATGAAAATGTGGCTTATCATTGTTATTGGGATGTTTGCTGGTGTATCCGGTCAACTCTTGGATGTGTATCTCGGAAATGCTAGGTGGGGCTCAGCACAGTACAGCTTTTATTTTTATGTTATTCTTATTATTTATTCTTCGTGGAAATTAATTGTAGAGTTGAAAAAACGACGTCATTAAGGTTTTGTCCATCTAGAATACAAATGATGAATTCAAATAATGTGACACTTTAAGGAAAGGAATACCATAACGGTGTTCCTTTTCTAAGATGATATGTCAGATCTGGGAGAGATGTAAGCATTGTGGCGCAGAGGGTGATAGAGTTAGGTGATGGGAGTATGGCACACGCTTCATAATTTGTTATAATAGTAGGCTAAGGAGAACAGATGAGTTTGGTATGCTGTCCACAATGGTGGACGGTATTAAGATGAGTCGGGAGGTATTAAAATGGTCGCTAATAAATTATTTGATAAGTCGATTACTGAACTAATCAAAAAGAGACTATCGGTACGGACATATATAGAACAACCCTTGACAGCTGAGGTGAAAGAAACATTGCGGGGCTTCGTCTCGAATCTTAAGGGCCCCTTTGGAGGGACTGTCAGATTTGAACTCATCGAACGTGATTTAGCTTTGAAAGAATCAAAGGCAAAGCTTGGAACTTATGGAGTGATTAGTGGAGCCACGACCTATGTAGTTGCTGTGGTCGAAAAAGCAAACAAAGATTTAGAGGATTTTGGTTACTGTCTAGAGAAGGTTATTTTGTATGCTACGTCATTGGGGCTGGGTACTTGCTGGCTAGGGGGAACTTTCAAGAAAGGTGAATTTGCTAAAGCAATTGGGCAGAAAGATCATGAGATCTTGCCATGTATCACCCCGATTGGCTATCCCAGCCAGAAAAGGGGTTTAATCGATTCTGCTATGAGATTTGTAGCTGGATCAAAAAACAGAAAAGCCTGGGAAGAGCTTTTCTTCAGTGGCGATTTTAGTCATGGTTTATCCGAGTCAGAGGCAGGGAAATACGTAACCCCATTAGAAATGATTCGTTTGGCACCTTCTGCATCCAACAAGCAACCGTGGAGGATTGTAAAGGATACAAATAAGACTCATTTCTACCTCCAGCATACAAAGGGGTATGCAAAGATGCTTGCATATGATCTACAAAGAGTGGATATGGGGATTGCTATGTGTCATTTTGATCTGACAATGAAAGAACTAGGTATCGAGGGGAAATGGCATATCAGTGCTCCTGCGAGTATAAGTACCCCGCAAGACACTGAGTATATTGTAAGTTGGGTCGAAGTAATCAATACTATGAACTAAAGGATGAGGGCTATTGAACACAGGAACATGGATTGCAATCTATATGCCATTGTTCATTATATTTATAATTATTTTACCGCAGCAACGTGCTGCCCAGAAGGCAGTACTATTAAGAATTAGGAAGAGGAAAGCTAAAGGAGGGATAAAGATGATAAACGAGCTTATCAAGAAATATATCGGCAAGAGTTGCCAGATATCCACGGGGAATTTTAACAATAGTGTCAAGGGGAAAATTACAGATGTCAATGAAAATTGGCTTGAAGTAGAAACAAAAAAGGGTAAGGAACTTATTAATGCGGAATTTATTACTAGCATTAAAATTTTAGATGTGTAATTTCATGACATCTAATTTCTCGTTCAACTTAAGTTGAACATCGAGACTTAGGTGGGGGAACCTAATCCCACCTAAGCGGAGTACGGGGGACCTCTCCCACTGTGTAGAAGTGGGAGTCCCACGATAGGTTGAACGCCACAAAAGATTCCAAGTATTTTGGAGTCTTTTGTGGCGTTCTTATTCTATTATGATCAAGATATGGAGCATATAAGAGGAAAGATTGAATTATATTAAAATATTCCGTCTTAAATGTCTTTCTATGGTGGACATTTTGCAATAATAATGGTAGTTTAAAAGGGTATACTAAGTGTATTTTGGTTATCTTGTCGAAATGTATTCCAGGAAAGGACATCTGGTTTTCTTAGACGCGGTTTGTGAACAAAGACTGGTAAAAGTATAGTTAACATCAAATAGGGTGGGTTATGGGTGGGAAAATATTAAAACATTGCATAACAGAAAATTTGGCGGATCTGAAAAGTAGAGAGTTGTAACTGCATTAATAATAAACAAGAACATGTGTAAAGGAAGTCGTCTATAGGTATAGTACAACCATCACCATCACCATAACCATAACGGGGTTAAATTTCTCATTCACTCACTAACGAATCGCGACCAAGGTGATGAATTCTAGAGAAATCGGACAAGCTCATATGAGGCTATCAAGCCTTGTTAAGGAATGCTGGACAGCAAAAAAAACAAACTGCCGCGTAGTTTCGTTTCTATCTTAAATAATAGGAGGAAAAGTGATTATGAAAAATCTAATGAACAAGTGGAATCAATTGAGCCTGGTAAAACAAATAATTATAGGGCTGATTATGGGTATTGTTTTGGCTGTGACAGTTCCAGACTTAGCAAAACCCATCACAATTTTTGGTTCATTATTTGTCGGTGCTTTGAAAGGAATCGCACCTATTTTGGTTTTCTTCTTGGTCATGTCAGCCATCTCTCAACATAAGAGTGGGCATCAAACTAATATGAAAACCATTATCTTTCTTTATCTATTAGGGACATTCATTGCTGCCCTTGTGGCCGTTGCAGCAAGCTTTATGTTTCCGGTATCCTTAACCCTTGCAGCGGGCGCTGAGAATGTGACGCCTCCTGGTGGTGTCGTAGAAGTTCTCAAAGCATTATTGATGAATGTAGTTGATAACCCTGTAAAAGCACTTTTTAATGCCAACTATATCGGTATATTAGCTTGGGCGTTGATTCTTGGCTTTGCTTTAAAGAATGCGCCTGATTCCACAAAAACGATGATTTCTAATTTTTCAGATGCCTTAACCCAAATGGTTAGATGGGTCATAAAATTTGCTCCATTAGGTATCATGGGTCTCGTATTTGATTCCATTGCAACAAGCGGAATTGGGGTCTTACTCGGTTACGGACAATTACTTGCAGTTTTAATCGGATGTATGGTCTTTATTGCTCTTGTTGTCAATCCAATCATTGTGTACGTAAATATTCGAAAAAATCCATACCCGCTTGTTTTTAAGTGCTTAAGGGAAAGCGGTATTACAGCATTCTTTACACGTAGCTCGGCAGCAAATATTCCTGTGAATATGAGCTTGTGTGAAAATCTAGGTTTAGATAAGGATACGTATTCGGTATCCATTCCATTAGGAGCTACTATTAATATGGCTGGTGCAGCGGTTACCATTACTGTCATGACCCTTGCAGCGGTTAACACGCTTGGCATTGAAGTGGATATGGGTACGGCATTAATCCTCAGTTTATTAGCGGCCGTTAGCGCTTGCGGTGCTTCAGGCGTAGCTGGAGGTTCGCTATTACTGATTCCTCTAGCGGCGAGCTTATTTGGGATCCCAAATGATACGGCTATGCAGGTAGTTGGTGTAGGTTTTATCGTAGGCGTTTTACAAGACTCTTTTGAAACGGCACTTAATTCATCAACAGATGCACTTTTCACGGCTACAGCCGAATTTGCTAAATGGCGTCAAGAAGGAAAAGAAATCATATTTAATAAATAAAAACAGATCAAATGATTATTATTACGCCTATTGAAGTCCCCTATCGCGCTTTGTGATCTGCGATAGGGGACTTTCACTATTTGAATAGATCAATAAGCAAGATAACTTAAGGATAACTTAAGTCATTGTTCGGGAGGAGGAATAGTTGACAACGCACCTTGAAAATGGTACTATAACTGAGCGCCACGAAGACGCTTACTGATTGAACAAGTGAGGGGTTAAACCTTCAAGCGAAGTCAATCGGCGAACGCAGAAACGCAGTAAATTAGTCGTTGACAACGCGAGTTGACAATGCTATGATGTAGATCCGGCCCAAACGGGTGCAGGAGCTAGAGACTCATAAAAAATCGACTAGAATGGTCTTTGGTCACCTCCCGCCATCCTTGGCTCCGGTGACACCCAGACCATCCGTGGTCTTTGAAAACTAAACAA